>JAEEGF010819202.1_pt1 | contig 16775 bp, 14 predicted proteins | sample 9134171 | NCBI WGS metagenome assembly JAEEGF01 (sample SAMN16246542, study PRJNA631951) | gut metagenome | biome: gut microbiome; feature: rumen; material: AP-attached | host: Bos | place: Iran: Karaj | collected 2018-10
AAAAAAATATGCTATACTGTTTTGAAGACATTATAACAATGAGGACAACGAATGACAAAAAAATTCAGACTGCCGTTTGAGCTTGTTCCGGTAATTTTATCGCTTGCATGGCCTACCATGCTTGAACAGCTTATGCAAACTGCGGTTCAGTATATAGATACTGCAATGGTGGGCTCGCTCGGCACGGAAGCGACAGCGGCGGTAGGCTCTACTACAACTGTAAACTGGCTGATCGGAAGCACGATTTCAGCTGTAAGCGTTGGATTTCTGGCATTTATTGCTCAGGCAAACGGCGCAGGGAACAAAGAAAACGTAAAAAAAGCTTCAGCACAGGCAACGCTCGCAGTTCTCGTATGCGGACTGTTTTTTACCGTTCTTACTCTCTCATTGAGCGAACTTGTTCCGAAAATGATGCAGGTAGATGAAAATATACGCAGTATTTCCGCTCAATACTTTTTTATTTTATACGTTCCCATGCTTGCGAGAACAGCGTCTATCATTTACGGAACAGTATTGCGTGCCGTAGGCGATACGAAAACGCCTATGCGTGTTGGGATACTTGTGAATATAATAAATGTTGTGCTGAATTTCTTTTTTATTTATCCAACGCGCAGCGCAAACATATTTTCGCTTGAGATCACTGTTCCCGGAGCAGGGATGGGCGTAATAGGAGCTGCCGTAGCAAGCGCGATATCCTTTGTTTTCGGCGGAGCATTCATAACTGCGGTCGTATGGCGTCATCCGGAGCTTTCGCCCAAGGGACAGTCGCTGAAACCGGACGGAAAGATACTCAGACCTTGTTTGAGGGTCGCGCTGCCGAATGCGATACAGCGCTTTGCGACGTCATTCGGATATGTATGTTTTGCCGCAATGGTAAATTCACTCGGGGAGGTTTCAACTGCGGCGCATACAATAGCAAACACAGTGGAATCAGCTTTTTATATACCAGGCTACGGTATGCAGACAGCTGCCGCAACCCTTGCGGGCAACGCACTTGGAGCAAAAGACGAAAAAAGAATACGCGATCTCTCAAAAATGATCTTACCGATAGAAATTCTTCTTATGATCATTTCCGGAACGCTGCTTTTTACATTTGCGCCGAACATGATGCGTATTTTTTCAAAAAGCGAAGAGGTAATCATTCTCGGTTCAACGGTCCTTCGTATGGTCGCAGTTTCAGAGCCTTTTTACGGTTTTTCGATAATAGTTGAGGGAATGATGCAGGGAATGGGCAAAACCGTTATGCCGTTTATCTGCAACATCATAGGCATGTGGGGAATTCGCATAGTCGGAACATTTATCTGCACTCAGCTTTTGTCTTTCGGTCTTGTTTCGGCATGGACGTGCATGATACTTCACAATATGGCAATGTTTTTTATGTTCCTTGCATACTACATTTCGGGACGGTGGAACCCGCTTGGCAGACATAAATAACGATAAAAAAAGAGCTTCCGAAGAAGCTCTTTTTTATTTATACTTTTATCAACCAAGTCTTTTTCTGAATTCAGCAAGCTGATTGCGAAGTTCTGCCGGAGTATGATCGCCTACTTTATTGTAGAACTGTTCAACACCGTCTGCATCTTCTTTCCAGAGGTTCTTGTCAACAGAAAGAAGATCAGCAAGAACGTCGCGTGTGATACCGCTGTCTTCAAGGCCTTCGATATTGATGTCTTCAGGGTTAGGCAGATAACCGATGGGGCTTTCTACAGCGCCAACAGTACCTGCAACTCTGCCGAGTATCCAAAGAAGAACACGGAGGTTGTCGCCGTATCCGGGCCAGATAAAGTTGCCATGATCGTCTGTTCTGAACCAGTTGACGTTGAAAATCTTCGGAGGATTGGGAATCTTTTTGCCCATTTCGATCCAGTGTGCCCAGTAGTCTCCCATATTGTATCCTACAAACGGAAGCATAGCCATCGGGTCGCGGCGAACTACGCCGACAGCTCCTGCAGCTGCAGCTGTTGTTTCGGATGCCATTGCAGAGCCGACGTATACGCCGTGATTCCAGTCAAAGGACTGATATACGAGCGGAGCTGTTTTTGCACGGCGGCCGCCGAATATGATCGCGTCAACGGGTACGCCTGCGGGATTGTTGAATTCTTTTGAAATGCAGGGGCAGTTTTCAGCCATTGCGGTGAAGCGTGAGTTAGGATGGGCGCCTTTTGTTCCGTCTGTGCCGTCCCATTTTTCACCGAGCCAGTTTTCCGCATTTTTCGGAGGATTCTTGTCGAGTCCTTCCCACCAGACTGTGTTGTCTTCAAGATTGTGAACAACGTTTGTGAAAATAGTCTCTCTGCGTGTTGCGGCAAGAGCATTCGGGTTGGATTTAGCATTCGTTCCGGGAGCAACGCCGAAAAAGCCGTTTTCGGGATTTACAGCCCAAAGACGTCCGTCAGGACCGATTCGCAGCCATGCGATATCGTCGCCTACGCACCATACTTTATATCCCTGTTTTGCAAATATTTCGGGAGGAATAAGCATAGCGAGGTTTGTTTTGCCGCATGCAGACGGGAAAGCAGCGGTTATGTAATGGATCTCACCGTTAGGATATTCGATACCGAGAATAAGCATATGCTCGGCAAGCCAGCCTTCTTTGTGTGCAAGATAGGAAGCGATCCTCAGTGCGAAGCATTTTTTACCGAGAAGAACGTTTCCGCCGTAACCAGAGTTTACTGAGCAGATGCTGTTTTCCTGCGGGAAGTGAACGATGTATCTGTTTTCTTCATCGATATCTTTTTTGGCGTGAAGACCTTTTACGAAATCGGGGTTGTCGCCGAGAACATCAAGAACATGCTGTCCGGCACGGGTCATGATAAGCATGTTGAGAACAACATATATCGAGTCTGTAAGTTCGATACCGATTTTTGCAAAAGGAGATTCGGGCATGCACATTGAATAAGGAATAACATACATCGTTCTTCCTACCATGCAGTCCTTGTAAAGAGCGTTGAGTTTTGCGTGCATTTCCGCGGGTGCGCACCAGTTGTTGATATTACCTGCCTCTTCCTGTGTTTCGGTGCAGATGAAGGTTCTGCTTTCAACACGTGCAACGTCGTTTTTCGCGGTTCTGTGAAGGTAACATCCGGGGAGTTTCTGTTCGTTTAACTTGATGAGCTCACCTGTAGCGCAAGCTTCTGCGCGCAGAGCGTCTCTCTGTTCGTCAGACCCGTCGATCCATACGACTTTGTCGGGTCTGCAAAGTTTGACCTGTTCGTCAATCCAGCTGAGAACAGCTTTGTTATTTGTCATTTTATGCCCTTTCCGGTAAAAAATACCATATATGATTTATAATAACTATGATAAAACCGGGGGAAATCCAATCCCACCTCATTTTACATTATATCAGCGTAATGTGATTTATAAACAACAAGATTGTGACTTTTTGATAAAAGAAATTTACGGTTTTCAGACATAAAAAAACTGCCGGACGCATACCCGGCAGTTCGTATTGATATTATACTAAGAATTGATGACCGAATTCCAGATAGAAGTATAAGTTGACATATAGTCTGAAAGATCTTCAAATACTTCGCATTTTGCGAGCATTTCATCGGAAGGATAAATAACAGGGTCGTTTTTGATCTCTTCGTCGAGTTCTTCAAACGCTGCCGTATTCGGCGTTGAGCTTTCAAGGTATTCAGCATTCATAAGCGCGATGTCGGGGCGGCAAAGGAAATCTATAAATTTTTCAGCCTCTTCTTTGTGTTCGGCGTTTTCAAGAATGCATGCGGTATCCCACCAGACATTAGTGCCCTGTTCGGGAATGACAAATTTAATGTCTTCGTTAAGGTCACGAACAAATGTTATATCGCAGGACCACATAACGGCAAGCCATCCCTCTTCTTTTGCCATTTTTTCTTTGACATCATCGGATGTGTAAGCAAGAACGAGAGGTTTTTGCTGAATGAGAAGATCTTTTGCTTCGTTAAGTTCGTCCATATTCTTTGTGTTGATCGAATATCCGAGGCGAAGAAGAGCAACGGCAATAGAGTCGCGTTCGCTGTCCATCATGAATATTTCGCCGGCATATTTTTCATTCCAGAGAACATCCCATGAAGTAACTTCGCTTTCGTCAACATACTTGGGGTTATATGCTATGCAGACTGTGCCGCCTATATACGGAACGGAAAAGAGATTCTTTTTATCATAACCCATTCCCTTATAGCTGTCGTTGATATACTTATAATTAGGGATATTATCGAAGTTGATTTCGGCAAGCATGCCCTCGTCCGCCATTTTCTTGACCATATAGTCGGACGGGAAAACAACATCGTAAGAATATCCTTTCATATTCTTTATTTTGTTGTACATGTTTTCGTTGGTATCAAAGACGTTGTATAAAACCTCGATACCTGTTTCTTCGGTAAACATTTCAATTACTTCAGGATCCATATATTCCTGCCAGTTGTAAACTCTGAGCTGAGCAGAGCCTGACGAATTACAGGAAGAAAGCAATGCAACAAGCATTACCGCGGCAAGAAGTCCCAAAACAATTTTTTTCAATTTCTTTCTTTTCTCCTTTGAAATAAATATATTAACCGCTATGCGTCGGTTTTCAAAAATAAGATTACAGATATCCGAGAAGAAGTTTCTGTCCCTTTTTGGAAAGTTTGCTTATATCGTCTATTTCGTAACGGTTGTCATATGAATCGATAATAAGTATTTTTCCGCTGTTTAACTGCTTGATGCTTGAATAGATATCGCGGATATCGAACGCAAATTCTCCGCGGTCTGTAAGCACTTTCCACTGCAGGATGCCGTAAACGTTCTTCTGGTCGTAAATATCGAGTATTTTGGGGATCATGTAGTATTTGTTCAAAGAGTCGAGCAGCGCTTTGCGTGATTCATCATCAAGGTTGGCAATATCCTTTATAATAAGATATTCCGTTATCTTATCCTTTCCGCGCTCGTCCTCTTCAACACGGACTATGCTGATATTTTTGTAAATATCCGAAATCGGGAAATACCTGCGGGGTTCAACATCTTCGTATACCGTTCCGTCCGGCATGGTAACCTTAAGCAAAACGCCCATGCTTCCGGGCACGATATGAATGTTTTTTCCGCTGAAAAATCTGACTGAATTATCCATAAAATCACCGATCTGAAATAATCATTTGCCGTCGCCTTCAAAAATACCGCCTTCGTCGGAAAGCTCTCTCGCAAGCGACTGTATTTTGACAAGCTTGTAATATCTGCCCTGTTTTTCCATAAGCTCGTTATGCGAGCCCATTTCGGAAATCTTTCCGTCTTCAACAACAATTATTTTATCAGCCTTTTTAAGCGTGGAAAGTCTGTGGGCGATCATAATCGTTGTTCTGCCGTTTATAATTCGTTCGATAGCTTCCTGAATTATGCTCTCTGTTTCAGAGTCAACAGAAGCGGTCGCTTCGTCAAGAATAAGGATCGCAGGGTCTTTAAGAACAGCACGGGCGATAGAAATACGCTGGCGTTCGCCGCCTGACAGTCCTACGCCGCGTTCTCCGAGCATTGTATCGTAGCTGTCCGGAAGTTTGGTGATGAATTTATGCGCATTTGCGACCTGTGCGGCATAAATAACATCTTCAACCGGCGTTGTAGGATCCGAGTGAGCAATATTTCTGAAGACAGTGTCTTTGAAAAGAAGCGGTTCCTGAAGAACGTAGCCGACAGATGAACGGTAAAACTGTAAGTCGATATCCTTGATGTTTGTGTCGTCGATATATATTTCGCCTTCATGGTTTTCGTAATAGCGCATAAGAAGGTTGACGATCGTTGATTTTCCTGAGCCTGTTGTGCCTACTATACCGACAATTTCGCCGGGCTCGATCGTAAAGTTGACGTTTGAAAGTATCTTTTTGCCCTTTTCGTAGCTGAAAGAAACATTTCTGAATTCGATTTTGCCTTTTATTCCGCCCTCGGGAATATTTCCCTTGCCAAAATCCTCTTCGGGTTCCGCATCAAGTATCTCAAAAACACGTTCCGCGGATGTGAATGCGCTGATAAATGTTTCGTTAAGGCTTACAAAGAACTGAACGGGGTTATAGAACATCCACATGTAGTTGATGAAAGCAACAAGTCCGCCGGCTGTAAGAACGGAGGAACCGAGGAAGGAGGCTTTTGTCAAAACCATATAGCCGCCGAGTCCCCAGATAACAAGGCTGCCCATCATCATAACGAGACCGGTAGCGCTGTTGTAGATAGAGGAAATGCGCGCCGTCTTCAGGTTTTCGTTTATAAGGTCTTTATTGGTTGAGGTAAAGTTGTTGATCGATTTTTCTTCGGACGTAAACGCTTTTACAACTTTTATTCCCGGAAGAGTATCCGCAAGGATCGAGTTGATCTTCGCGCCGCGTTTCCATATGCGGTAATAGTACGGATGAATAAATTTCGAGAATATTTTTGCGCTTATAACAACTATAGGAATGGGTAACAGCGAAAGCAGGGACAGCACGGGGTTCATTGAAACCATAACCACAACTATACCCACAAGCTGTATTGCCTGAGTGAGAACTTCCTGCGAAATACGCATTATAAAGCCGTTCAGATTTGCCGTGTCACCGTTTATACGCGAAATTACGGAACCTGTTGAGGTTTTATCGTAATATTTGATCGGAAGATACTGCGCTTTTGTGTAAAGCTCGGTTTTAAGGGTATTCGTGATGCGCTCTGACGCAATTCTGAGTATATATCCGCGGAAAGCGCCGACGATATTCTGAAAAGTATTGATAATAAAGAGAAAAAGGACGATAAGGAAAAGCTCGTTGATCCTGGCGTCCATTTCCGGAGTTCCTTTGACAAGATCGGAAACATTGACAAGAGTCTGGTCTACAAGTCTTGCGGTAAGAAGCGGAGGTATAAGGTTTGTAACGGTAGTGATCACCGCCATAAGCAGAGCAACGATCAGAAGGACCAGGTGAGGTTTTACATATACGAGAATACGGCCGAGTATTTTCTTTTTATCGGCGCATTTTATACACGGAGCATTTTTATAAGGAAGACGCGCCCCGCATTTCGGGCAGTAAAGCTGGCGTTTTTCATAAGACTCATGAACGCCTTCTATAAGCGCGGTTTTTTCTTTACCTTCGTTGAGATCGTTTATATACTGCGCGATATTATCGAAGTATTCGGTTACCGAGTAAGAGCATTTGTTAAGCTCAAGCAGTTTTCCGTCTTTCTTTATTCGGAAAAGAGCGTTGCCGTACATTCTCTTGACATCTGCTTTTTCGATTTCGCTGATATTGAACCTCAGCAGCTTTTCTTCTCGCATCTCATCGTAAGAGATAAGCTGTCTGTCAGTGATCGCGGCAAAGCTTTCGCCGTATCGGCTGCCTAGCACAACATCCGAAACAACATAGAAATAAACTGTTTCGTCACTTTCGGTAACGGATCTGACAATATCGGCGAATTTCGCGGGAACTTCTTTGTTTTTACACGGAAGACATTCAAGAACCTCTTCGAATGTCATCTTCTTTTTTTCTTCAGCCATAATGGACTCCTTGAGGCTTCAGCGTTTTTAAAACGAAATTACCGAGATTATATCACTTTTTTTCGGATATTTCAACAACTTACGGGAAAGTTAAAACTTTTTTCCGTTGCATGCAATTTGTCGTAAAAACACGAAACATATTTGTGCATTTTGCACAAAAAATCATAATTACGCTCTGCGCTTTTTTTTGTCTGTCTGTGGATTTTTCAGATTGGAAATAAGAAGAACGGCAATAACGATCACAAAAATGATAGTTGAAAGCGCGTTTATTTCCGGTGTGATTCCGCGTTTTGTCATTGAATATATTTCAAGAGAAAGCGTTGATACAACAGGACCGCTTGTGAAAAGGCTTATTACGAAATCATCCATGGACATAGTGAGCGCAAGCAGAAAACCCGAGACGATGCCGGGCATTATCTGAGGAACGATAACGTTTACAAGCGCCTTTGTAGGCGTTGCGCCGAGATCGAGCGCCGCCTCATAGATATTGTTATCCATCTGTTTGAGTTTCGGCATAACTGAAAGGATAACATACGGAATATTGAAGGAAATATGCGCTATTATCAGCGAAGCGTATCCGAGGTCTATACCCAATATATTGTAAAGAAGAAGGAGAGATACGCCGGTGATGATATCCGCATTGAGTATGGGGATATTCGTTACATTCATTATTATGTTTTTCGGCATTTTCTTCATATAAAAAATACCGATCGCCGATACCGTGCCGAAAACGGTCGATATAACGGCGGAGGAAAGGGCGACGATTACTGTTGTGAGCAGCGCCGCCTGAATACGCGCATCGTTTATAAGCTCTTCATACCATTTCAGAGAAAAGCCTTCCCAAACACCGGTGGAACGGCCGGAGTTGAAAGAAAAAACGATAAGCACGAATATCGGCAGATATGTGAACACAAAAATCGCGGTAAGATATATTATACGCGACACCTTGGTGATCTTTCGTTTCGGACTGCCGAAAACGAGAACAAGCGCGATCAGTACAGGAATGGCGATCAGGGCTATATAGATAATATCCGTCACAGCAAGCCACCTCCGATATTTTCGCCATCGTTGTCTCCACCGGCAATAAGGAACATGGACGCAAGCATCAGCACCATAATTATAACGGACATTGCCGAACCAAACCACATATCCGTGCTGAATTCGCGTTCTATCGTTTCGCCTATCGTAGCGCACTGTGTTCCGCCCATGATCTTTGAAATGGCAAATGCCGTTATTGCGGGAACGAACGTCATTGTGACGCCGCTTGAAATGCCCGGAAGGGCAAGAGGAAAGATCACTCTGAAAAGAGTGCGGTAATGATTTGCGCCAAGGTCGTACGACGCCTCGATAACAGATCTGTCTATCTTGATAAGAGTATTGTAAATAGGCAGTATCATAAACGGCAGAAAGTCGTAAACCATTACAAGGATCACGGCGCCCTGCGTATACATAAGGTTCTGAGCGGGAAGACCTACAGACTCAAGGACAGTATTTATGATACCGGTTTTTTCAATCAGTGTTCTCCATGCATAAGTTCTGAGCAGAAAGTTGATCCACATCGGCAAAAGAAACATTACCGAAACGATATTTCTTGTTCTTTCTTTCATTTTAGAAAGGACATACGCCGTGGGAAAGCCTATGATAAGGCAGAAAAGCGTTGACATAAACGCTATATAGAGCGACCTCAGAAAGACCTTCATATAGTCGCCCGTATTAAAGAATTTCACGAAGTTGTCTATCGTAAAATAGACGCCTTTCAGCCTGTTGAGGAATTTGACATCTTTCAGATCCGCATCGATAAGCGTATCTCCTTCATACTCCTCAATAAGCGAGATCTTTTCGTTTTCAAAAAAGATCCTGTATGTTTCGGGATGCCGTTCTCTGTAGTTTATAACGGTAAGAGTCTCGCCGTCGTAATAATATGTGCCTACCTGAGAAAGAACGGGATCTTGTTCGTAACCTATGAAATCAAGATTATCCATGATCACTTCGGGCGAGTTGACAGAGCTTTTGTTTACGGAGTAATTGTCGATCTCGCGCGTAAGGGAGTAGAAAATGACGAGAACAAGCGGCGCTACAAGAAAAATGATCGCAAATACGACATACGGGTACGCAAAAACGCTGCGTTTCAGCCTGAATTTCGGGAACGGTTTCATTCTTCCGTATCCTCCTCAGGCACATTGCTGAAATAACTGTAGTCGATATCCTCGCCCTTCATTACATGGATATCGTTCGGATAAAAGCACATTCCCACTGTATCGCCTATTTCGGCGGCATCTGTTGAATGAACGAGCCAGGTATAAGGATAGTTGATCTGTTCTATCGTCATTTCATAATGAACGCCTTTGAATACGCAGGATTTTACAACGCCTGTCAGAAATCCTTCGCTTTCGGGTTTGATTTCAATATCTTCGGGACGAACGACCACACCGACCTTTTCATTGTCGTCAAAGCCCTTGTCTACGCATTCAAAAAGTCTGCCGCATATTTCAACTCGGTAGTCTTCGAGCATAACGCCCGGAAGGATATTGCTCTCCCCGATAAAATCGGCGACAAAGGCGTTTTTAGGTTCGTTGTAAATATCCTGAGGAGTGCCTATCTGCTGTATCTCCCCGCCCTTCATTACAACGACTGTATCGGACATCGTCAGCGCCTCTTCCTGGTCATGAGTGACGTATATAAATGTGATGCCCGTTTTGATCTGTATATTTTTAAGCTCTATCTGCATTTCCTTACGAAGCTTAAGGTCCAAAGCTCCGAGAGGTTCGTCAAGAAGCAGAACGTGGGGCTTGTTGATAAGCGCTCGCGCTATCGCAACACGCTGCTGCTGACCGCCCGATAAAGACGTTATGTCTCTGTTTTCAAAACCGCGAAGATTTACAAGCGCAAGCATTTCTTCAACACGTTTTTTTATTTCCTGTTTACGCTTTTTTCTTTCTTCTTTCGGAACCTTCTGCATATGCAGACCGTAAGCGATGTTTCCGAATACATTAAGATGCGGAAAAAGCGCGTATTTCTGAAAAACAGTATTTACATTGCGTTTGTATGGCGGCAAATCGTTTATTATCTCATTTGCAAAGAAAACATTGCCGCTGTCCTGACGCTGAAAACCGCCGATAATGCGCAAAGTGGTAGTCTTCCCGCATCCGCTTGGACCGAGCAATGTTACAAATTCCTTGTCATTGATATTAAGATTTAAATTCTTTAAAATCTGTTCTCCACCAAGTGCGACTGAAATGTTTTCCAGTCGAATGATGCTTTCTGCCATCTATCTATCTCCCTTCAGAGCCCCGAACGGTCTCTGTATCCCACATTTTTCCGTCGATAATGACTTCACGGAATACTTGAGTATAATAATAACACAAATTAGGAGTTTGTCAATACTTTTCAGAAAATGTAATACTTTTTTTGACAAATCATAATATTTTAATATCGTTTGAGATACGTGAAGCATTTTCTTACGGAGATGTATAAATTTCTTATTGACAAAATCGCATAAAAATGATAAAATTCTTTCATATGCAAACAATTTGCGATCACCGTCTGTTTATGAACGGAACCGGCGAATTTTAACGGAGGTATTGCATGTATACTGCCGACATCCTTTTGCTTTTAGATCAAATGAAAAAAGGAATCTACACAGAGATAGAGACCGCGATGATCCTGAACGACATCATAATAAAAAAATCTCAGAAAAAAAGCCACGACAGCAAATACTGTGAAACGTGCACGATTCTTCCATGGGAAGACGACGGAAAACTTCGCATAGCTGCTTTCCGCGGTCACGAAATAATAGATGCAAAAGAGGCATACAGGAAATATGAGTTTTCCGTCGATCTTTTGGGACAAACTCTTGAAGCGGCAGAATGCTGCGGAAGCATCGAATGCGAAAACATCCTCGGCAACGTTTCATGCGGCGGCGACATCGAATGTCAGAATATACTCGGCAATGCAAGATGCGCGGGGAATATCACATGCGATAAAATAGGCGGCAATGCCGTTTGTAACGAAGATCCGTTTACATACAGCGACGACTTCAGCGCAGATGAACAGTAAATCATCGCAAATACTGTTAAAGGAGACTCCAATGGCAAGCATAAAGTGCATTGATTTCCATACACATATTTTTCCCGATACACTTGCCCCCCGTGCTCTTGCGGCACTTGTTGAAAGCGGCAAACATCTATACACGCCGCATACAGACGGAACAAAAAGCGGTCTGATACAATTTATGGACAGATCGGGAATTGATATATCGGTAGTGATGCCTGTAATCACAAAACAGTCGCAAACAGTAAAAACCAACGCTTTTTCGGCGGAAATAACCGACGACAGAGTAAAAGCGTTCGGAGGTATATATCCGCATACAGACGACTATAAACGCGATATCGACTATGTTGTATCGCTCGGTCTTCCCGGAATAAAACTGCACGCGGAATATCAGGATTTTATTGCGGACTCGCCCGAAATGCTTAAAATATACGATTACGCGTTTTCAAAAGGGCTGATTATCCTTCATCACGCGGGCTTCGATCCGGCGTATGATCCACCGTTTCGCGCTACGCCGAAAATGTTTGCAAATATAAGAAAGCAGCTCGGAGGCGGAACGATGATCGCCGCCCATTTAGGCGGACAGTCGATGTGGGACGATGTTGAAGAATACATTGCGGGAACCGATATATACATAGATACTTCAATGGGTTTTGAAATGTATTCCTCAGAGCAGTTTTTGCGGATATTGAAAAAACACGGCTCGGATAAGATACTTTTCGGCACTGATTCTCCGTGGAGCGACTCGCAAAAAGAAAGACAGAAACTTCTTTCACTGCCGATATCCGACGAGGAAAAAGAGAACATTCTTCATAAAAACGCTGAAAGACTTTTGCGGATATGATACCGTTATGCACAGATCAACAGATAAATAACTGGACAGAAGGGAAGAGAATAATGAACATAAACGAAATACTTTGCGCCGAATTCAAGATAAAAAAAGAAAATCTCGAAAATATCGTCGCTCTTATTGACGACGGCAACACGATCCCGTTTATCGCGAGATACAGAAAAGAGATGACGGGTCACTGCGACGACCAGGTACTGAGAGAAATTGCCGACAGACTCGAATATCTGAGAAATCTCGAAAAGAGAAAGCAGGAGGTTTACGACAGTATTCAGTCTCAGGAAAAAATGACGGACGAAATTGCCGCGTCTCTTGCCGAGGCTCAGACACTTTCCGCAGTTGAAGATATATACCGTCCTTTCAAGCAGAAAAAGAGAACAAGAGCTTCGATCGCCAAAGAAAAAGGTCTTGAACCTCTCGCCCAGCTTTTGCTTGAGCAATCACTCACATCCGGTGACCTTCTTGCCTTGGCAGAAGAATATATCGACGCAGAAAAAGGCGTTGAAACGGCTCAGGACGCTCTTGACGGCGCTTCTGACATTATTGCCGAGATTGTATCAGACGATCCGGAGATAAGAAAAGAGCTGAAGGAGCTTATACAAAAGGAGGCTCTTATAGTTTCAAAGCAGGCAAAGGAAGGCGACTCGGTATATTCGATGTATTACGATTATTCCGAACCGGTAAAAACAGTGCCGAGCCACCGTATACTTGCGATCAACCGCGGAGAAAAAGAGGATTGGCTCAATGTTTCCGTAGGCATTTCAGAAGACCGCGCGCTGAAAATAATAAACGATATTTACATCAGGCCGGGTTCGATCTCATCTGATTTTGTTGCAAACGCAGCAAAAGACGGATATGAAAGGCTGATATTTCCGTCAATAGAACGTGAAACAAGAAGCGATCTTACCGAAAAAGCCGACGAGCAGGCGATAAAAATGTTCGGTCTTAACTTAAAACCTCTTCTTATGCAGCCGCCGGTCAAAGGAAAAACCGTGCTTGCGGTCGACCCTGCTTACAGAACAGGATGTAAAATATGCGTTATAGACGAAAAAGGAAAAGTGCTGATGACGGATGTTATATATCCCACACCGCCTCAGAGCAAAGTTGCCGAAGCTGCCGAAAAAGTAAAGAAATACATCTCAAAATACAGTGTTGACTGTATATCGATAGGCAACGGGACCGCATCAAAAGAAACGGAGATATTTATTGCGGATACTATACGCGGGCTTGACAGAAAAGTTACATATATGGTTGTAAACGAAGCGGGTGCATCCGTATATTCCGCGTCAAAACTCGGCGCGGAAGAATTTCCGGAATTCGACGTATCGCTGCGTTCCGCCGTATCTATCGGAAGACGTCTTCAGGACCCGCTTGCGGAGCTTGTAAAAATAGATCCGAAAAGCATAGGCGTAGGTCAGTATCAGCACGATATGCCGCAGGCAAGGCTTGACGCCGCACTTTCGGGCGTTGTTGAAGACTGTGTAAACTCCGTTGGAGTAGACATAAATACCGCGTCTCCCTCACTGCTTTCATATGTTGCCGGAATAAATTCCGCCATAGCCAAAAATATTGTTGACTACCGAAACGAAAACGGACCGTTCCGTTCAAGAAAAGATTTTCTTAAGGTTAAAAAGCTCGGACCGAAAGCATTTGAGCAGTGCGCCGGATTTTTGCGTATTCCGGGAGCGGAAGATCCGTTCGACAACACTGCCGTTCACCCGGAGTCGTATGATGCGGCGAGAAAAATGATGGATATTTTCGGATACACACCGGATGATATCAAAGAGGGAAATCTTACCCTCCTTAACCTGAAGCTTGACAAATACGGCAAACAGAAGGCCGCCGATCAGTGCAATATAGGTCTTGATACTCTGAATGATATAGTTGCCGAAATTCTCAGACCCGGACGCGATATCAGAGATGAGCTTCCGCCGCCGCTGCTGCGTTCCGACGTTATGGATATAAACGACCTTAAAGAAGGCATGGAGTTTACCGGAACCGTAAGGAACGTGATCGATTTCGGCGTTTTTGTTGATATAGGAGTTCATCAAGACGGTCTTGTGCATATTTCGCAGGTCGCAGACAGATATATCAAGCATCCTTCCGAAGTGGTAAAAGTCGGAGATATCGTTAAAGTCAGAGTCCTCGGTGTTGACCCTGCAAAAAAACGTATTTCGCTTACAATGAAAACAAAATAATCATTTGAAAAACAAAGGATCTGTACAGGCTGTTACCTGTACAGATCCTTTTGTTGAATAACGAAAACCACGCGATAGTCGCGTGGTTCAAAAAAGGTTAACCGGTGAGGAAAAAATTCTCCGATTGTGATATAATGAATAAGACCTGCCAGTCAAATTCAAAAAAACAATCGGAGGATTTATCTATGAAAAAAGTAGACATAGACACAAATAGTTTAGCACATACAAAATGGAATTGCAAGTACCATACACGTTTTTCTATCTCACTTCAAGCGCCAGTTCATAGTAACTCTCTGGTTTTTCTTGCAAAGACTTTCCCTTAATTTCATGCCTGTTTCAAGGGCAAGCCCGTTCCGTTACGGGAATCCACTCCCTTGATGAGCGTCATATATTCGTATCAATCCATAAGCGTGTCTGCCTACCCTAAAACGCAGGGCTGACAGACACGCTTTTTCTGTTCAAACGGAGTCTTCAATGCCACTCCTTCTTCAAAATGGCGTACTGATATGTGTTTTCGTACAGCGGCGTTCCGTCCGGATTTTTCACGAAGGAGACGAACTCCATGAACAGCCCTTCCCGCCGCATGCCGAGCTTCTCGCAAAGATGCTGACAAGGAATGTTGTAATCCTCGGTGTAGGCATATATCCGCCGCGCGCCTTTTTCACGGAACAGGTAGTCGAAGAAAGCGTGAGCAGCTTCGTAAGCATACCCTTTCCCGTGATATGCCTTGTTCAGCATCCAGCAGGGACTGAACGTATCTTCCGGGGCCGAGTCTCTGTCGGGAGCCGTTGCCTCCGGCGCCGCGTCGATCTCGCCGATGATCTTGCCCGTATCATTCAGCACGATGGCAAAGGTGTATTCCGTGTCCCTGCTTCTTTCCATGACCTCAGCGCGGGCGCTTCGACCGAATCGAGCTTCATGCAGGCGAAGCAATTCACAAGAGGCTCCTTGAGGTATTCATACACATCCTCCGCGTCGGATTCCCGAAACGGACGCAGGATAAGACGTTCGGTTTTAAGTATCATTTCGTGATCCTCCTTGCAAAGCCAAATTATCTGAGCAACTATTTCCCGACTTACATTCAACAGCACGGAATCCGGAAGATGAGATTCCACGATTTGAGACATAGTTGTGCCTCACTTCTTCTCGCTAATGGTGTTCCGCTGAAGCAGACTCAGGAATGGCTCGGTCACAGTGATTTCAGCACTACGGCAAACATTTATGCACACCTTGACGCTGAGAGCAAACTCGAATCCGCGAATATCATCGGCACGGCGCTGTCGTCGTAAAACGCGTGACATGACAAAAATCCCTGTCCGAATATCTCATCGGGCAGGGGTTGTTTTTTTGAACGAAAATTGCGGGGGATTTGGCGCGCAGGATCGCCTGTGTGCCCTTCAAATCGATCGGGAGGCATAGTTTACCCGCCGAACCGTAAAGGCACGTGGACCGCGTTTAAATGGGGCAGAAGGCATCGCCAAATTCGATTATATATATTTAAAATTCTGATCTTCCCGAATAATAGTAAGATAATAATCTGAATAGTTTTACTGATTCTGCTCTTCCCCTACTATTTCGCCGTCGTGGAGGCGGATAGTGCGCTGGCAGTATGACGCTACGTTAGCGTCGTGGGTTACGACTACTACCGTTGTGCCTTCTTTGTTTATCTCTTTGAAAAGATTCATTATGCTTTTGCCTGTTTCTTCGTCAAGCGCGCCGGTAGGTTCGTCCGCAAGAAGGATCGACGGCTTATGCGCTATCGCTCTTGCTATCGCCACTCTCTGCGCCTGTCCGCCTGATAACTGTGATGGGTATTTTTTCAGCTTCTCACCTATCTCAAGTCTTTCTGCTATCTCTTTTATCCTTTTCTTCGTCGATACGCCTTTCAGTTTGCCGTATCTGAGCGGTAACGCTATGTTCTGCGATACGTTGTATTCGTCTATAAGCGCAAAATGCTGAACTACGAAACCTACGTCGTTTCTTCTGAATTTTGCCATTTTGTTCTGATTTTTTGTGTTTATTTCTTCTCCGTTATAGACATATTGTCCGTCGTCCGGAGTATCGAGGCCTGCAAGGAGATTGAGAAGCGTTGATTTGCCAGAGCCTGATTTGCCCATTATCGCCAGCATTTCGCCCTTTTTGATATCAAGGTCTATAGGACGCAGCGCAGTTACAAGTCCGTCGCCTTTGCCGTATGTTTTACATATGCCTTTGA
>JAEEGF011694576.1_pt1 | contig 16774 bp, 11 predicted proteins | sample 9134171 | NCBI WGS metagenome assembly JAEEGF01 (sample SAMN16246542, study PRJNA631951) | gut metagenome | biome: gut microbiome; feature: rumen; material: AP-attached | host: Bos | place: Iran: Karaj | collected 2018-10
ACAGCGTCGGCATGATGTCGCCCCGCTGCACCAATCGGGTGGAGCCGCACTTAACGGGCAATTGTCCGCCCGGTGTGTAGAAGAATATGGGAATCAGGAACTTGCCCATCTCGTTGTTGTACTCCTCACGATAGTTCACACCCGTGTGGTCGGCACTAAAGACAAAAATCGTGTTATTAAACCAGGGCTTGTCTTTTACCTTGTCAAAGAACTCTTTGAGGGCGTGGTCGGCATAATTGATGACATTGTGCATGGGTATCTTTCCACGGTTGAAGGTGTCCTTGTATTGGTCTGGAACACGGAAAGGCTCGTGGCTTGACGCGGTGAACACCGTCAAGAAGAACGGTTTGCCGGCCTGTGCTATCTGGTCGGTCTGCTCGGCGAAGTACTGCAGGTAAGGTTCGTCGAAGATGGCCCAGGTTCCATCGAAGTCCTTGTCGCCATACTCATCCATGCCGTAATAGTGCTCAAAGCCGATGGAGTTGGTGAACGCCTTGAATCCCAGCGTGGTGTTGGGGGCGCCATGGAAGAAGGCAGTGGTGTAGCCCTCGTCGTGAAGCATCTGGGGCAGGCCCTGAAGGGTGTTGTTTGCGTAGAGGTAATAGCAGAAGGGGTTGATGTATCGCGGTATGCCCGCAAAGGCCGCCGGCATGCAGTCGACCGACCGGATGCCGTTAGCAAAGCCGTACTCAAAACTGTAACTCTGCGTCATCAGCGAGTCGAGGAAGGGCGTGTAGCCCTGATACTGACCACCGTCCAACTCCTTGTTGAAATATCCCGTGTACTCACGCGAGAAACTTTCTAGCAAGAACACCACCACGTTGAGGCGGCGCATCTCGCCATCGGTGCCGTCGGCATTCTGGACGGGGTTGAAGATGGCGTCCAGTTCGTCGGCTTCAAAGAAATGCGGGTCTTTGTAGTCGTTTTTGTGCAATGTGGTGATCAGCGTGAAAGGGGTATTCAGCACAATAGCCGCCTCGACAGGTTTGTTGCAGTAGATTTCGGCCGAATCTTGCCGCATGGGGTGCATCTTCAGTCCGAGTCCACCTCGCAAGCCACCGAAGGCCAGCAGCGCCGCCAACAGGAAGACCACGGTGTGCACGGAGTAATATACTTTGTTGGCGGGATAGTGACGATGCAATGCACCGTGTTTCAACGGATTGTAATACAAGAAGATGACCGCGAGAATCATCAGGATTCCGAACAGCCACACCTGCCAGTAGCCGGTGATGCTGTTCAGGAAAATCTTGCCCAGGTTGCTCTCGCCGCCGAACTCCGAGAAGATAGTTGCCGTTGTGCGCCTTCCGCCGAACTCAAAATAGACGATATCGGCGCAGTTCACAACGATGCCCAGGATATTGACAACCAGGAAGATGATTTTCACCGCACGCTGATAGGCCACCGTGTCGCGGCACTTGACGGGCAGGAACTGCAGCACGATGCACAACAGGTTCAGGTAGCACAACGCGCTCAAGTCAAACCGCATGCCGCCCCACGACATGCGCATCATGTCGGCAAACTTCACATCGGGAAAACTGCCGATGTTCATATAATAGAATACCCATCTCGACAGCATGTAGACTGCCATCAAGACCAGCATGTTGATAACCATCGCAAAGCCCGGTTGGCTTTTCAGGCGTTTCAGTATAGTGTTCATGAATTCTCTTACTCTTGTAACAACGCGGCAAAATTACTGCAAGTTGAGGGTAAATAGGAATAAAAGACATGTTTTTTTGTTTTTTTGCCGAAACGCAGCCTCATTTATTTAATATTTTTGCCCTTTAAAAAGGCGTGGGGTAAGGCATTTTCCAGGCTTGCAATCCTTGCGCTTAATAGCGGCCACGACCGCAACGGATACATGCCCTGCATTGTGTTTGGCTTGCACAAATTATGGATAAATGTGGCTGTGAATGAAAAAAAAATTCTACTTTTGTGCTGCGTAGCGTGGCTATTTGTCTGTTTTTGGGCATAAGTTGCTGAGGAACAGGCATTTTGTCACAGTTGCTCTATGTTATTAATTTGTGATAAAGAACGATAGTGAAAGATATAATGACTGCTCCGAAGTTCAAATTGCTTGCCGGCCCGTGTGTGATTGAGTCGGAGGACAATGTGCTTTACCTGGCCGAGGCATTGCGCAATATTGCCCAGAAATTTGACCTGGACTTCTATTTCAAAGCCTCGTGGGACAAGGCAAACCGCACGAAGGCGACCAACTACCGTGGCCCGGGCCTGGAAGAGGGATTGCGTATCCTCGATGAGGCCAAGCACAAGGTGGGCGTGAAGATTGTCACCGATATCCATGAACCCGAGCAGGCCCGCCCGGTGTCGGAGGTCGCTGACATCATTCAGATACCCGCATTCCTGTGTCGCCAGACTGATTTGCTGCACGCAGCGGCAACGACAGGCAAGACGGTCAACATCAAGAAGGGGCAGTTCTCCAGCCCCGAGGAGATGGCCAACGTGGTAAGCAAGATGGAATACTTCGGTTGCCGGAACTTTATGCTCTGCGAGCGGGGCAACTGCTTCGGATACAATAACCTGGTGGTTGATATGGCCGGATTAGTCAGATTGTCGCAGTTGGGTTACCCTGTGATTTTTGACGCCACGCACAGTGTGCAGATCAGTGGCGGAGGAGTCAACCTGAATAATAGCGGCAAGAGCGAATTTGTGCCCTATCTGGCTAAGGCTGCCGTGGCAACGGGTGTGCTTTCTGGCCTGTTCATGGAAGTGCACAACGATCCCGCCTCTGCTTTGTGCGATGGCAGTTGTATGTTGCGGCTTGATAACTTGGAATCATTGTTGGACCAGGTGATGAGAATCCGCGAAATTGCCTCAGAGACATGCTGATACTCAAGCGGATTATACATACCACCATCTGGGGCGGCCCGAAAGTCAGCCGTTTGGCGGGAGTCGAGGGGGAGAACATCGGCCACCTCTACTCGCTCTATTGCCGTGAGGGCGTTTCTAACGAGATTCTCAACGGCGAGTGGCGGGGCAAGACGCTGAATGAGGTGTTCCCGCTCTTCAAGGCTGACTTTGGCATGTCGCGCTACGACTACTTCCCGTTGACTTTGGCGCTGACCGAGGCTCAGGAGAATCTGAGCATTCAGGTGCACCCCAATGACGCGGCGGCCAGCGCGCTGGAGCATCGCGCCCGCGGCAAGCGCGAGTCATGGTATTTTATCGACGCCCCTGCCTCGGGAACCATCATCAACGGCTGCACTTGCCGTGATGCCGAACAGGAGGCCGCTATGATTGCCCAGGGGCAATTCATGGCGATGGCCGACACCCTGCCGGTCAAGGTCGGGGACTATGTCTTCGTTGAGCCGGGCACACTCCACGCTATCACGGCGGGAAGTCTTGTGTATGAGATTGAAGAGGGTGCCGACTTCACTTACCGGTTCTATGACTACGACCGCACCGATGCACAAGGCAATAAGCGCGAACTGCATATCGATAAAGCCACCAGAGCCCTCGATATCCACCTGAAGTCACAGGTAAGACATTACGACGGGCAAGAAATACAAGAGAAAACTTATAGCACAAAACTAATTAACGCCACAGCAGCATATACCAACGAAAGCGGTACACTCGAGTGCTTCACGCTTGTGCGGGGAGCGCTGAACTGCGATGGCATCGAGGTGCCTCCCGGCTCCACTGTCCTTTTATGGCCCGGCGAAGCCCTCGATACACAACAAATCGAACTCGCTTTCGTTTCTAAAATGCAAGAAGAAAACTTATGATATATTCACCCTCATTAATGTGCGCCAACTGTGACAACCTCGAGCATGAGGTTGCTGAATTGGAGGCTGCCGGCGCCAGCAGGCTGCACCTCGATGTCATGGACGGCCAGTATGTTCCCAACTTCGCGCTGGGACTTGGTGACGTGAAGTCGATTTGTCGCAACACGTCCCTTGAGACCGAACTCCACATGATGATCATGGAACCCGGCAGATATATACAAATGTTTGCCGACGCCGGTGTGGACATCCTTTATGTCCATCCCGACACCGCCCGTGACCCCATGGCAGTGATTTATCAAATCCGTGATGCGGGCTGCCATCCCGGCATTGTCATCAATCCCGAGACCACCATCGAGAGCCTAGAACCGCTGTACGACTTAGTGGATTATGTGCTTGTGATGGGCGTCAAGCCAGGTCGTGCTGGCAATCACTATCTGGCGCATGTCGACCAGAAGATAGTGAAACTGATTGAGTTGCGAGGTGAACGCTCGTGGAAGATTATCGTTGATGGAGCATGCACCATCGAGCGCATCAAGCGTTGGAGCAAGCAGGGTGTCGACGGTGTGGTCTTGGGCACGAAGGCGCTCTTTGGCCACGAGGGCACTTACAAGGAAATCATGGACAATATCAAACGCGAGTGCGGGGAATAAGATGATGAAGGGCGTTATCAAACTGTTTGTCATGGACGTTGACGGCACGCTTACCGACGGCCGCATCAACATGGGGCCCGACGGCGAGTTGTTCAAGTCATTCAACATCAAGGACGGTTACGGCATCAACGAGATGTTGCCGGCGCAAGGCATTGTGCCCGCCATCATCACTGGCCGCACTTCACAGATTGTGGCAAACCGCGCCCGCGAATTGCACATTACCGAACTCCACCAGGGCAAGCACGACAAACTCGATACGCTTCACGAGTTGATGCGGAAGTATCACTGCGAGAAGGAGAATGTTGCCTACATCGGCGACGACATTCTTGACATCGTGTGTATGCGCGAGAGCGGTCTGGTAGGTTGCCCAGCCGATGCCTGTCCCGAGGTCAAGGAACTGGCGCACTTTGTCAGTTCGCTTAAGGGCGGCGAGGGCGCTGTGCGGGAGTTTGTGGAATATGTGATTCGCTATAACAACCAATCGATGCAGTCTTAATCAACGGATTGTTTTCTCGAACCGAGATATTGCTGGGCGAGGTGGCGATGAGCCGTCTCGCCCAGAATCATGTCGCCGCCTTTGGTACCGGCAGGAATTTTTGTAAATTTGCGGTCAAAATGATGATTGGATATGGAGAATGACCAAAATGTAACAGCGCAGAATCCGTTTGCGCGGACTGAACTGATGCTGGGTGCCGAGGCGATGGACCGGTTGGCGCGGAGCCGCGTGGCGGTGTTCGGCATCGGCGGTGTGGGCGGCTATGTGGTCGAGGCGCTGGCCCGCAGCGGGGTAGGGGCACTGGACCTCATTGACGATGACACGGTGAGCGTGTCTAACATCAACCGCCAGATTTTTGCCCTGCACAGCACGCTGGGCCGGGCCAAGGTAGATGTGGCCGCCGAGCGTGTGCGCGACATCAACCCGAACTGCAAGGTGACGGTCCACAGAATGTTCTACCTGCCTGAAAACGCCGATGAAATCGATATGAAGCAGTTTGACTACGTGGTGGACAGCCTGGACACGATCACGGCGAAGATGGAGATCGCGCGACGGTGCCTGAAGTTGGGTGTGACGCACATTTGCTCGATGGGCGCTGCCTACAAGATGGACCCGATGGCGTTCCGTGTGGCGGACTTTGACTCGACGCGCATCGACCCGCTGGCACGCATGCTGCGCAAACTGCTGCACCGCGAGGGCATCCACCATTTCAAGTGTGTCTATAGCGAGGAAGAGCCCCGCTGGAACCCTGATGTTCCCGTCTATGTCGATGGTAAAAAACAACCGGGCAGCAACGCATTCGTTCCTGCCGCGGCTGGTTTACTAATTGCCCGCGAGGTCATTGTTGACTTGACTGCGGGAATCAACTGATTTATTTCTTTTTGGACTTGCTCTTGCTTCCGGAGGATTTGCTTCCGGAGTTTTTGCTGTTGGAGGAAGACTTGCTGTCCTTGGAGTTCTTGCTGCCAGAGGACTTGCTGGATTTGCTGGATTTGCCGGACTTGCTGTCCTTGGAACCCTTGTTGTCTTTCGAACCCTTATTGTCCTTTGAGCCCTTGTTGTCCTTCGAACCAGAGCCTTTGCCCTTACCGGATGACTTGCTGCCGTTCTTTTTCTCGGCGGCAGCAGCCTGGCGTGACTCTTCCTTGGTAGGAACTTTGATTTTGTCACCAGCCTTGATTTTGTTGCCGTCTTCGATGTTGTTGGCGCGCTTGAGTTCGTTGACCGAGACGCCGGTTTTCTCCGATATGCTGGTGAGCGATTCGCCCTTTTGGACAGTCACCTCGCTGGGCTGCTTGGGCTTGGCGTGCTTGTCGCTCTTGCCGTGTTTGCTGCTCTTGGAACTCTTGGAACTGTGCGCCGTCTCACTGCTCTTGCCGCTGTTCTTCTTGTTGCTCTCGGAGTACTTGGCATTGCGTGAGCGCCAATTGCTGGTGTTGGACTTGGAGGCGGCACGTCGTGCCGACTGGTCCTCGCTCTTATCGGCGCTGGCCTTTTTGCTGGTTTGTGCGGTGGCCTGAGTGTTGGCGCTGGTGGTGTAGGAGCCGCCGGTGTAGGGGGCCTTGGCAGCGGCCTCGCGCTCAATGTCCTTGACCTCGTCAAACTGTGCCTGCTCCGATTCCTGGGTGTCGTTCATGGCCAGGTCATCGTTTCTGCTGGTATCGCTGACGGTCTGGATGATGTTGAGGTCGTCGTTATCGGCGCTGGCGTTGTTGTGTGACGGCGCTTTGACCTTGAGGTTGTCGCCGCGACGCACGCGCTCGCTGCTCATGTTGTTCAGGGCCATGATTTCATCGGTGGTCATGCCATATTTGGCTGCGATGGCCGATAGCGTCTCGCCGCGTCCCACCTTGTGGTTGATGGTGCGGATGTCGCCGTTGGCCGTACGCCCCGAGAGGTATTCCTCGGCCGTTGCGACCTGCCCGCCCGGCTCCACTACCTCACGATGGGCGTAGAGGTCGTCACGGTAATTCTCGATGCTGTCCTGGCAGAGGATGTAACTGTAAATCTGCTGTGAAGGGAGGACAAGCGTGTAGGGGTGGTTGTCGCCAGGGATGACATCGGCGCGGAACTGCGGGTTCAGGCAGCGGATTTCATCGATGGGGATGTTGAGCACCTGCGCGATCTGCGAGAAGTGGACACGGCGGTTGACACTGACGGTGTCGGTAATGAGGGGCTTGCTGGCCAGCGAGGGGCTGATGTTGTGCTGCTTGTAGTAGGTCATGGCATAGTTGGCCGCGATGAAAGCGGGCACATAACCCCTGGTCTCGCGGGGCAGGTACTCATAGATGTCCCAGAAGTCGCCCTTGTCGCCATTGCGGTGCAGTGCCTTGTTGACATTGCCGGGACCGCAGTTATAGGCTGCGATGGCGAGTGACCAGTCGTTATAGATCTGGTACAGGTTCTTGAGGTACTTGGCTGCCATGGCACTGGAGCGGTAGGGGTCGCGTCGCTCATCGACGAGCGAGTTGATTTCCAGTCCCAGGCCTTTGCCGGTGCCGATCATGAACTGCCACAATCCTGCGGCTCCGGCGCGCGACACGGCATTGGGGTCGAGTGCGCTCTCGACGATGGGCAGATATTTGAGTTCGAGGGGAAGTCCTTCTCTCTCAAGCGCCTGCTCAAAGATGGGCATGTAGTACAGGCTCATGCCGAGCATCTCCTCGACGAGTGTGCGGCTGCGGTAGACGTAGCGCTCGATGTGCTTGCGCACGACCTGGTTATACGGCATCTCGATGACCGAGGGGATGGCGGTCAACCGGCGGATGTAGGTCTCCTCGCCGACCTCGCCGTGTGCCTTGTCCTCGACATCGGCGTCGAGCACGGCATAGTTCTGGAGGTACCAGTTGGTCATCATCTTGTGCACGTCGGTGTCAAAACTCTCGGGAAAGACGATATCATCATCGGTGATGGTCTCCTTGAGCGACAGGATGTTGTTCTTCTCCCGTGGTGCTGCGATGGCGGCTGTTGCCATGACAGCAGCGGTGAGCAGTAAAGTGATAAGTCGTTGTTTTGTCATATTGTCATGCTGTTAATAGCGTGGTTAAAAATTGATGGCACACTGCAAGCCGAGCGATGGCATGCGTGAACCGAAGGCGTTGGCGTCGATGGCGGTGGGCGTCACGTCGAGGGTGAGGTCGGGCGAGATGTCGAAGTGGGCGAGCGAGGCATCCACATAGGCATCCACGATGTTGATGAAGTAAACGCCCACCATGGCGATGATGCAGATTTCGCGGTATCGCCGGTAGTAGTCGCGCTTGTTTTTCATGACCTTCTGCAGCCAGGCGGTGTCGAGGTCGCTTTCCTTGACCGTCGGCGGGAAGAAGTCCATGTAACTGCGCGTGTCAGGGTCGTCGTCCATGACGTCGCGGTAGCCCTTGGAGTAGTCCTTGTACATGCGGTTGTTCCAGGATGCGCCGTAGGTGAGTCCCACAAAGGCGCCGACAACGATGGGCAGTTTCCAGTATCGACGGTTGTAAATCTGCCCCAGACCCGGGCACAAGGCCGAGAGCCACAGCGCGCGCTGCGGGTCGGGATTGAAGGTGCGCACCTTGTCCACTGCGGGTGTCGCCGTCGAGTCCATGAGGATTTCGACACCCTCGATGCCCCGTATCGAGTCAATCGAGGCAAAGGTCACCGTGTCGCCGGCGGCATTGACAACCCTGACGGGGTGTTTCATGCCCGTTCCGGCAGTGTCACTGACGATGATGGCCCGCCGCTCGTGGTGGCTGGGCAAGGTCTTGACGAGCGTGACGGAATCAGGCAGAGTGGTGGCGATTGTGTCCCCGACGGATGCTGTGGCGGCGCTCCACATCAGGCACAACAATAGCGCGGCAACAAACCGGCGCCATCTCCTTCGATATGTCGTCAATCGTTTCACCCTGATACTTTTCAGGCGTTCTTCAAGTGGTCAAAGATACGAATAATTTTCTCAAGTTCAGCCTCGGTGGTGAAGGGGAATGTTATTTTTCCTTTACCCGAGCGGTCGCAGGTGAACTTCACCGGCACGCCAAATGTTGTGGCGAGGTGCTTCTGGAGAATTTGGTAGTCTTTGACATTCAGTCGTTTATCATTTCCACTGTTCTCGTTGCGTTCAGTGGTTGCAGCCTGCTGCATCTGCTTGGCACGCTGCTCGACCTGCCTGACTGATAAACCTTTTTTAATGGTCTCGTTATATAATTTTAACTGTAGTTTTGGGTCCTCAAGTGACAGCAGTGCCCGTGCGTGGCCCATATCCAGGGTGTGGTCCCGCAGTCCGAGTTGGACCTCGGCGGGGAGTTTCAGCAGGCGCAGGAAGTTGGCAATGGTGGCGCGTTTCTTGCCGATGCGCTCGCTGAGCCGTTCCTGGGTGAGTTTGTACTGGTCGATGAGTTTGCGGTAGGTGAGTGCAATCTCGATGGCGTTGAGGTCTTCGCGCTGGATATTCTCAATCAGAGCCATCTCGGTGACCTCGCTGTCGTTGGCGGTGCGGATGTAGGCCGGTACCGTCTTCAATCCTGCCAACAGGGCTGCGCGGTATCGGCGCTCGCCCGAAATAATCTGGTAGGTGTTGTCTCCCGTGCTGCGCAGCGTGAGCGGTTGGATGATGCCCAGTTCGCGGATGCTGGTTGCCAGTTCTTCCAGCGCGTCCCCGTCGAAGTTCTGTCGCGGCTGGTCGGGGTTAGGTGTTATCTGGCTGATAGCGATTTCGTTGATGGCCGAGGAGCCTTCGGTCTGGATGTCATCCATCGAGATGAGGGAGCCGAGACCCTTGCCTAATGCGTTTCGTTTCATTATAATATGGTTTGATGATGATTGAACAGAGTTGATTATGATCGGCGAGCGATGATCTCCTGTGCCAACTGGATGTGGCTGGTCGTGCCGCGGCACGTCGGGTCATAGACGATGACGGGCAGGCCATGGCTTGGAGCCTCGCTGATGCGGATGTTGCGTGGAATCACTGTGTTGAACACCATGTCGCCGAAGTGGCCTTTCAGTTCCTCAAAGATCTCGTTGGCGAGTCTGAGGCGGGCGTCATACATCGTGACCAGGAAACCCTCGATGCGCAATGCGGCATTGAGTTTCCCCTTGATGATGCGTATGGTGTTGAGCAGTTTGCTGATGCCCTCGAGGGCGAAGTACTCGGCCTGGACGGGTATGATGACACTGTCGGCAGCGGTGAGGGCGTTGACGGTAATCAGTCCCAGCGACGGGCTACAGTCGATGATGATGTAGTCGTAGTCGTCCTGGACTTCGTTGATGGCATTCTTGAGGACGCGCTCACGGCCCTGCTTTTCAACGAGTTCCAGTTCGGCACCAACGAGGTCGATGCGGGAGCCGAGCAGTTTGAGCCCTTCGACACAGGTGTCGACCGTGGCACTGCGCACGGGGTATTCGTCAACGAGGCACTCATAGACTGTTGATGACATGTTTTTGGGCTCTATACCGAGCCCCGAGGTGGCATTGGCTTGGGGGTCGGCGTCGATGAGCAGCACGCGCTGTCCACTCGTTGCTAAAGCAGCCGAGAGATTGATTGCGGTGGTCGTCTTGCCCACACCCCCTTTTTGGTTGGCTATTGCTATGATTTTTCCCATAGGTACAAATTCTCAAATTGTTTCACGGGTGCAAAGGAACAGAATTTTGGCCAAAAAACCTTGAAAAAAGACGATAAAATGGAGAAATGTTTAAAACTTGTCCTGGTTGTCGCTCAATCGTGGAACAATTGATTTTTTGGCATCGGTGAAAGCCTTTGCGACTACAAGGGGCAGGCGTTGAAGAAGAAAGCCGCTTGCCGCCATGGCGCGCAGGCCCGCAGAGCCGCCCCGTCAACTTGTCACAGGCTGAGGCCGCCCCGTCCCGTTGACATTTGAAATGTGCTATTGGAATTAATAGCGGAGCAAGGGCACCGTTGTTTTTGATATTTCGGCAGGCTGATAGGGTGGGAAACCTTGCTGAAATAGTGCCAAAGAAGAACATTTAACCTATTTTATATAGGGAATGTGAAAAAAAACCGTAAATTTGCAGGTTTTTAATAAGCAACATGATACCTGGTGCATCGCCATCGTTGGCTGTGGCGGGCCCATTTCAATCAGACATAACTTAAACAAAAATAAGACCGAAAAAGAATGAGAAAATTGTTTTCGCTGCTTCTGTTAGCAGCCCTGGTAAGTGTTCAGGCACTGGCTATTCCGGCCCATCGCGGCATGGTGAAAATGCCACAGCCTGATGGTACGTTGTTGACAATCAGCCTTGAGGGTGATGAGTTCTATCATTTCAATACGACCGCCGACGGTTATACGGTCCTGCAGACCAAAGACGGCGGCTACGTGTATGCCAAACGTGACGGCATGACCCTGACGCCGACGGATGTCCTGGCCCATGACGCAGGCCGCCGTAGCACAGCCGAGCAGGCATTCCTCTCGACCATCAGCAAGCGCCTGGTCGATGAGACACAGGTGGCCCGTGCCCATGTCACGCGTGCCCAGCAACGTGTTGACCTGTCGAATTTTGACTTCGATAACTTCCATGGTCTGGTGATTCTGATTGACTTCACCGACAGGACTTTTGCCGCCGAAAATCCCGCCGAGTTCTATACCGAGATGTTCAGCACCGAGAACCTCACCAACTTCACCGACCCGTTGACGGGCCACAACGTGACATGCCCCGGCAGTGTGCGCGACTATTTCAACGACCAGTCCAATGGCGCTTTCAAGCCGCCCTTTGACGTCTATGGTCCCTATACCTCGACCCGCAAGTCCACGCAGTGCCAGAGTTATGCCAGTTCCATCTTTACCTCGGCCCTGAGCAAGGCTAATGCCGACATCGACTTCAGCAAGTATGACAACAATAACGACGGCAAGGTGGACATGATTTACTTCCTTGTCGCCGGTTACTCCTCCAGTTATAGCGGTAACAACTCAGGCTACTTGTGGCCTCACGCTTCCAACCTGTCCTACAACTACATCAGTTATGACGGCAAGTGGATGGACCGCTATGCCAGTTCCACCGAACTCTATGGTTGGGAAAGTTCTCCCTCGTCGGTTTGCGTTGAGGGTATCGGCACCATCTGCCACGAGTTCTCCCATGTGCTGGGTCTGCCCGACTTCTATGACACCGACTACGGGCAGAGCGGCGGTGAGAGCCATCATCCCGGCGGATGGGACGTGATGGCAGGCGGTGGTGACTACAACTATGGCCGCACCCCCGCAGGATATACCTTGTATGAGCGCTATGCCCTGGGGTGGGCCAATCCCAGGACCATCACCAGCGAGGGCAATTACTCGATGGAGGCAGTGAACGTCTCGCGCACCGGCTATATCCTGCGCACTCCCGTTGCCCGTGAGTTCTTCACGATCGAAAACCGCCAGAAGACCGGTTGGGATGCCTATATCCCCGGCCATGGAATGATTGTGACCCGCGTCGACAGCACCAACACCAGCATCTGGTCACAGAACAAGGTGAACTGTAACCCCAGCCACATGTACTTTGAGATGCTGCGCGCCGGCAACACCACCGAGGGTGACCTCGGCAGTGACCCGTTCCCCGGCTCTAGCGGCAATCCCATGTTGACCAATGAGACCTCCCCCAACCTGAAGACTTGGGGTGGCTATGCCAATGATTATAACCTGGTGGGTATCAGCGAGAAAAACGGCGTGGTAGAATTCACGGTTGCCCTTGACGGCTCGTTGCAGACGCTTATCGAGGACTTTGAGCAGATGCCCGTGACCACCACGACCAATGCCACCGATGTGGAGGGCTACTTCGCCAATTGGTCATTCAACAAGTCGGGCGTGCGTGCCCCCGGTTCTGATAAGGCCAACGGTTATAACAGCGTGATGATGAAACTGCCCAGCCAGTTCCAGAGCACGACCCCCATCTATTACAACATCTACTTGGCTTCGATGACGGTGTTCAACACCACCAGCAGCAACGCTAAGTTCTCACTGGAATATTCGACCGATGGCGGTGAAACATGGCTCAAGGCGATGACCCCTGCCAACCAGGTGGCTGCTGAGGTGGGCTCCAAGACCACCGGCACTTGCTACTGGACCCTGAACCTGTCGAACCGTAAAGGTGCTATTTTCCGCATCTCACAGACTGCCGGCAACAAGAACTCGGCAGTGTATGCCGATGACCTGACCTTCTACTACACCGGCGAGGAAGGCGGTCCCGACATGCATGAGCCGGGCGACGTGAACGGTGACGGTGAGATTAACATCGCCGACGTCAACGCCGTTATCTCCATCATTCTCACCGGCGATGGCCCTGACGAGGTGATCCAGTATGCCGACGTGAATGAGGACGGCGAGATTAATATTGCCGACGTCAACATGCTGATCGCGATGATTCTCAGTTAATCATAAAATTCAAGTAATAATAAGTTTGAGAGTGGCTTGTAGAGTAAAGTTATGAGAAAAAGTATATTGTCTTGTGTTTTGGGGATGCTGTGCTTGGTGGCACAAGCAGTTCCTGCTGATCCGACGCCTGTACAAGTGACCCAGCCCGACGGCACCAAACTGACCGTCTCGCTGCATGGTGACGAGTTCTTCCATTTCACCACCACCAGTGATGGCTATACGGTGCTCAAGGACGCGTCGGGGTATTACACTTATGCCCGTCTCGAGGGTGGCCGCCTGGTCTCCAGCGGCCGCATCGCCCGTGACGCCGCCGACCGCAGCGCCGCTGACCGCGCCGCGCTGGCAGGCGTGCCCAAAGGGTTGACAGGCAGTTCAATGGCCGCTGCCGGACAGCAGAAACTCCAGCGCCGTAATGGTGCGATGCGTGTGGGTAGCGACGGAAATATGGATTATGATAACTTCCGAGGCTTGATCATTCTCATCAACTTTACCGACAAGAAGTTCTCGATGCCCAATGCCAACGCCTTCTATGACGACATGGTCAACACGCACAACTTCACCGGCTACACGCTCAATGGCCGCTATGTGCCCATGACGGGTAGTGTGCGTGACTATTACTATGACAATTCCAACCATATCTTTGACCCCGTGTTTGATGTGGTGGGTCCTGTTGAGGTGGACTTCTCATGCTTGGATCCTAATGGTTCGTCCTCTGCTGAACCCATCTTCAATGCGGCCCTCAATGCTGTTGATCCTGAAGTGGACTTCAGCGAGTATGACAGCGACAACGACGGCGAGGTGGACATGGTGTTCTTCCTGGTGGCTGGATATTCGGCCAACTACAGCGGCAATAACCAGAGTTATCTGTGGCCCCACATGTATTACCTGTGGGGCACACCATGGCACGACGGGGTGGGCTTCGGCTTGTATGCCTGCTCAACCGAGATTGCCGGCTGGGAAAACTATTATGCCGATGTGAACGGCATTGGCACCTTCTGCCACGAGTTTGGCCATGTGCTGGGTTTGCCTGACCTGTATGACACCGACTATAATGGTAGCGGCGGTGAGAGCCGTAATCCGGGTGCATGGTCCGTCATGGCAGGCGGCAGCGGCAATAACTTCGGCCGCAACCCCGTGGGCTACAGTTTGTACGAGCGCTATGCGTTAGGCTTTACCAAGCCCACCCTGCTGGATGCCGGTGGCGACTATACACTTCATGCCATCGATCAGAGCAATGCCGGTTACCGCTTGGACACCCCGAACCCCGACGAGTTCTTCCTTATCGAGAACCGCCAGGCCGGCAAGTGGGACCGTTATCTGCCGGGACACGGCATGATGGTGGCCCGTGTCGATTCCTCAGATGTCAACGTGTGGTGGGGCAATAATGTGAATTGCAATCCCAACAGGATGTACTATGAACTGCTGCGTGCCAACTATGTGGGTCAGGATAGTGACAGTGACCCCTTCCCCGGTCGTGCAGGAGTGACTTCCATCAGCAATTTCACCAACCCTAATCTGCTGACGTGGAATCATAGATTCAACGATTTCGCCATTATGGATATTGCCGAGAATGATGGCATCATCAGTTTCACCCTTCAGCCTGACACCTCCATCCTGACCATTGTCGAGGACTTTGAGCAGATGCCGACGACCGATGACCAGAACGCCAAGGGCGTGGAAGGTGTGTACTGCAGTTGGGACTTTGTGAAATGTGCCATAGCCGCTCCTGGGGCAGGTAACTGCAACGGTAGCCGTGCCATCGGCATGAAGAAGCCCAGCCAGGTGACGACGTCGGCTCCGCTGCGCATTATCCCTTATATGGTGAATTGCCAGGTGTTCAACCCCACCTCAACCGAGGCGAGGTTCAAGTTCTCCTACTCGGTGGACTATGGTGTCACCTGGATTTCCCCTGCCGAGGGTATCATCACCGTCGAGGCTAATGGTCAAGCCAGCGCTTCGATATCACTGCCCACCGACAAACCCATCATGATGCGCTTCAACCAGACGGCCGGCAGCACCAAGTCTAACTGTTATCTGGATGACGTGAAGTTGTACTACCAGGACCTGTGGCCCGAACCCATCACAGGCGACGTGAACAGTGACGGCGAGGTGAGCATCGCCGACGTCAACGAACTTATCGGCCTGATACTCTCGGGCTCGATGGATCCCTCAAAGATATTCCGTGCCGATGTCAACGGTGACGGCGAGGTGAATATCGCTGACGTGAACATGATCATTGCCCTGCTGCTGGCACCGGATTAATGCCGGTAGAGACTCTGTTGCCCCTTCACCTTAATCTATTGTTGAAACAAATAATATTAATCTAATAAGTTTTACGCGTATGAGAAAGTTATTGCTTTTACTTGCAATGGGATTGACGTTTGCCATGGCACATGCAGTCCCTGCTGATCCGACTCCGGCTCAGGTGACTCAACCCGATGGCACCAAACTGACTTTGTGTCTGCACGGTGACGAGTTCTTAAATTACTTGACGACCCTCGACGGTTACACCGTGGTCAAGAACGAGGCAGGTTACTATACCTATGCCCGCTTGGACGGTAACCGCCTGGTCGCCAGTGATTGCATTGCCCGCGATGCGGAACACCGCACCGCTGCCGACCGTGCTGTCCTTGCAGGCTTGCCCTTAGGCCTGAAGAGCGAAGCCATGGTACAGCGTGGCAAGGCGATGCTGAATCACCGCAACAACCTGCTGCGTGGCATCGGTCACGGTGGCCACATGGACTACAGCAAGTTCCGTGGCCTGATTATTCTGATCAACTACACTGACAGGAACTTTAACGATTACGTGCCCAGTAACTACACGCCTATCGACTTTTACGAGGCTATGATTAATAGCCACGACTATCAGGGCTATACGCTTCCCTTTGGTACAAAGGTCGAGGCTATGGGTAGTGTTCGCGATTACTACTATGACAACTCGTTCCACCAGTTTGACCCGCATTTTGACATCTTGGGCCCCGTTGATGTCCCCTACGCCTGCACCGACGCTCATCAGTTTAAATGCGATTCCATTTTCTTTGCAGCCCTCGAGGCTCTTGACCCGGAGGTGGACTTCAGCCAGTATGACACCGATGAGGACGGCACTGCCGACATGGTGTTCTTCATGGTTGCCGGTCATGGCTCGGATGTCACGGCCAATAACAGGGACTACCTGTGGCCCCACATGAAAAACTTTGAGAATTCTCCCGTGCTTGATGGCGTGAACTTCAGGCTCTATGCCTGCTCGACGAATATGACAGGCGAGGAGAACGAGTACTATATCAATTACAACAATGTTGCCGGCATTGGCACCATCTGCCATGAGTTCAGCCATTGCTTGGGTCTGCCCGACCTCTATGATGCCGATTCCGATGGCAGCGGAGGTGTTAACACCAAGCATCCCATGACCTGGTCTGTCATGGCCAGCGGCTTCAGGAGCAACAACGGCCGCAATCCCGCGGGTTACAGCCTGTTTGAGCGCTATGCCCTTGGCTTTGCTCAGCCTACTCTTATGGAGGGCGAGGGTACCATTTCGATACCCGGTCTTGA
>JAEEGF010015348.1_pt1 | contig 16771 bp, 11 predicted proteins | sample 9134171 | NCBI WGS metagenome assembly JAEEGF01 (sample SAMN16246542, study PRJNA631951) | gut metagenome | biome: gut microbiome; feature: rumen; material: AP-attached | host: Bos | place: Iran: Karaj | collected 2018-10
CTGGCCCTTGGTGACCCACATATAGAACCAGCGGGTGGGCTTCCATTTGGCGCAGAAACGGTGCCAGAAATAATGCACGCCGTACATGAACTTTCCAGTCCACCCCGGATATGCGCGATGGATCACTTCGCGCTTGAGCCGCGCCGTCCGCGAATGACACCAGATGTACCCGCCGTCCACGAGCGCCTCATTGGCCTTGTTGAGGAAGGTGTTGAGGTGGCGGATCCGGTTGAGACTCATCTTGTTGATGATGAGTTTGGGGCCGTGGCGTCGCAGGTCGTCGAGGGCGTTGCCGTCGTCGGTGTTGACGATGAATGTCGTTTCCTCCAGTTCGGAGCTATGTGCGTCAAGCCATGCGAGGAAGTCGGTCAGTCCGAGATCCAGGGTCGCACCGAAGATGGTCTTGAGGTCCTGGTTGGCCGTGATGTGGTCCTTGAGCTTGGCGCCGCTTTCCACGCCGGTCTCGGAGTAGTTCTCGGGAATGAACTGCTCTTCGTTCTGGAGGGTGACCCAGGGCCGGTGTCTCTTGAATATCTTCATCGTTGCAGGGCGCGACGGATGGCGTCGCAGACGGTGCGGATTGCGTCTTCGGTGATATAGGGGTGCATGGGCAGCGAAAGCACTTGTCCGCAGATGCGCTCTGTGACGGGACATTTGCGCAGGTTGGGCAGAGATGAGAACGCTGTCTGCTGGTGCATGCCGCGAGGGTAGTAGACCATGGACGGGATGCCTTCTGCCTTGAGGGCGGCCTGGACGGCGTCGCGCTGGGCGGAGTCTTTCAAGCGGATGGTGTATTGCGCCCAGCTGGAAAGGAAACCGTCGAGTACGACTGGCGTCTCGACGAGATCCTGGAGCAGGGGAGTGTAGCGGGCGGCGGCTGCATTCACGGCATCCAACTCATACTCCTTGAAGGCTTTAAGTTTGACCTGCAGGATCGCGGCCTGGAGCGTATCCAGACGGGAGTTGAGTCCGATGCGAAGGTTGTCGTATTTGTCCGTTCCTTTTCCATGGACACGGTAAGATGCGATCAGGGCAGCCCATTCATCATTGTCCGTGAAAACAGCCCCTCCGTCTCCATAGCACCCCAGGGGCTTGGCGGGGAAGAAGGAGGTCGTGGAGATGTCGCCGAAACTGCAAGCTTTACGGCCGTTAATCTCACCGCCGAAGCCTTGTGCGCCGTCTTCCAGAATCAGCAGTCCGTAACGCTCGGCAATTTCACGGATCTTCGGATAATCTGCCGGTTGTCCGAACAGATCGACCGCCACGATGACACGGGGCTTCAGTTTCCCTTCCGCGATCGTATCTTTGATGGCGCGTTCCAGATCCTCAGCATCCACGTTGAACGTGTCTTCCCGTACATCGACGAACACCGGCGTAGCTCCTTCCTGGCTGACGACTTCCGCAGAAGAGAAAAATGTAAAGTCCGGCACAAAGACGGCATCTCCGGGGCCGATACCCCAAGCTTTAAGGGCAAGGGTGAGGGCGTCGGTACCGTTCGCGCAGGTCAGGCAATGCTTGACGCCGACATAATCTGCGAGCTGCGTCTCCAGTTCCTTTACCTGGGGCCCCATGATGAAATGCGCATCTTGGACAGCTCCGAGAAGTGCCCGGTCCATCTCGCTCCGGAGGACCTTATATTGCTGTTTCAGATCTCTGAATTCCATGTCTTTTTTGATTTGATTATATAGCTTCGCCTTTGCTACCCCCGAAGAGGTAACAGGCCGAATAATGCAAATCGATGGGGTTGATTAGCCTTCGATTTGCGTGAGGGTCTCGCCCTCAAGACGATAGCGACGCCCGCAGGAACAGGCGAGGCTTTCATCCAGTTTGCGGCCGCATTCGCAAACCCAGCCGATCCGGCGGGCAGGAACACCTGCCATCAGGGCATAATCGGGAACGTCGTGGGTAACGACGGCTCCGGCGGCAATCAGTGCGCTGCGGCCGATGGTATGGCCGCAGACCACTGTACAGTTGGCCCCTAAGCTCGCGCCCTCGCGTACGCGCGTACGCGAAAAAAAACCGTGCGCGGGAAAATGCGCGCGAGGGGTATTCACGTTGGTAAATACACAGGACGGTCCGCAGAAGACATTGTCTTCCAGGTCCACGCCTTCGTAGATGGATACGTTGTTCTGGATTCGGACCCCGTTGCCAATCCTGACACCGGGGCCGACGTTGACATTCTGGCCTAGTGAGCAGTTACTTCCGATGACGGCGCCGGCCTGGACATGGCAGAAATGCCATATCTTGGTGCCAGCGCCAATGGACGCACCTGCGTCCACATAGCTGCTCTCATGCACGAACCAGTCCTGCATTAAATACGATTACAATATTTCTATATTGTCCCGCTCTTTCAAGGTGCGGGTGACGTTTTTCGTGTCAAAAATGGCCTTTGCGTGCTTCTGCACGAAGGCATAGTCCACCGTCGAGTGCGCCGTCGTGATAACGACGATGTCGGCTCCGGAGACCAGCTCTTCCGTCAAGACCGTCTCTCCCTGGAACCACTCGCCCTTATGACGGTACTTGGGGATGAACGGATCGTAGAAATGCACGTCCGCTCCTTCTTTCTTCAACTCCTCGATCACCCGGATGGCGGGGGACTCGCGGTAGTCGTCGATATCCTGCTTGTAAGCCACGCCCAGCACCAGGACCTTAGCGCCTTTCAACGCCTTGGCGAAACGATGGTTGAGCATGTCTGCAATACGCTCGACGCAGTATTCCGGCATCCGGTCGTTGATCATCATCGAGGACTCGATCATGGAGGTGTGGAAACCGTACTCGCGCGCCTTCCAGCTTAAATAATAAGGGTCAAGCGGGATACAGTGTCCACCGAGTCCGGGGCCTGGATAGAAGGGCGTGAAGCCGAAAGGTTTGGTCTTGGCGGCTTCGATCACCTCCCACAAGTCGATGTTCATCTTGTGGCAAAGGATCGCAAGCTCGTTGATCAAGCCGATGTTGATGTTGCGGTAGGTGTTCTCAAGGATCTTGGTCATCTCCGCCACAGCAGGGGAGGAAGCGCGGAACACGCTGCCCTGAAGAACCGCCTCGTACATCGCCGAAATGACTTCGGATGCATCAGCACCGAGTCCGCCGACGACTTTGGGCGTGTTCTTGGTCTTATAGATCAAGTTGCCGGGATCGACCCGCTCCGGGGAGAAGCCCAGGTAAAAGTCTTCGCCGCACTTGAGCCCGGAAGACTCAAGGATGGGCTTGATCAGTTCTTCCGTCGTGCCGGGATAGGTCGTAGACTCGAGGACGACCATCATGCCGGGGTGCAGGTGTTCCGCGATGGCGCGGGCTGAGGACTCTACATAACTGATGTCCGGCTGCTGGTGGGCGTCAAGGGGGGTAGGGACGCAGATCGCAACGAAATCAACGTCCTTGATAAACTTGAAATCGGTCGTCGCGGAGAGCCTGCCCTGCGCCACAAGGGCAGCCAGGTCGGCATCCACGACGTCACCTATATAATTCTTACCGGCATTGACCAGGTCGACCTTTTCTTTCTGGACATCGAAACCGATGGTCCGGAAACCGGCCTTGGCCTTCTCGACGGCCAGGGGTAGTCCAACATAGCCGAGGCCAACGACCCCGGCTATGATGGATTTATCCTGAATCTTCTGTAATAGAAGTTCTTTCACGATGTTATGAGTTGACTACTCGCCGTCCTTGATGGATGTGATCATACAGCAGCGGCTGAGCTCCTTCTCGTTGTAGAACATGTAGTCCACACCACCCTTGTAGTCGGTGACGAGCTGGTCGGGATTGACGCCGAACTGGTTGACAAGGGCGTTGTAGACAGCCTCGACACGGTTCTTGGACAGCATCATGTTGTGCTCAGGAGTAGCAGTCTGCTTGTCGGCGTAACCGCAAAGGAGATACTTGGTGTGAGGTGTGCTCTTGATCAGATCGGAGACGGCCTGCAGGTTGACGAGCTCGCGGGTCAGCAGATCCCAGCGGTCCACGATGAAGTTGATGTGCCACCAAACCTCGGGAACGTCCTTGATGATAACTTCCTTCTCAACAGGGATTTCCTTCTCGATGAGCTTCTCAATCGTCTGGACATCCTTCTGGTAGGAGCTCACGCGGCTGGCGAGGTTCCACTTGCTGGCCTCTTTACCGAGGTTGCAGACAAGACCGCCGGTGACACCGAAGATACCGTCAATCTTGTGGTTGGCAAGCCAGTGCTTCTCGGAAGGCTCGTTGATGAAGGATTCACCGTCGAATTCGTCGCCGACCAGGGCGCCGCGGACATTGATGACGAGGCGGAGGCGCTCAGCAAGACGGAAGGTGTTGTTCAAACCCGCGTTGAAAGATGCGCTGGGGATAAGGCCGCGCTTGTCAAATCCGAACATGACACCACCACCGGCGTAAGCGTCGATGTCGAAGAAGCGGTCGGGCTTGTAGCCGAAGAAGATGTTGCCGAGATCAGCGTGTGCCAGGGCGAAAACATTCAGGTAGCTGCCGCCATTCTGGTAGGCAAGCTGCTCGGAGACATACTTGCTGTCAGCATTCGGATAGAGCTCAACCTTGTCGGGACGATAATTGGCCGTGATGTTGCGGGCGCCGTTCTGGTAGTTGGGGTTAGACTGATACAGGCCCTTGAAAGGAGCCCAGTTCGCGCCAAGGCCGACACCGAAGCTCGGGGAAGCCCATTTGGTCAGATAAAGGTCGATAGCCGGGAAGGTGAGCATCTCAGTCATTTTGGCGACTTTCCAGTCGTTCTCACCGTAATAGAGCTGGGTGCCGAGACCGAGCTCCAGGGTCCAGTTGTGCCAGAAACCGTTCGTGAAAACGGAGTTCTTCTGGTAGACCGTCGTGGTGACGATCTTGCCGTCAGGAGCAGCGGTCTCCTCGACGATGGTAACAGTGTTCTCATCCTCGGTCCGGGTGATGTTCTGGGCAAAGGAAGTTGCGGGAACCAGCACGAGGGCTGACGCAATCAACAGAAATAGTTTTTTCATTTTTTATGAGATTTGATAATACTAATTGCTACTATTAACGGACAAAAGTAAGCCAAAAATCCCGTAAAAACAAATATAATTGAGAAAAAAACGCGAAATAGCCCGTCTAAAAGGCCGTTTTTCTTTCTTTTTTACACGTTCGGGACGACATCTCCCTTGAAAATCCGAACTTTCGCGCACAGCAGCGTGCTGACCCGGACCACCAGGAAATCCCCGTCCGGAGCGGCCGTAATTTCCCCTTCGACGCCTTTCAGCGCACCCCGGACGACCTTGACCCGGTCGCCCTTGGCAAAGTGTACATCCGGAGAACAGACGGCCTCCGGCTCCTCCAGGACACGCATGAAATCTTCCATCTGTTTCTGAGGGATTTCGAGCAGCGTCCGGGTCTGGTGGTCGATCAGGAAACGGGCGTGGATCTTGCCGGCGTTGACCAGGGACAAGGCGGTCTGCTTGTCCGTGTGCAGGAAAAGTAAAGTCCTGTAGGAGACGGGGATGTAGTATCCGATCCCCATCTCGCCCAGCACGCGCACGGTCTTTTTCCACTGCGCGTTGCGTGTCATCGCGGCAAACCACCGTATGGATCCTGCGGCTTCCATACTTGCAAAGATAATGTAAAAATGCCATATTTGTATGTTTTGTCAAGAATAGGAAATGAAGCGTAAACAACAGCTCGGCACGCTCTGCGTGCAGGCCGGATATGAGCCCGGCAACGGCGAACCCCGCCAGATCCCCATCATCCAGAGCACTACTTTCAAATATGCCAGCTCTGACGAGATGGGCAAACTCTTCGATCTCGAAGCATCCGGCTATTTCTATACCCGGCTCCAGAATCCGACCAATGACCATGTGGCGGCCCGCCTCTGCGCCCTCGAGGGCGGCGTGGCAGCGATGCTGACCTCCTCCGGGCAGGCGGCGAACTTTTTCGCCTGCTTCAACATCTGCGAGGCCGGGGACCACATGATCAGCATGGCCAGCATTTATGGCGGGACCTTCAACCTCTTCAACGCCACCTTCCGCAAGATGGGCATCGATGTCACTTTTGTGGACCAGGAGGCATCCGATGAGGTGATCGAAAAGGCCTTCAAGCCCAATACGAAGCTGGTTTTCGGAGAGACGCTGTCAAATCCCGGCGTGAAAGTCTTCGACATCGAAAGGATTGCGAAACTTGCCCATAAACACGGTGTGCCGCTCATCGTCGACAACACCTTCCCGACGCCCGTCAAATGCCGTCCCTTCGAATGGGGCGCCGACATCGTGACGCATTCGACGACCAAATATATCGACGGCCACGGCTCCTCCGTCGGCGGCGCCATCATTGACAGCGGCAATTTTGACTGGGAGGCCTACGCTGACAAGTTCCCCGGTCTGACCACCCCCGATCCGACCTACCACGGCCTGGTCTATACGGAAAAGTTCGGCAAAGGGGCCTATATCACCAAGGCGACCAGCCAGCTGATGCGGGACTTCGGGAGCATCCAGAGCCCGCAGAATGCCTATTACATCGGCCTGGGCCTGCAAAGCCTGAAGGTGCGGGTCGACCGCCACTGCGCGAGCGCCCTGCAGGTCGCCCGTTATCTCCACGACCATCCGGCCGTGAAGTGGGTCCGCTATCCCGATCTGGAGGATGATCCGGACCATGCCCTGCAGCAGAAATACCTGCCCGACGGCTCCTGCGGCGTGATGGCCATTTGCCTGAAGGCCGGCCGGGATTTCACGAAACGCTTCATGGATCACCTCCAGCTGATCACCATCGAGACCCATGTGGCGGACGCCTATACCTGCGTTTTGCATCCCGCTTCCCATACCCACCGCCAGTTGACCGATGAACAGCTGCGGGCGGCGGATATCGATCCCGGCCTGGTGCGACTCAGCGTCGGCCTGGAAGAGCCTGAAGATTTGATCGCCGACATCGCCGCCGCCTTGGAGGCCGCAGCCCAAGAATAGCCTATGCAATATCATAAACTTCTGATAGAAAGACCGTTCCAGTTCGAGACCGGCGCTGTCCTGCCCCGGCTCGAAGTGGCCTACCATACCTCGCCCCGCCCTTATCAACCGGGCGACAAGGTGGTCTGGATCTGCCATGCCCTGACGGCGAACAGCGATGCTGAGGACTGGTGGCCCCAGATGGTCGGCCCGGGCAAACTGATTGATACGGACCGCTATTTTGTGGTCTGCGTCAACATGCTGGGTTCGCCTTATGGCTCCAGCAGCCCGGCGAGCCTTAATCCTGAGACCGGAGAGCCTTATATGTTGGACTTCCCGAAAGTTACGGTCCGCGATATCATCCATGCGACCATCGAGGTGCGTAAGACGCTTGGAATCAATAAGGTGGACCTGTTGGTCGGGTCGAGTATCGGAGGCTTCCAAGCCCTCGAGTGGGCGGTCCAGGAGCCGGACGTGATCGCGAAAGCCGCCTTCATGGCGACTTCCGCCCGGGTCACGCCCTACCTGGCGGCGACCGAAGAGTCCCAGCGGATGGCGCTCGAGGCTGATCAGAGTTTCCGTGAAGCCATTTCTCTGAAAGGGGGAGAGGCGGGCCTTCGCTGTGCCCGCAGCATCGCCCTGATCTCCTACCGTAGTTTCGACGGGTATGACGCCACCCAGCAGGATGTCGATCCCGACACGCTTTTCTCCGGACGCGCTGCCTCCTATCAGCGATACCAGGGGAAGAAGCTTTCAGACCGTTTCGACGCTTATTGTTATTATACGCTTTCGTATAGCGTGGACAGCGCCAATGTCGGCCGGGGAAGGGGCGGCGTGGAAGCGGCCCTTGCCCGGGTCAAGGCCGAGACTACGGTGGTCGCCATCGACAGCGATTGCATCTTCCCGCCCAAGGCGGTCAGACCCATCGCCGACGCCATTCCGGGCTCCTCCTTCCATATCATCCATTCCCTTTACGGGCATGACGGTTTCCTGCTGGAAACGCAGCAACTTACTGAAATCCTTTCACCCTTGCTCCAATAGCATCCTATGATGAATAAGAAACGGCTCATCGCGCTTGTCGCCCTCTTGCTGACTCTGCCCGTCCTTGCCGTGTTCAATGAACGCGACCTGGGTCAGACCCTTGCCGTGCTCCGCTATGAACTCGGACAGGAGAATGCCCGCCAGCTCACCCGCCGCAGCCGGATCCGTGACCGTGGCGGCGCCCAGCACGACCGGATGGTCGACATGATCAAGAAGTGTAACGAACTGGCTCTGATGCTGTATTCTCAGAATCAGGACTGCACGCTCGACATGGCTTATGCCCTCAGCGAAGTGACTTCCGAATATGAGGAATTCAACAGTCATAAGCTGCCCTTCGACGAGATCGTCACCCGTCTCGACCTGGAGGTGGACCGTTATTCGCGCCTGATCGAGTCCTTGAGGCGCCTGCCGCCGTCTTTGAACTCCGTTCCCGGTCTGCCTGACAGCCTTGCCTGGCACGGGGACAGCCTCTTTGTGGATTTCACCCGCCGGCACCGCAGCCGGGAATACCGTGCGCCGCTGACCTATTCGAAGCCGGATTCGCTGAATGCGGAGATTCGGGACAGCCTGATGCGTGCGATTGCTCCTCCCGTACCGCGGGATTCGACCTTCATCCTGAACGCGCAGGGCATGGCTGACCGCGACTCCTGCCTGGCTTATGCAGTTTCCCTGTTGAAGATGTATTCGGAGGCCAGAAGGACCATCATCCGCGATAGCGACCATTACAAGGAACTGAGCCTGCGCCTGAAGGAATCTTATGACTACGCGCAGGACCGCTACAAGGTGCTGCAGAAGCGCATGTTCATGCAGAGCCAGGACAATTTCTTCAAGGTCCTGCTCAACCTGCCTGCCTATGTGAAGCGTGCCTTCCAGGATGCCAAGGAGAAATACGCCCGCATCGGGACACCGGACGGGCAGCTTTACTACAGTGAATGGCGTGGCCCGATCGTGGCCGGTTTCATGCTTTTCGTCCTGCTGTATATCGCCGTTGCCTCGCTGCTCAGCGTCGGTGTCATCCGTCTGTTGCGCCGTTTCATCCCGGCGATGCAGACGGACGACTTTGCGAAGAGAATGCCCTGCCTGACGATCCTTTGCGGTTTCCTGATCTTTGCCATCACCATCGGGCTGGCTCCTACGGTGCTGAATCACAACTTCTTCAAGGTGTCATCCGGACTGCTGGCGCTGTATGCCTCGCTTGCTGCGGTCATCTTGCTGTCCGTCCTGATCCGGCTGAATGCCGATGCGGTCAACTCGGCGCTGAAACTGTATTGTCCCATCCTCGTCCTGGGCCTGATCGTGGTGATCATGCGCATCGTCTTCATCCCCAACCGGATGATGAACCTGCTGGTCCCGCCGCTCTTCCTGGGCTTTTTCATCTGGCATTCTTTCGCTTACAAGCGTTTCCTCAAGCAGGTCCAGTTGAGCGACAAGATTGCCAACGGCATCACCCTCGGCGTCCTCTTCATCGTCACGGTCCTTTCCTGGCTGGGTTATGTCTTCCTGGGCATGCAGGTGATGATCTGGTGGGTCTTCCAGCTGGGTGGCATCGGTGCCGTGACAGCCCTGCACAAGGCGCTGACGATGTATGAGCGGAAGCGCATCAGCCGCCGTATCGGCCTGGATCCGGCGGAGCTTTCCGACTCGGGTACCGGTGTCAAGAACGGCAAGTACATCCGTATCACCTGGTTCCGTGATTTCATCGAGATCGCCCTCTTCCCGATCCTTGCGGTCCTGACCATCCCGCTTGCTTTGCAGCTTGCCTTGGATGTCTTCGACCTGACGGGTATTTACAATATGGTCTTGAACCACTCATTTTTCAACCTGACGGACAAGGCCGGCAGCGAGATCTTGAAATTCACGCTCCGCAATGTCCTTACGGTGGTGTGTCTCTTATTCCTGTTCAAATACCTCAACTACTTGATCCGCTCGCTCTACAATGACTACCGCCTGGCGGTGCTGGCGGCTAAGAGCGGCGAGTATGAGGCCAATCCCAACCAGATCAATTTCACTCTTTCCAACAATGTGATCGCCATCCTGGTCTGGGGCACCTACATCATCACCTGCATCATCCTGCTCAACATCCCGATCGGGGCCCTGTCCATCGTCGCCGCCGGCTTGGCGACGGGTCTCGGTCTTGCCATGAAGGACATCCTCAACAACCTCATCTACGGCATCCAGCTGATGTCCGGCCGTGTCCGGGTGGGGGATTGGGTGGAATGCGACGGCGTCCGCGGCCGGGTCAGCTCCATCTCTTACCAGAGCACCCAGATCGAAACGATCGACGGGGCGGTCATGTCCTTCCTCAATACGGCGCTCTTCAACAAGAATTTCAAAAACCTGACGCGCAACAACCCGTATGAACTGATCAAGATCAATGTCGGTGTGGCGTACGGTACGGATGTGGAGAAAGCCCGTGAGGCGATCGTCCAGGCCTTGAAAGAAGGTCGCAAACGGGATAAGTACGGACGTCCCGTCGTGGATGCTTCCAAGGGCATTACCGTCGTTCTGGACGGCTTTGGAGACAGTTCCGTCGACCTGACCGTCAAGGTCTACGTCCTGGTCTCGCACCGGGCCGCTTACCTGGCCGACGCCCGGGAGAAGATCTACGCTGCGCTCAACGAGGCCGGCATCGGAATCCCGTTCCCGCAGCGGGACATCCATATCATTGCAGATAGAACCGAATAAGATGAATATCCTTTTGAAATGGGGCCTCAGTGCCTCGATTGCCATTTTCCTGCTTCTTCCTGCTGCAGTGTCGGCGCAGGAAATCAAGACCAACTTCGTCGAGGAGAACGTCCCGGCCTATTCGCTGCCCGAAGTGCTGAGACTGGAGAACGGCCGGAAGGTCCGCAACCGGCGTGTGTGGGAGAAGAAGCGCCGTGCCGAGGTCCTGGAGGTGCTTTCGCAGGAGATGTACGGCCATGTTCCGGCCCGTCCGGAGGGTTTGCATTTCGAGACCCGTTCCGTGGATACGGTCTATGCGGGTCTGGGCTTGCGCAAGGTGGTCCGGATCTATCTGGATGCCGCCGGGGAGCATTGGTTTGATGCGCTGGTCCACGTGCCGCGCGGTTTCGAGGGACCGGTTCCTTTCTTCGCTGGCCTCAATTTCAAAGGGAATGATGCGACGTTGGATGAGCGTTCTTCCGCCGCCTGGCCCTATGAGATGATCCTGGGCGCCGGATGGGGCGTGATCACCGCCTGGCGCGACAGCGTGGAGCCGGATGGGAATGCATTTGTGCCGCCGACGGAAGAAGGCGTAATCTGTGAAGACGGCGGCGTGCGGACCTGGTATAATCCCGGCGGCGACTGGGGTGCGATCTCGGTTTGGGCCTGGGGTTTGAGCCGGATGCTGGACTATCTGGAGACCGAGCCCGATGCCGACGCATCCCGGGTGGTCGTGATGGGGCATTCCCGTCTGGGGAAGACGGCGCTTTGGGCCGGGGCGAACGATGCGCGTTTCGCGGGGGTCATCTCCAATTGTTCGGGCTGTTGCGGCGCGGCGATCAGCCGCCGTGTCTTCGGCGAGAATTTCGCGTCCATTGATAAGGTTTTCCCGCACTGGTTTACACGGGAATTTGACAAGTATGCGGGACGTGAGGCGGATTTTCCGGCTGACCAGCATTGGCTGGCGGCCCTTGCCGCACCCCGTCCGCTTTATATCGTGAGTGCGTCGAAGGATGGATGGGCAGATCCGAAGGGGGAGTGGGCGTGTGCGGTGGCGGTTGCTCCGGTGTACCGTCTTTACCGGAAGCCCGGTCTGGCGTCGGACCGTTTCGATACCGCCCTGTGGCCGGATCCGGATTGCCCGGTCTCAGATGGTACGGTGGCGTATCATATGCATGACGGGAAGCACAGCATCAATGCCTTCGACTGGGCGCAGTACCTTCGCTTCTTCAGCCGCCACCTGAACCGGTAACCTGCCCCTCGGCGCATCAGCGCCCTACTTATACCAGTCGACGGAGGATTTTTCGCCCGCCAGCCAGACGCTGTCGCCGGCCAGCAGCGGCTCGTCCGGCTTCGGATTCGTCACCAGGACGCCATCGCGCATGTAGCTGATCAGCATGCACCCCGACTTCCGCAGATTTGCCTCCCGGAGCGTCTTCCCGGTCAGGTAAGACTCCGGCCCCAGCTCAATGCGCTCGATCGCAAACTCCTCATTTTCCTGCCCGTGCGTATGGATCCCTTCCTGGATGCTGGAGACAAAAGCGTCGATTTGCTTCGTCGTGCCGACGGCCAGCAGGCGGTCGCCGGGATAAATGCGCACGTCTCCCGACGGGATCAGAATGCTCTGGGTGCCGCGGGATATCTTCAGGATGTTGATCCCCGCCGCGTGGCGGAACGGCAGTTCGCGCAGCGTCTTGCCGATATACTCATAATCCGGGGAAATGGTGATCTGCTCCAGATGGACGTCATAACCGGCCATTGTCTCAGAGACCTTCGAACTGACAGGATTGCGCCGGCGCATCATCTCCTCGCGTTCGTTGAAGTTGGCGAAGAAACGCTCTTCCAGGCCGCCGAAACGATGGACGGAGGTCTTTGCAATCCAGAAAAAGACAAAGGCTGCGGCGATGATCAGCAGCGTCGTCCAGCCCGCCAGGTCGAAATGATCCACGATGGCGATCAGCACGAAGGCGATGCCGATAAAGATGCGCAGCAGCATCAGGAAGAGGATCGGCCACTTGTTGGCCGGCTTCTCCTTCAGCAGTTTCTGCGCCGGTTTGCGGATGGTCCCGTTGGTGACCGCCAGTCCGTAAAGGAAGGGCGCCATCGCCGCCAGGGTGACCAGGGTGACCGTCAGTTTGCGGGCAAATTCGCTCCAGCCGCCCAGCCAGTTTTCCGCCAGCTTGTTCAGGTACATGCGGGATCCGAACAGGATGGCGATCAGCAGCACGCTATAGAGGCAGATGCGCAGGAAGTAGCTGGTCAGCAAATGCTTCCATTCGCTCTGCTCGGCTCGGGAGCGCTTGCCGGCCTCCTCCTGGGGCGCGTCGATGCGTGCCAGGACCCTGGCCGGGAGTTTGCGCCGCAGCCAGGCCAGCGCGGGATCCGCGGCTTTGATCATATACGGCGTCGTGAAAGCGGTGATGACCGACACGGCGATGATGACGGGATAGATGAATCCGCGCATGACCCCCAGGCTGCAGCCCACGCTGGCGATGATGAATCCGAACTCGCCGAGCTGCGCCATCGTGAATCCGGTATGGACGGCCGTATCCAGCCCCTTGCCGGCGAGTAGGGCGCCCGTGCCGGCGAAGCACAGGATGCCGGCCATGGCGACGAGAGTGATGATCAGGATCGTGGACCAATGCTCCGCGATGACGGCAGGATCGACCATCATGCCGACGGAGACGAAAAAGATGGCACCGAAGAGGTCCTTGATGCCCGTCGTGACCTTGTGGATGTGCTCACCTTCGGTGGTCTCAGCCAGGATGGAACCCATCACGAAGGCGCCGAGCGCCGATGAGAACCCGACGGCGTTGGCGAAGACCACCATGCCGAAACAGAGGCCGATGCTGACCAGCAACAGGATCTCGTCGGTGATGTAATTCCGGACTTTCTTCAGCAGCGTCGGGATGACGAAAATGCCCACCAGGAACCACAGGATCAGGAAAAATCCGAGTTTGCCCAGGGCCAGCAGCATCTCGCCTCCGGCGAACTGGTTGGAGACCGCCATCGTCGAGAGGAGGACCATCATGAGCACGGCGATCAGGTCTTCGAAGACCAGGCTGCCGAAGATCAGGCTGGCGTAGGGCTTGTCTTTCAGCCCCATGTCGTCGTAGGCTTTCAGGATGATGGTCGTCGAACTCATCGAGAGCAGTCCGCCGAGGAAGATGCTCTCCATCATCGTCCAGTGCATCGCCGTGCCCACCAGGGTGCCGGTCAGGAACATGCCGACGCAGATGGTGCCTGCAGTGATCAGGGCGCTGCTGCCGATCTGGAGCAATTTCTTGAAACTGAATTCCAATCCCAAGGAGAAAAGCATGAAGATGATGCCGATTTCGGACCATTGGTGAACCGATTCGGGGGAGAACTGGGGGAAAAGGCCGAGGTGGGGCCCGACCAGGAAACCGGCGACGATATATCCCAGGATCAGCGGCTGTTTGAGCGCTTTGGAGATGACGGTGAAGATACCGGCAGCGATCAGGATGATGGCCAGTTCGGTTACGAGACTCAGTTCTTCGGACATTGCTTTAGAATAGGTGTTCGACGCAAAGTTAACAATTTTCTTGCTTTTACGTCCCTCTTACGAATACTTGGAACAGTGTTTGTATATCGACTCAAAAAAAGGATATTAACCCAACAAATGCAAAGCGATATGAAAAACGTCATTAAATTGGCTTCCGTCGCAGCACTTGCGGCAGCCCTGGCTCTCATGCCGGCATCATTGTATGCCCAGTCCCGCAGGAGCGCCGGGTCCTCTTCCGGATCCCGTTCCTCTTCTTCCTATAGCGGTGGCTCCAGCCACTCGTCTTCCAGTCATTCATCCGGATCGTACAGCCGTTCGTCCGGGTCTTCGAGCCGTTCTTCGGGCTCGGTCAGCCGCTCCTCCGGCAGCTCCCGCAGCAGCTACAGTTCTCCTTCCAGGAGTTCTTCGCCCAGCTCCCGCAGCTCGTACGGAAGCAGCGCCTCCCGTTCTTCCGGCAGCAGCTATGGAAGCCAGAACCGCTCTTCCAGCTACGGCAGCCAGAACCGCTCTTCGAGCTACGGCAGCCAGAGCCGTTCCTCTGCTTCCGGCGCCAGCCGTCAGGGCTCAGCGCAGTCCCGTCAGAGCTATGGCGGCGGTTATTCGACCTCTCATCCTTCCGGATCGGCGGCAACCCGCTCTTCTTCCGGAAGCCGCAGCGTAACGCCTTCGCGTCCTTCGGCTGCGTCTTCGAGCCGCAGTTCCGCTTCTGCCCAGACTTCCAGCCGCCGCAGCGCTGACGGTCGCGTCGCCACTGCTCCCCAGAGCCGTTCCGGCGCCGCTTCTCCGCAGAGCCGCAGTTCCGCCTCCGCCCAGACTTCCAGCCGTCGCAGCGCGGCCACTCCCGGCCGTCCCGTCGCCGGATCCCTGGGCAACCGTCCCGCTTCTGCGCCGGTTTCGCGCCGCAGCGCCGCTGCTGTCAGCCGTGACGTGCATGGCGTCGGAGCGCACTCCATGAATGCGCCCAGGGACCATCGCCTGAATGGCGGACCCCGCGTCCATCCCCGTGACCGCGGTTTCATCGAGCACGACCGCATCGGCTGCTTCTACGGACACCATCATCCGCACTACTACGGCTGGAGGGTCCACGCCCTGCCGCCTCACTATCATCACCATATTTACTGGGGATGGGACTACTACTACCATAGCGGCATCTATTACAGATGGTACAACGGATACTACTTCGTCTGCCGGCCTCCGTTCGGGGTCTACTTCGACCGGGTGCTTTACGACCTGGATCTCGTCCTGATCGACTTCGCGTACTACAATACCGTTTACCGCACCTACAGTGCGATCAATGACAACTATCGTACGATCGAAGAGCAGAACCGCATCATCGCCGAGAACAATGCCGTCATCGCGCAGCAGAACGCCGCCGTCTCCGGCCGGACCCGCCTCGCGGACGAGTCCTACAACCTCGCAGCGACCCTCGGCCTCGTGCAGAGTTACGCGGACGTGAATGTGAAGTACTACTATGACGACGGCGTTTTCTTCATCGAAGGTAAGGATGGTCAGTATCAGACCATTATCCCTCCGGCAGGTGCCATCATCTCCGAGCTCCCGGACGACTATGAGACCATCGTGCTCGGCGGTCAGGAATATTACAAGGTGGACAACACCATCTACCGCACCGTCGCCATCGACGGCAAGGCTTACTTCGAGGTGCTGGGCCAGCAGGTCAACTAGAACGACCGTACTTGTTTCATAATGGGAAGGTGGAATTTGTGTTCCACCTTTCTTTTTTGTATCTTCACTGGAAATTGAGGATACGATGAAAACTGTTACATCCCTGATTCTTACTCTTTTCTTTTCTTTTTCTTTGATGGCGCAGACGGTGCCGACCGGACTGCGGACCGATCTGATCGAAAGAACCGATGTGGTATATTCCGGAGGCTATCCTACCGGGCTGACGCTGTTGCAGGCCGGGTTGTCGAAAGGAGAGTTCCAGTATGCGGCCATCGCGACGCCGCGGCCGCGCTTCAGTTGGGTGGTCCCCGCGGCCAAATCTCCGGATTCGGATGAGACCCAGGTGAGGATGATAGACAGGGATGTGATGCAGTCCGCCTATCAGATCCGTCTTTACCGTTTCGCCCCTTTGCAGGCGAAGGCACCCGCAAAAGGAGCGAAACAGTATGACTATCCGATGCCTGAGGAGGAAAAGAGCCTGGTCTGGGATTCCGGCCGGGTCGGGAGCGGGCAGTCGACAGCCGTCCCTTATGGCGGTGATCCCCTGGAGCCGGATACGGTCTATGGCTGGGAGATAAAGACTTGGGTCGTGGCGGGACGTCCGGAGCCTTTCGAAAGCGAATGGTCCGAGATGAAGTTGTTCAGGACTGCGCGCGAACTCCGCGATGATGCCGTCTCGACCGAGCCTCTCGTCAAGACAGACGAGCATCCCGTTCTGGTGAAAAAGCTTTCGGGAGGGAATGTGTTGGCTGATTTCGGCAAAGCGGCATTCGGTCAGCTGCGCCTGAAAATGCGTGGCGCAACTTACAATAAGGTCAACGTCGTTCTCCATCTGGGAGAGCGGCTGAAAGACGGCCGTGTAGACCGCGAACCTTTCGGCACTTGCCGTTACCGCCGCATCGAGTTGACCCTGCTTCCCGGGACGCAGACTTATACCCCGGAAATCCTTCCCGACTGGCGCAATACCCACGGGGACGCC
>JAEEGF010706756.1_pt1 | contig 16771 bp, 14 predicted proteins | sample 9134171 | NCBI WGS metagenome assembly JAEEGF01 (sample SAMN16246542, study PRJNA631951) | gut metagenome | biome: gut microbiome; feature: rumen; material: AP-attached | host: Bos | place: Iran: Karaj | collected 2018-10
CGCAGGCGCACGCCATGTTCGACTTTTTCAAGCGTTATCCGATCTATCAAAAGTGCACGGAGATCATGGAGGACTACTGGAACAGCGGCAGGATCATGGAGATCTATCAGTAAGGGCAAGCAAACAGGCGGCCGATCGGCCGCCTTTTTCATTGTCCCGTCTCAATATGCATAGAAGTATACTTCGATGGTTATTGTCCTGAGATCGGATTTTATGACACGTTTTGATTCCAATCGACTGTTGTCGGGAGAACCGTCTCCCTGCCGCTTGAATTATGGGTTGTCAAGAGAACCGTCCCCTTGACACTGGGTTGTCAAGAGAACCGTCCCCCTGACACTACTCATCAATATACCGGTAATAAACAAACCAATCATCATTAATCGGAATGATAGTTATCTTCCAACATATTGGCCCTGTTAAAAAACCGCCGTCTATAGCTAAAGCATCGCTTCTATTGCCTCGTACAAACCACACGGGTACGCTTTTCGATATTTCAGGAAAATATGCTTCTATTGCGTATCCTATCAAAGATGCTCTTCCCGAAAAATTGTAAACAGAACTAAACGGTATTTCCCCAAAGTTTACTAAATACGAATAAAACGCCTTTCCTAATGATGACTGATCCGTTATTGGTTCATGCAACAAATGGTCGTTTTCAAGTCCTTCCATAAATAGATACGACTGCCCATAATTATAATACTGTTCATACTTAATCGAAAAATAGCATGGTCGTTCCTCCTCTTCAAATACCGATTCAAAAGCATCAGTAAGAGAATTCCAATCGTTTTCATGATTGTTTATCAATGCATTACAATAATCTGTTACCTCGTCTATTTTGGGATAGTCGATTATCTCTGTAAAGAAATCAGGTCGTGTAATCTGAGATGATTGATATAATGGTAACGGTGTCGCATCAGCCAACGAATCAGAGTTCTCCTCATAATTGATTGAGGAACAAGCTATAAAACAAACAACGAGGACGAAAATGCTTAACCATCTCTTCTTCATCTTTTCCATCTCCTTTTACTCAAAAGTCAAATAGCTAACGAACAGTTTGCCATCAGTATACTTGCCATTGCGATAAAAGATATAAAAATCATTTTCGACCTTCGTTCTGTAGTCCCAGTTCTCATTCTTTTTATTCTTGGTTGTCAAGAGAACCGTCCCCTTGTGTTAGTCCCTCTGTGTTCGCGGAAAAAGTGCTCTGTTTTTAACGCATATCCATAAGTGTATTACCAGCGGGATGCTAACTATCAGCACCATGCCAATTAGATATTCCAATCCAAAGCTTGTCGGGGGATTTCTTATCCAGCACCGCATAAACCAATAAATGATAAAAACCCCAATTAAGCTGATTTCCGAAAAAACAACTAACAGCAACAGAATTATTTTCCATTTTTTCAAGGGTTTTACAGATAAGAGAAGGAAAACAAGAGCTATACAGAAAAACCCAATTATGACATAGAAAACGCTCCCTGAAAAAATCATCTTCAAGTCTTCAATACAAAACCCTCTCCCAATTAACCAATCTCCAAAATTATACATGCTTATCATCCATAACAGCTGGAAAAACAATGATATGATAAAAAAACATGTTTGAAGATTCTTTTTTGTTTCTTTTGTTTCCATTGGTTACTTCCTCACATTACGAAATTGCTAAAGTAATTCCTCACATCTTCTTTTCTTGCAAACTTCCATCCAAAGGGTCTGTGTATCATTCGATCAAAGAAAGACTCATTAAAAGCTGATAAGTAATTCACTATTCCTCCATTATCCCCCGCAATAATGATACAAATTATACCATATTCGTCGTCTTCTTGAAAAGCGAAAAACGACAAAATCGATATAATTATGGGATTCCGTTTTGAAAAAACTGTGTCCACTTTGTGTCCAGTTTGGCAAATGAGCACAAGGCTGGATAGAAAAAAGCCCCAAAACACTGAGGTTTTTGGGGCTTGTTTTGGAGGCGCCACCCGGAATCGAATTCACGATTTAAGTGCTAAGCCACCATATCTTGTTATATTCTGTATATAATCATACTACATATAGTATTCAGTAATCCATTCTGTTCAATCAGTTTTTTCGAGCTGCTCCCAAATTGCTCCCACGATTTTTGGGAGCAGACACCCGGATTCTGACAGGTGTCGAATCGGTAATGACCCTCATTTCTGCGTGATTCAACAGCCCTCGCATTATAAATAAAGCAGACGCATTTTTCAAGCGAACAACCGGTGGCGCTTGTCAAGGAATATGAATATAAAAAACATCATGTTGGGTTGCGATATAAAACCAGAGGCACACCGGAATCGGTGCGCCAATCTGCTGTTTCTGTTAAGCCGGATTTGAACACGCTTCTCCAATTTACAAGAAGATATTCAGAATCGGTTTTATCGGCACTTCAGTTCGCTCAAAAAGTCTCCATCGCCGGAATAAAGATATATCTCACATTGCTGCGAGTTGTCTTTTAGGCGTTATGCCTATAAACCTCAATTCCCATATAATTTGCCATGGCTTCCTCTAAGATGTCAGCCACATGACCGCGCACGAAGCACACATGATGCTCAAACCCGTTTTTGCATACATAGCGCATGAGCGTTTGGAGGTCTTGAATATAGCAGTTTGCAAGACCGCCTTTGGTCGGAAGCATCTCATCCCTGAATACGCCCTCTCCGACATAGGCTTTCAAGACACCGCGCTGATCATCAGTAGAAAAACGTATAAACGTCATATCCCCGGCCGCCACCTGTCCCTTGCAAGCGCCAAAGCAGTTCGCCTTGCCAAGTGTCGAGCCCAATACGTCCAAACACTCTATTTCAACCGGAGCCTGGAAGAAATCCTTGGGAAAGTTCGAGCAGTGGAGGCAAATGCACGCGTTGCGATCTTCTCTTATGTTGTTATTCCAGTCCATGAGTGCAGCAGGGCTTTCCGCCGCAAGTGACGCTGCCAGCATAGAGAGGGCTCCTGTTACGTCACTTTCACAGGCCGAAGGTTTGCCCGCATTTCCCATCATGCTCATAGCCAGACACGTTGCACAGCCATAGTTGTTTTCAACGCTGTCCCAGCACTGAACCGTTGATGCGTCACATTCAAGTTCTTCCACCTTCTCCTCTATAGCCAGGCACAACTTTGCCTGTTTCTCCAGAAGCTCATCGGAAATGAATCCCGCAACCTCGCCGTATTCTTTGATCTCCTTCACCTTTGTTGCTACTTTTGCTTCATCGGAATAATTCATGGCGGCGAATATGATCTCGGAGAAATCAACCGTCTGTACCGACACCCCATACTTCTGTAAAATTTTCTCGGAGAACCGTACCGTGTTGAAAGCTACGGGACGGGCACCGAGCATAGCTATGCGGGAATGCTTCAAACCGCGCACCACACGGCAGACCCCGGCAAAGCGTCTGACATCAGCAGCAAACACCTCGCTGTTAATGGGGCAAGAATGGAGCGTTGTTGTAGTAAACTTAATTCCACGCTGATAAAGATTGTTGCAAAGTGATATCTTGCCGCAGAACGCATCGCGACGGTTTGCCATATCCAATTTATCGAAATCATCGTCACAAGCCTGAATCAGCACCGGAACGTTGAGTCCCGCCATGTCGATGGCTTCCGTAATTCCCAATTCCTCGCCGAAATTCGGCAGCACGACGATAATACCATCAATGACGTCAGCGTTTTTCTTAAAAAGCTCCGCACAGGTCTTTGCCTCGTTATATGTGAGCACTGCTCCGTATTCCGTGTCGTTCTCCGAAACCATAACGTATCCGTATCCCAGCTTGTCCAAAAGCGCGGTAATTCTTTCACGCGCAGTCTTTACAAGATGTGAAGGGAAAAAGCTCCTGGTGGAAACGATAATTCCAAACGATTGTTTCTTCACGATTATTTATTCTCCTTTTCAATCAGCATGTTAACGGCGTTTTTCCAGCCCGCATAAAACTTGTCTCTCTCCTCCGACGCCATTGCAGGCTGCAGCATACGGTGGGAAACAGAAGCAAATAACGTCTCCTCCTTTGCAGCTCCGCAGCCAATGGCAGCCATGTAACCCGCTCCAACGGCGGAAAGCTCTTCCACCTCGGATATCCGAAGAGGAACGTTCAGCATGCCGCACACAAAGTTCATCAAAAATCTGTCTCTTATTGCTCCTCCGTCCACCGCCAGGCTTGAGAGTTCCCACTCGTCGGAAGCATTTATTTCCTCTACGATGTCGCGTATCTGATAGGCAATTGCTTCCTCACCTGCACGCACAATATGGGCTTTTGTAGTGGAAGTCTTCATGCCGCATATCATGGCATTTATACCGCTTGCCCAGTACGGAGCACCTAAGCCGGAAAAAGCAGGAACCAGATAAACGCCCCCGTTGTCAGGCACGCTTTCGGCCAGAGGGCCGGACTCTTTGCTGGAAACCATAAGTCCAATCTTATCTGTCATCCACTTTATGATCGCTCCGGAATAATTGATGTTGCCCTCAATAGCGTAGTTAATTGTCCCGCTTTTTGCCCAGGCAACGGACTCCACTACCCCTTGTGAGATCTCCATCCCCAGTGCCGCGGCTCTATCTGCAGGACGCGTTGTTCCTGCATTCATCATGACAGAGGTTCCGGTTCCGAACGTGGCTTTCGCCGTATACGGTTCACGACAGTCATTTGCATACAGAGCTGCGTGACTGTCTCCCAGAACGCCGTGTATAGGTATTGCATTCTGACATAATCCGCCTACTGTGGTGTTCCCGAAATCGGCGTCACTCATGCAGATCTCCGGCAGCATGGAAACGTCAATGCCCAATAATCCGGCTACTCGGGCGCTCCACGTCATGCTGTTCAAATCCAGCAGCATGGTGCGTGATGCGTTAGAATAATCCGTCTTAAAGCTCTTACCATCCGTAAGCTTATATACCAGCCAGGCGTCTATGGTGCCGAAAGCAAGCCGACCTTCAGAAGCCAGTTCCGAAGCCCTTGGTACATTTCTCAAGATCCAGGCCATTTTCTGACCGGAAAAATAAGGAGATAGCTGAAGTCCCGTTATGGTTCGTATCTCTTCTGCATAAGGTTCAAGTTCCGCGGCAATATCAGCAGCTCTTCCGCATTGCCACACCACAGCATTGCATACCGGCTTTCCGGTCTTTCTGTCCCACGCTACTACTGTTTCTCTCTGATTGGAAATGCCTACTGCCGTTAATTCTTCCGTCGTAATACCTGCTTTTTCAACAGTCAGCTTTGAAACACGGAGCACATTCTCAAAGATTTCCATCGGGTCGTGTTCAATCCAGCCCTTGTCGTTTGTTATCTGCCTGTGAGAGATATCCTGACGCGAGATGATTCTGCCATCTGTCCCGATGATTATTCCCTTTGTCCCTGCCGTACTCTGGTCTATGGCTAAAATGTATTTCATACCGGAACTGCTCCTTTTCTGTGCAGAGAACCTGCCGTCGATCCGCTATCCAATGATCCTTTTCGCCTCTGCCGCAATGTTTTCCGCCGTAAGACCGTAATACCTGAACAGCTCAGCGGTTTTCCCGATGATTACTTCCTCAGGGAGCCCGAGGATCTTTACGCGTCCGCCAAGCTCAGAAGCCGCATGCGCTACTGCCTCGCCCAAACCGCCGCAGGTACTGTGTTCCTCTACCGTAATAATACCGCCGGTTTCCCGCACAGCTCTTGTCACAGCATCGGTATCCAAAGGTTTGATCGTGAACATATCCAGCACTCTTGCACTGATACCCTCCGTCGCCAGCAGTTTCGCCGCTTCCGCTGCATGGTACACCGTCTCGCCGCAGGCAATTATTGTCACGTCTTTGCCGTCACGGATTGTCTTGGCCTTTCCAAACTCGTACTCTGTATCTTCGTCGTAAATTTTCTCCACCTCTCCGCGTCCCATACGGACATAGAAGGGTCCTTCCGCCTTATCCGAAGCAAGGAAACGAGCCAGCCATTTCGCCTCCACATCGTCCGCAGGTGCGGCTATTCTGATATTCGGAAGCGCCCTGACCGCGGCAAAGTCGTTCATGGTGGTGTGTGAACAGCCAAGGGGACCGTAGCTCACTCCGGCGCTGACACCGATAATCTTGACATTTGTACTGTTATATGCTACATCCAGTTTCAATTGTTCATATGCACGCCCCACCAGAAAGCATGCCGGACCGCACACAAACACATTTTTGCCTGTCATCGAAAGCCCGCAGGCGATGCTGACAGCATTCTGTTCAGCTATGCCGCACTCAACGAAACGATCAGGAAGCTCTGCAGCGAATTTTTCGGTGACGGCGCTGCCGCGCGAGTCTGTTGCGATGGACCAAATGCTCTCATTATGCCTTGCACTCTCCAATAGTTCTGCCATAAACGCCTTGCGGCAGGATGCCTTTGCCATCAGTTCACGCCTCCTTTATTCACCAATGCAGATCTCTCATCCAAAGCTGCCATCCGACTCTTCAGGTCCTCTTTAATTGTCTTGTATTGCTCTTCGTTGGGAATGGCATGATGCCAACCTGCTTTGTTCTCGATAACTTCAGAACCGTATCCTTTTACGGTGTTCGCTATAACGGCCACAGGCTTTCCCGGCACACGGGTTTTGAGCATCGGTATCAGTTCCTCGCAGGAATTTCCATCGCATTCACACACCGCGAAACCGAAGGCCTTCAGTTTCGCGGTCAAATCATCAAGCGGCATCACTTCTTCCGTACATCCGCTGATCTGGAGACGGTTGCGGTCAATGATAGCAGTAAGATTGGAAAGTCCGTACTTCCCGGCGGACATCGCTGCTTCCCATACAGAGCCCTCTGCCAGTTCACCGTCACCCATGAGCACGTATACATGGGATTCAGGCTCTGTCGTTTTGAGACCTATCGCGAGCCCTACGCCGATGGAAAGACCGTGGCCCAAGGCGCCGGTAGAAACTTCTACGCCCGGAAGCTTGTGTGATGGATGTTCCGCCAGTCTTGTACCAAAGCAGGTAAATGTGTCCAACTCGCTTTTATCGAAAAAACCTCGATCCGCCAACACTGCGTACAGAGCTTCAGCGTTGTGGCCCTTGCTGAGGATAAAGCGGTCTCTTGCCGGATCCCCTGCCTTGATACGGCTGTCATCCATGACAGCATAGTACAGCGCGGTCAGGATGTTCATGGAGGAGAAGCTCCCGCCTATGTGGCCGGACTTATGGTTGAACACCATTTCCAGCACATCAAGTCGAAGCTCGTAAGCTTTCTTGTCCAAATTCATGTCAATTTCTCCTCAACCGAAATAGTACTTGAACTTCGCCATCATATCGTTCAGAATAAAATGACTGTCAATGTCGTCATATACGCGGATCTTTCTGCTGCCCGGTTTCGAGAAGTTGTATGTGCTGTCCGGATTAACGGTGCACGGCGCATCGATCACATGGTACCTTCCCATGCCGTTATTCATCATCAGACCGATCACCGGACTGTCTCCCAGCGACCATAGTTCACCGAACATCATTGTTGCAGCCGCGCCGGCGCTCATATTGTTTGTTCCCAGCAAGGCTGACGTCACAAGGCCTTCGATGTTCTTCATGATTTCCTGTACCATATCATTCATTCTGGAATTGACTTGTACGGTATTCTCCACAAGGTATTTCCCGATTTCGCCATAGGGATAGACGCCGTTCAGAAGTTCAAAATAGCTGATCCTCATAGTTGTATAAACGTTCATAGGTACCTGCCAAAGTTCGATGTTCGACTCGAATACAACCTGTGCTGCTACGACATCATTGGACAGGTTGTTCTCCCAACCGCCTTCGGGATAAGGTGCGCCGCCGATCCAGATGAGAGTCATCTTTTCGGCGATCTCCGGCTTTTCGATGAGGGCGGAAGCAAGGTTCGTGATGGCGCCCTGGCAGCAGACAAAGAGCGGTCGCGGATCGTCCCGCATTGCCTCTTCGATAATAAAGCGTGAACCTTCGGAATGATGCGGTACAGATTTGTCCGTCAGGGGATCCTCCGTGCCTCGGAGCACATTCACTTCGTCCGTGAGGCCCATCAGCTCAACGATCTTTTTGATCTCTTTGTAGCTCTGTTCCGCTCCATTGGGAACATACGGTCCGCATTGCTCGGCAATCACTGCCTTTATATCGAATCGAGGGGTCATAAGCCCATGGGCTATGCAGTACTGGTCGTCAGCTTCGCACGCAGCATCCGTATCCAGAATAACTCTTAACGCCTTGTCTGACGGAAATGGAAAGGGCCTTTCTTTCAGCATGTTTTTAACTCCTTTGTCATCTGTCTTATAAGTTAAGTAAAGTGATCCATTGCAGAATCATGGGTACAAATCATTTTCAGCTTCGATTAATGCTGCTCTTCCAAAGCAGCCCTCTGTGCTTTTTGTGCGTTGAACAACTCTCTTCTGGTGTGCTCCGCAGCTCTTTTTTCTCTTATTGCCATTATGAGCATAAGGGAAATGAGGAATATCCCGGTAATGGTATTTTTGATATCCGGCTCCACGCCCAGTGCCAAAAGTCCATATCCTATAATGTTCATTGTCATGATACCGCTGATTATCCCGAAAACAACATTTACCCAGCGGTTTATCATAAGTCCGATAAAAACGCCTATCATAGCGCTGAATATCGGAGTAAGCGTTTGAAGTCCCGTAGCAGCGGCCGCTCCCGCTCCCCTGGAAAGAGAAATGATCGCGGATACGCCGGCGAAAGCAGACGCCACAAGAAAACTCTTGCTGTATGTCTTGTATTTGTCTATTCCTGCCGAAGCGGCAAGTTTTGCATTGCCGCCTACAGCTCTGCAATGCGCGCCAAAGCGACTGAAGCGATGGAGAAAATACATTACTGTGCCCATTGCCACAAGAATGATAATGTTCCACGGCGCCCTGGCCAATACGGTCTGCTCACTGGTTATTACCAGGCTTTTCCCGGTAGTAATCATATAACCGATCGCACCGAGAATAAGGGCGTATGCTATACTGATAATCATGGCGTTGGTCTTTATGATTCTGAGTATCAGCGACTTAATTAATCCTATGACCATAGTTGTGGCAACAGCTCCAAAAACGAGCCCCGGTATTCCGAATTTATGGGCTGACAAAGCTGCCACTATGGTCCCCAGGGAGACTTCTGCCGCTATGGACAGATCAAAGTTTCCTGAAATCATGCCGAAGCTCATGCCCCAGCCTAATATCACAGATTCTATCGATTGCACAAACAGGAGATATATCACGTCACCCCGGGCGAATACCGCGGGCTTCAGCAGCATAAAGATCAAATATACTGCTACCGGTATCACCAGCATGGCAAAAAGTCCGATTGTAAGCTTTTTAAATGTTTTCATGGTATATCTCCCGTCTTTTATTCCAAACAACTTATGGCCTTCTGTGCTGTGCAGCGGTATTTATCACTTGTGTCTGTTTACAAGATCATCCACGCTGTAACTGTCGGCAATTTTCTTAAGATCCTCAATCGTAAAGTCAGGATTGATCTTCTTGAGGCAGTTTCTGATCTCCTCCTCGGTATACAGAACACCGCCGCTGCCGTTCATGTAATCAGCGTATTTCTTAGCAGTTTCCGCGCTGTCCAACTCGATAAACTGATCCTCGAAAATAAGCTTGTCTTCGGTGAGGGGAGTTCCGTTGATAATATTGGCAATCAGGATCGCAGCGTAAGTGGGGCCTGTAAAATGCCCGCCGATGATAGCGGTGAGAGCACCGGACTCCATGTACTCAAACTGATACTCATTAAAGTCGATACCTGCTACCTTTACTTTGCCCACATTTCCGGTCTGCTCAAGTGTCTGCACCACGCCGGGAAGGCAGAACTGAGTCATTCCTGCGATAATAATACCGTCACACTCGGGGTAAGCGGAAAGGAATCGTTCAGCAATGGTAGCACCGCCCGCAGCAGTATATGTAAGAGTGAAGTCTCTTTCTTCCGCCAGCACTGTCATGCCATACTCGTCACACGCCTGCTTAATGCCGGCATCCCTTGCATTGGACGTGGAACCCGCGGGAAGACCGATCATACAAATGTTCTTGCAGCCCTGCTTTCCCAATTGAGCCGTCGCAAAGTATGCAGAATGTGTATCATCTTCGTAAAAAGTAGAAACGAAATACTTGGAATTCATGGCAGCTTCATAGTCCTCTGTGCCTTCTTCCAGCTTATACCAGTAGAGGCTCCAATACACCTGCGCTTCGTCGCAGAGTTTCGCAACCTTGGGAATGGAAACAAAGCCGGCATTCATAATGATACCTTTACAACCTACGCTGATAAGATTTTCAACAGCCGCAAGATATCCATCTGCCGTCATATCCGTCGGAGCGGCAGTTACATACTCGGCACCGAGAGCTTCACATGTCAGCTTAAGCTGCTCAAACAGGGGAGCCGATGTAGCATCCGTGCTGCCGGTGTCGATGGTTCCGATTTTGAAGCGTACAAGTTCCTGACTGTTATCGCTGTTTTCGCTGTTTCCGTTGCCGCTGCAAGCCGCAAGGCTGAACAGCATAACGACGGTCATAAGGATCGCTAATAACTTCTTCATTTTTACTTCCTCCATTAGTTTTATATTGTTCTATCTATCATATCTCCGAGTTTTCACTCAGGATTGACCTGTAGCCTTTTCTCTGGCCTTAATGGTCAGAATCAAAACCAGTATGAACAGCACTCCCTTTATGACCTCCTGCAGTCTGGCGCTAACCTGCAGCAGAACCATACCGTTTGCCAGAATAGCCGTCAATATACATCCAATGAATGCGCTCCTGATTTTGGCTGCTGTTCCTCCTTCAGCAGGCATACCGCCCAACGTAAGAGCTATCATGACATTAAACTCAAAGTTTGAACCATTGCTGTTTGATACATTGCCGCCTCTGATCATAAGCAAAACGGCCACAATTCCTGCGGTGATACCCGCTATAAGGAAGGATAATATTTTGATGCGCGGCACACTGACCCCGGATTGCACCGTAGCTATCTGCCCGGCACCATACATTTTGCTGTGCTTGCCGACTGTTGTAAAATTGAATAAATAAATGATTACCGCCGACATGGCTGCCAAAACGATCAGATAAAACGGCAGACCATCCATATCCATCATAAAGGACGGAACACTTATGACCGCGCGTCCTCCCAGCAAAGTGGTATAGGTTCCTTTTAACACAAAGGATACCGCCATAGTCTGAATAAAGACCATGATACCGGAATATGCGTACAGCACTCCGTTTAAAAGCCCAATTAACGTGCAAAACACCAAAGGTCCGATGATATAGATAATCGGAGCATTCAGCGATTCCGCCAAGACGGCTGAGAGCAGCGAAGAGAAGCAGATGTTGCTTCCGAAGGAGATATCAAATGCTCCCTGGGCAAACAAGAAAATCATCCCCAGCGACCCTATCAGCAGTATGACAGTCTGATTAAAGATTGATTTGAGATTAAACGGTGTAAAAAGCCTGCCTCCGGAAGCTATCGCAAAGAACACAAAGACGATTATAAGGGCCAGGTACGGAAAAAGATTAAGCGCCAGCTTCTTCGCTCTTTGCGGGAAGGATCTCTTCGTTACTGCTGTTTCCATGCCTTTCGTCCCCCTATATCATGTACTCGACAACTTTGTTTTCATCTATTTCAGGCGAACGCATAAGCTCTTTTACAATTCGGTGGTCCTTCATGATTAGGATGCGGTCACTCATGCCTATTAGTTCGTTCAGTTCCTCAGAGATCATGACCATTGAGCGTCCTTCTTCTTTAAACTGTATCATCAGTTTATAAATGGCCTCTTTGACGCCTATATCGATCCCTCTGGTGGGACAGTCCATTATCAGGATCTTGGAGTTGTTTCCCATCCATTTTGCAAGTACTACCTTCTGCTTGTTGCCGCCGGAAAGTTCACTTACGTTCTGCTCGATGCTTCTCATTTTGATCGATAGGGCATCAGACCATTTGTCGGCAAGCTTTTTTTCCGCTTTAGAGGTGATAAACCCGAATTTCTTCAGCTTCGGCAACGTGGGAAGACAAATATTGTTCCTGATACTGGCGTTTAGCACCACCGCTTCTGTGTCTCTGTTCTTGGAGAGGTAGCCGATCTCTTCTTTAATGGCGCCTCTCGGGCTTCCGATTCGATGCCCGCTTGCCATAACCGTAACGGAACCGCTGTCCGGTTTATCTATACCGAAAAGGAGCCTTCCGAGTTCGTGCATACCGCATTCTGCCAGACCGCCTATTCCAAGAATTTCACCTTTATGTAATTCGATGGAAACATTATCCACATTTATGGCATTCAGCTCTTTTGCTTCAAACACGACTTCATCGCTATAATTCGGTTTTTCATCCTGACGGTAAAGATTATCCGCTATCTCGCGGCCTACCATAAGCTCCTTCAGTTTTTTCTCGCTCATTTCTTCTTTGCTGAGCGTATCCACATAGTGACCGTCACGCATTACAGTAACGGAATCGCTGAGCGCCATGAGCTCTCCCAAATCATGAGTAATGAAAAGCACGACGCCACCATTGTCACGAGCTCTACGCATATTGTCGTACAGAATGTCGCGACCGCGCTTTGCAAGAGCATTGGATGTTTCATCGATAATCAGAATACTGGGGTCGAAATACATGCCTCTGGCGATCTCCACCAATTTGCGATCCTCCAGATTGAGCGATTCGGTCGTTACCGATGGATCAATGTGCTCGCCGCCGATTTTGCTTAAGATTACCTTTGCCTCTTTGTTCATGGCGCTGAAATTGATGACTCCGTGTTTCATGAACAGTTTTTCCTGATTCAAAAACACGTTGGCGGCCACGTTGATACTGCCAATCGTGCCTATTTCCTGAACAATGAAGGATACGCCCTCTTTGGCGGCATCGGCCATGGAGTGAGGCGTATACTCCTTACCCCTCAGTGTCATCACCCCGCTGTCCGGTTTCAGTATGCCGGACATCAAAGACGAGAAAGTGCTCTTACCGGAACCGTTTTCACCGATAAGACCATGAATTTCTCCCGCTTTCAACTCTATGTGAAAATCCACGACTGCTCGGGTAGACCCGAACGATTTGTTCATGCCTTCCGCTTTAAAGATTACTTCGCCGGGCATTATTTACCTCCAAGAAAGACAGACAATGTGTTTCTTCAATCCGCAAATCCTGTCATTATAAATCATTGATTGCGCGCCACTTAATAATTTAGCTGTATTATATAAATTATTTAGCCATTTGTCAATACTTTTTTATAAAACATTTTTGATTATTTATTCCCTTTTCCGTTTCTGTTATGAAACGCCCATAGCAGTGAAAGCATTTTATTTAGGGGCTATTTTCATATTTGGATCTGCACAGCGTTTGCGCACTTTTGTTGTAATGATTTATCGTTTGTGATCAAAAAAGAATCACATACGATACTGCTCTCGCTAAATATTTTTAAATTCATGAAATTATTTTTATAAATATTTATATAAATCTATTGACTTACATCGTTTCTTCATTTATAATCATATAAGGAACACCGGGAACCCGTATACGGTTTTCGCGAGGATTCTGTTAGAATACTTCAACGGAGATTTGTTATGACAGCAAAAGAGTTGGCAAAAATGCTTAATGTTTCAGAGGCGTCTGTATCTCTGGCTTTGAATGGCAGATCCGGTATCAGCGAAGAGACGCGGAGCAAAATACTGGAAGCTGCCGAACGTTTCGGTATATCAAAAAAGGCCTCAAATACCGTTTCACAAAGGTTTATCAGTCTTGTCATTTTTAAAAAGCATGGTTTGGTATACGGTGAAACGCCTTTCTTTTCTGCGGTTCTGGAAGGAATAAGCGCTTCCATTGCAGATGCCGGATATTTGCTTCAGATAAGTTATTTTTATGGAAACCAAGATTACAACGAACAGATCAAGATAATCGAAAATTCAGCATGCGACGGAGTTATCTTTCTGGCTACTGAGGCGATGAAAGAAGATCTGAAAGCACTGGTAACCTTGAAGAAGCCCTTTGTGTTGTTGGACAGCCATTCCCCCCAGGGCAGCGCAAACGCTGTTATAATCAACAACAGTCAAGGAGCTTATAATGCCACTCGTTATCTGATCGACTGCGGGCATCGGAACATCGGTCATCTGTCATCAAGCGTACGAATCCAGAATTTCATTGAACGACAGGATGGCGTGCATACGGCCATACGGGAATACCCGGATTGTTCTCTTACAACGGTCAAGGTCGAATCAACGCAAGACGGCGCATACCTTGACATGATGGCTTATCTTGATACAAAACCCGACCTGCCGTCTGCTTTTTTTGCGGATAATGATATCATCGCAATTTCCTGCATGCGTGCGCTCAAGGAACACGGCCTTCGCATTCCTCAGGACATATCCCTTGTGGGCTTTGACGATATGCCCATGGCATACGTAACGTCTCCGAAGCTCACCACCATTCAGGTGCCCAAAGAAGCTTTGGGGCAGCAAGCGGTTCGCCTGCTTGAAAATCTCATCAGCAATCCGTCTGCAGCAGCCCTGACTATAGAAGTAAATACGGAGCTTATCATCCGTGACAGTGTGAAACAGATCAATTCTTAATGCGTATGTAAACACCATTTCCATATTGTGATAGTGATACTAAAACAGCGGCATGCCGGTTTTCGGTATGCCGCTGTACGGTTTTGGTTGCTCATTTGCTTTAAATGATATCCAATAAAAACTGTACCATAAATCAGATCGATTCCCTAAATGATTATTTTTTCTTGTACCTCAGATCTTCCGTTACAAATGCTTTGAATTCGTCGACCGTGATCCTGCCCGCAAGGCACTGATCGCGCAGATCCGCAGCCTTCTCGCTCCAGTCAAGGAACTCCTGCTGCGTCATGTTCTTTTTCTTCATCCGCGCATAGTGCGTCTTGTACGCACGCTGGTGCAGCTGCCAGACAGGATTCGTCTTGACCTTCTGATCAAACGTGTTTTTCGCACCGACGTCCTTGCACGTCTTTGTCGTTTCTCTGGGAGCGATGTTGTCACAGTATTCGGTGTCATATCCGCCTGCCTGCAGGAAGTACCGTCCGCAGTTTGCGCACTTGCGGGGAACCGTCCCGTCTTCCAAGCCTTCCATAAGCTCCATATACAGAAATGCGCCGAGAGACGTGTATTCCGCCGTTCTGCAGAGCTCGCCCGATTCGTCAAGCTTGTAGATGATATTCATCTTATCCGCACGGTTCAGATACATGGCGGGATCGACCTGTCCCTTCGCTGCAAAGAGCGATTGCAGCGCCTTCTGTTTATCTCCGCTGTTGTATGCGTCCAGAAAAGGCGCGTACAGTTTTTTTACACGCAGAACGTCGTCCAGGAGACTGATGTATTTACCGAACAATTCATCGATCTTCCGATTCAGTTTTGCAATGTCCTCATCGAATTCGCCGTCTTCAAACGTGCAGTCATCTATGATAAACATATCAAGAAAGGTCTCGCCGGTCAGAATATCCGTATATCCCATCTCATTTGCTACAAACAGATTATCGGATTCCTCATCCGGCTCGATATACTCATCGTCGTCCGCATCGTATTCGAACAGGTATTTATACTGATTCAGCAACAGAAGCAGTTCACCCTCCGAACGCATCTCATGCGGGATCTCCAGCCGATTGTACGGCGGAAGCTTCGCAAAGAACTCAATCACTTTGTATATCAGAGACTGTGCTTTGTGTACATTCTCGTTGTAGTTGTCGGCATATTCTTCCGTATACCGGGACTTGCGGTGCATCTCGAGCATATGGTGCCGCATCTTCTCGATCTTGTCTGTTTTCATGTTCAGGTAATGGAGCAGGATCTCAAAGCGTGAGAATGCTGTCTTATTGTCTCCGATCCATACCTTATTCTCTCTTTCCCGTACTGTAAATGCGATCATATCCGTATCCCTTTCGATTTTTGCAAAAATAGAGAACCGACTCTGAAAAATGCGTGTATTTTCCGATTTCGACAATGATTTCTATCAATATCGAGAACCATGCTCTAATTATACATTATCTATTGACTACTGTCAAGAGGCGTGTATAATAGTGAATGTGGATGATAGATATCATTCTCGATTTAGTGCGTAAGGAAACGCAAGCATAACGAATTTGAGGACGTTGCGTAGAAATCACAGTGAAGACGCCGGCGAGAAGAAACGGGATATCACCACAGAAGAATGTAAAGCACGAAAGCGAGGAAAAGAACGAACATGAAGAACTATCAGAACATTGCGGAACTTCCCTTTACGCTGAGCGTAGAGGAACTGGCGGCGTTTTTAGGGATCTCGCGAGTCGGCGCGTATAACCTGGCGCATTCCGAAGGATTCCCTACCCTGCGGGTCGGTAAGCGGATCCTGATCCCAAGAGACCTGTTCCTCGACTGGATGAAGGGTCAGATGGAGGCGTGACATGGCGAAGCGCGCGACCTTTTATGTGACCACAGATTTGTTCGAAGCGGATATCCCTTCCAAGGCAAAGCTGGTCCTGACGTATCTGTCCCGCTGCGCGAATCGGCAGGGCACCTGCTTCCCCTCTGTGGGAACGATCGCTCGAGCCTGCGGGATCTGCAAGAACACAGCACGCAAGGCGCTGTATGCGTTGGGTGCGGCAGGGATCATTTCGATCACGGCGCAATACGAGCCGTGCAGGAACGGCAATCGCCGGAGAAAGACGAATCTCTATACGCTGCATTGCCCTACCGCAAAGAATGCACAAGCCCCGGTGCAGCAGCTGTACGGGGGTGGTGCAGCAGATGGCGGGGAAATAAATAACAATAGCAATATGATAACGGCCGTTCCGTCTGTCGGTATAACCGGACCGGACGCGACGGAACTTGAGCGGATA
>JAEEGF012390197.1_pt1 | contig 16769 bp, 3 predicted proteins | sample 9134171 | NCBI WGS metagenome assembly JAEEGF01 (sample SAMN16246542, study PRJNA631951) | gut metagenome | biome: gut microbiome; feature: rumen; material: AP-attached | host: Bos | place: Iran: Karaj | collected 2018-10
AAGGCAGCATGGGTTTTAAAAGTTTCCTGCCGAGAAACCATCGGTTTCTCGGCAGGAAACCAAAGGTTTCTCGGCAGGAAACCTAATGCATAAAAGCCCCAGATGGCAAAAGGACACATGCTGTACGGATGGAGTGACATAGATAGCGTTGCAACTAAGCCCAATTCCATCCGTACAGCACGAACTTTTTTTAGCTGATAGAGTATTACTGATATTACAGACCCCACCCCTCGCTCGGCCGCGCTCGACCAAAGGTCGCTTGCTACCGAAGGGACGCAAGAAGGACGCTTGCAAGGCAAGAACCCCTCCCCTTGAAGGGAGGGGATGGCCTCACGGAGTCCCTTCGGCAGGCAAAACGGCGCAGCCATTCCACTCCTTTAGAAATAGGTTGGGACATCTTTGACAAACCACCCCTGGCCCCTCCTTTTCCATGGGGCTTTTTGCCACTCCTAGCCCGCCGCGTAGCTCAATGCGCAGCCATCCCCTCCCTTCAATGGAAGGGAGGGGATGGCTGCGCATTGAACTCCCTTAACTCCTTTAACCCTCTTAACTCCTTTAACTCCAAGACTTGCGAAACTTGAAAAACATATTTGCAGCCCGCCATGATGGTGGTCACGCTACAGCAGCAAGGAATCAGCAAGGAATCATCTGCACCAGCCCAGTAAGTCGTGTCAGCAGCAACCTCACCGACGGCGACGCCATCGGCTATGGTGGCGGCGGCACCGGTCCCGCCCGCGTGAAGAGCAATACCGTGGACTGGGACGACGACTGGAGCGAGTAGGGGAGTCCCCTGCCACAGCACATCGCCTGCATCAACACACTGATGCAGGCGATTTTGTGTGAAAATGAGGCTTATCTCACCCGTCCCTCTATCATTTTTTACTTTTCATTCTTTCATGTCTCACTTATTTTGTATCTTTGTGCCCGAAATAGCACATTGCAGTCCGAGTGTGCCTAAGTGTACTACGTTTCTGTTGACAGCATTGATAAAAAACAATAATTAATAACAATATGAGAACGAAGAAATTATTCCTTATCCTCGCCCTGCTGCTGACGGCAGTCACGGGCGCGTGGGCCGACGAATGGGATGTGGTCTACAGGCAGACGCAGACCAAACAGTCGGACTGGACGGCGCTGAGTGCGGGCTCAACCACGGGGCGGACGCTCGGCAGTGCAGGTAACACGACGTACTACTACGTCACAAGCAACCTCAGTTTCACCAACTCTACGGCGGGCGGCAGTGGCCTGACCATTCTGGGCACGGTGTATCTCTACGTGCCTGAGGGCAAGACGCTGACCTGCACAGGCGCTGATGCCAGCGGGCAGACGGGTGGCGGTGCCGGCATTGAGGTGGCGCTAGGCAACTCGCTCTACTTTTTGGGCAGCGGCACGGTCAATGCCACGGGCGGTAATGCAGCCAACGGCGGCAACGGCAGCAAAGGAAATGATGCAGAAGTAACTTATGATGAAAGTATCCTCGGTGGCTCAGGCGGCACCGGTGGCAACGGCGGCGGCGGTGCCGGTGCGGGCATCGGCACACGCGGCGGCAATGGCGGCAGCGGCGGCAGCGGCGGTCAACGCAATGGCTCTTATGGACAAGAGACTACGCAATATGGCGTTGATGGCAGTGCCGGTACTGCCGGTAGTACCGCTGGCGCCATGGGCGCGCTCTATATTATCGAAGGTCAAGGCATCACTGTAAACACCTATGGTGGTAGCAAAGGCTCAAGCGGTTCTGGTGGCGGTAGAGGTAAAACAGCTTCCCAACACCCTGGCTCAAATGTCTATATGGCATCTGGCGGTGGCGGCGGCGGTGCCGGCGGCTTCGGCGGCGCAGCCAGTAACATCGGCACCGGTGGCCCCGGTGGCGGCGGTGGCGGCGGCGGTGCCGCTGGTAACGTTGCATGGGTCTTGTACTCTGGAACCGCCAACGGCTACTATCACGCAGGAGCTTACGGTGGCGACGGCGGTAAAAACGCTGATGGCTCAACGGCTTCCGACGGTGCCGATGTTGAGCTGGACAACCCCAAACATGCGGACATCGAAGGAGGTGGCCTCAGACCTTCTGCCAGCGACTATACGGATGATGCTGGCTGGGAGAATGGAAACGGTCGTCATGACGGCGGCGCGGGCGGCGCAGCAGGTTCTGCCAGCGTCGGCGGCTCCTACAGCACTGTGACGGTGGACTGGAGTACGCAGGAAGGCGACTGGGACATGATCTGTCTGCAGACGATGACCACCCGTGCAGAGTGGGTTCACCTGACTGACAACGCCTCGACGGGCAAGACGCTCGGCGCGCCTGGCACCACAACCTATTATTATACCGCAGCCGACCGCACGTTCACCAACAGCAACGCCGGTGGCAGCGGTCTGACCATCCGGGGCACGGTGTATCTCTATATTCCATCCGGCAAACAGATTACCTGCACGGGAGCCAATGGCAGCGGAGCCATCGGTGGCGGCGCCGGCATTGAGGTGACGGCGGGCAACACGCTCTACCTTATCGGTAGTGGCACGCTGAATGCCACGGGCGGTAATGCTGCCAACGGTGTTGATGGTGGCAAAGGCGGCGACGCAGGTTGGAACAGCGATCGTTACTGGTCTGGCACTGGTGGCAAAGGTGGTGACGGTGGCGGCGGTGCCGGTGCCGGCATCGGCTCGCGCGGCGGCAATGGTGGTACTGGTGGCAGCGGTGCAACAGCAACATCTTCTAATTGGGAAGCCTCAACTGGCAATAGTGGCAACGATGGCAACAGTGGCAGCACCGCTGACCCTGCGGGTAATGTCTATGTATATCAGGCCACAGGTGTCACGCTGAATGCCACAGGCGGCGCTGCAGCCACAACAGGTGGTAATGGTGGCGCTCCAGGCAAGTGCGCTTTAGATGATGACAAAACTTTCAACTATTGTGCAGCCGGCGGCGGCGGTGGTGGCGGCGGCGGCTTCGGCGGCGCTGCCAGCAACATCGGCACCGGTGGCCCCGGTGGTGGCGGCGGTGGCGGCGGTGCCTCCAGCAACCTTAACAGTGAAAGCACCGGTTACCTCGTTGTAAGAGCTCCGGGAGGCTACGGCGGTCAGAATGTTGATGGCAGCTGGGCAAGCACTGGTACGCAAAGTATATTGAATTATGATGCTATTATCTCCGGGAATGTCCAAACGAATTCTTCTTGGAGCAACAACGATAGCAATGTTAGTGCAAACAAAGTTGGTTCTGGCGGCAGTGGTGCAGGCCATGGCAATGCCACTACCAGCGGGTCGGCCATCAACGTGACTTTGGACTGGACTACGCAGGAAAACGACTGGAGTTTGATTTGCCTTCAGACGGGAACCACCCGGGCAGACTGGGTTCCTCTGAAGGATGGCGGCACAAAGGGTACGACGCTCGGTGCGGCAGACGCCACGACGTATTATTTCACTGCTTTCGACCGCATGTTCACCAATAGCGATGCTGGCGGCAGCGGACTGACCATCCTGGGTACGGTGTATCTCTACATACCCTCCGGCAAAACGATAACCTGCATCGGAACCGATGCCAGCGGTACCACAGGTGCCGGCGCGGGCATTGAGTTGACGGCGGGCAACACGCTCTACCTCATTGGTAGCGGCAGCCTCGTCGCTACGGGCGGTAACGCTGCTAACGGTGTCGATGGTGGCAACGGCGGTGACGCTGGCTATACCGGTAAGGAAGTGAAAGATATTGTAAACGGGAAAACCGTATCATTCTATTATATAGACAGGTTATGGTCTGGCGATGGCGGCAATGGTGGCAATGGTGGCGGCGGTGCGGGTGCTGGCATCGGCACACGCGGTGGCAATGGCGGAGCTGGCGGTATCGGTGGTGCAGGAATATATAAGGAGCAAAATGGGGTTGATGGTAATTTTGATGAGTCAACTGGCAATGTTGGTAGCAATGGCCAGAACGGCAGTAGCGCTACTGACATGGGCACGCTCTATATTTACGATGGTTCCCAGGCTCTCACCCCCAGCACTGATATTAAGGGAGGTAGCCAAGGCACATGCGGCCACGGAGGGGACGGAGGTAATTACTCTGTTCAAGAGAATAATACTATGAGTGCTGCTGCCTACCTATTTTCCATGGGTGGCGGCGGAGGCGGTGCCGGTGGTGGTTTCGGCGGTGCTGCCAGCAACATCGGTACTGGTGGCCCTGGTGGTGGAGGAGGCGGAGGCGGTGCCTCAGGTTCTATTCAAAGCAATTATAGACCCCCACTTTCTGGGTATGAATACTACGATGTAGGAGCTTTTGGTGGCGGTGCCGGCGCTAATGGTGACGGAACCACCGCAGGTTCTGGTGTCAGCACAAAGATGAGTGACACATATAATGGAAACTATAGTTACGCGGGTTGGCAAGGCGGCAGCGACCACCGCGCTGCCGGTGGTACTGGCGGCGCCAATGGCTCTGCCAGCCAGAGCAGCACGGCCAACGCCGTGACGGCGGGATGGCCCACGCAGGGCTTGGGCACCGAGGGCGCCCCATTCATCATCAGCAACACCGACGACTGGAACGAGTTCGCCGACTACGTCAACAACGGCTACGCCTTCAGCGGCAACTTCGTGAAACTGAGCAGTAACATCAGCGTCAGCAACATGGCGGGCTCGAACGATGCCAAATCGTTCCAGGGCATCTTCGACGGCGACGGCCAGACGCTGACCTTCACCAAAGGCACGTCCGCAGAGCCTTTCGCCGAGGAATACTGCGCCCCGTTCCGCCACGTCAAGAACGCCGTGATTAAGAACCTGCACGTCGCTGGCACCATCTACACCAGCGCGAAGAAGTCTGCCGGCATCGTGGGCGAGTCGCACGGCGCGCTGACCCTCACGGGCTGCATCAGTTCGGTCAACATCAACAGCAGCATCAGCGGCGACGGCACCCACGGCGGACTGGTCAGCACATTGAGCGGTGAAAACAACACCATCATCATCGAAGGCTGTGTGTTCGACGGCTCCTTTGCCACCACCAATGGCACTAACAACTGCGGCGGCTTCATCGGATGGGGGGTATATAACAAGCCCACCATCCAGAACTCGCTGCTGAAGCCCGGCAGCGTAGCCGCAGGTATGCTCAACAGCACCTTCGCCCGCTGGTATACAGGCAACGAAGGCATCTACGAGCCCACCATCACCAACTGCTACTACGTCGCCACCGACAACCTGCCCACCAACCAGGGCATGGTGCCCGACATCCTGACCTCCATTCCCGACGACCTCGGGGACCTGGTGAATGACTTCGGCATGGTGAAAGCATACGAGAACGGTCTGCTCTACGACGGCACGTACTACATGAATGCCAGTCTGCGACTCGGTGGCGCAGGAACAGAAGAAGAACCCTACCTGATATATAATGTGGATCAACTCAACCTGCTTGCCAGTATCGTGAGCAGCGGCAAAAGCACCTATCAGGGCAAGTACGTCAAGTTGATGAACGACATCGCCTTCAGCCACACCACCGACTGGAACGATGCCGGGAGCACCGAGAACAACTTCAACCCCATCGGCGGCAACTACCGCCCCTTCTGTGGCGACTTCGACGGCGACGGCCACACCATCAGCGGCATCCGCATCTATAAGGGCACCAGCGGAGACGAGAGTTCATACCAGGGCCTCTTCGGGTCTGTAGGAGATGGTGCCAACATCCATGACATCATCCTTGCCGATGCATCCATCACCGGCAAAAGCTATGTAGGCGGCATTGCAGGCTGCAACAATGGCGGCACCATCACCAGATGTCACGCCACTGCCTCCGTCGCCATCTGCGCCAAAGTGTATGGCTGCTTTTTCCACGGCGGCATCGTTGGCCTCAACAAAGGCACCGTCAGCAACTGCACCAGTGCCGTCACGCTCACCTATTCCCAAAAAAACAATACTTATGATTTCGGCGGCATCTGCGGCGACAACGGGGATACGGGAACGCTGAGCGACAACCTCGCCATCGGCGTCGTCGTTCCCGCAGTCAATGGAGAGTATGGCGCCATCTGCGGCTACAAATCTTACGATACCACCATGCTGCGCAACTACTACACCGCCTGCACCGTGGCGGGCAGGGAGAACGCTACGGGCGTGGGCTGCAATAATGCAGACAGAACAAGTGACGACGGCGCCGTGCCCGCCCTGCGCGACAATGCGGACAATACCAATGCCATCGCCCTGATGGCAGCCCTGCCCACCACCGTGGCAGGACAGCCCGTCACCTATCCCGTCGTGCTCAACGGCCGCACGCTCTACAAGGATGGCGCATGGAACACGCTGTGCCTGCCGTTCTCGTTGAGTGCAGCGCAGATTGCTGCCCATGCGGATTTTGCTGGTGCTACGCTGATGACGCTGGACGTGACACAGAAAAACGGCTTCAACACGGAGGATGGGACGCTGTATCTGTGGTTCAAGACGGCAACAGAGATTGAGGCTGGAGTGCCCTATCTGGTGAAGTGGACGAGTGGTGACGATATCAGCAATCCTGTATTCCAGGGCGTAACCATCAGCAACTCGACGGCTCAGACAGTGGAGAGTAAGACCACAGGGCTGGAGACAGTACAGATGGTGGGTACATACTCGCCTGTCAGTGTGACAGCTAATGACAAGAGCATCCTATTCTTGGGTGACGCAAACACACTGTACTACTCAACCATTGACCGCCAGATTCACTCTTGTCGTGCCTACTTCTCAGTGCCATACATCAAGAACAACGCTGGAGCTAAGGCACGTGCGTTTGCATTAAGCTTTGACGAAGAAGAATCGACAGGCATCAGCCTCACCCCCGGCCCCTCTCCAAAGGGCGAGGGGAGTGATTACTGGTACACCATCGACGGACGCAAGCTCAGCGGAAAGCCCTCACAACGCGGAATGTATATCAATAAAGGTAAAAAAATACTTGTCAAGTAAGCGATATGAAGAAAGAATATATGAAGCCCTCTATGTCGGCAATTGAGTTACAGCACATGACACGGCTTCTGGTTGGAAGTGTGATGTGAGAGGTCTGCAATCCAGCGGCTGGGATGATCCTGAAGATGAGCTCAATCTTAGCGATCAAGGTGGCAGTAGCAGCATTTGGGACAGATAAGAACCAAATCATAATTAAATGAAGAAGTAGCGGTGTTCAACTCTTGGACGTCGCTACTTTTTGTTAGTATGGGACAGATGTATGGGAAACGAGTGTTATCTTGTCAGCCCCTGTTCAAGCCGCTTGCGTCTGTTCACCCAAAGCCTCTGTATCTCTGCCTGATGCTCCGCTTCATCGGTGTATAGGAACTCGATATAATCAGCCTTCTTTGCCCATTCCTCATTAGGTCTGGCGAGCTCACGGAGCAGCACATACTTCTTCTCGATGGTGTTCAGTCTTGCATTATCATGGGCTATAAGGTGTTGGGAATTTGGATAATCCGCTTGCGCTCGGCAATTTGTGAACAAGTTGACTTTCCCCTTCGGGCCGTCGAGCTAAACCTTCACATTGCACTCGCTTACTCGCGGATTTCGGGGGATGGTCCCTGACGGAAACCAATTAAGCGGAGTTAATTGTAAGACAGCGTTTTACACGCATTGATTTAGGGTTTGTTTCGGTCGGTTTTGACCCAATTTAGTTGGTGAAGAATCCATGTGGAATTCATGGTCATTCGTGTTAAAAGTTTTGTCTGCGACGCAACGCGAATTTACGTAAATGTCACGCAAATGATTCGTAAATAAAAAATTTATGAATAATTCATGTTTAATTCATGGTCATTCGTGTTAAAAGTTTTGTCTGCGACGCAACGCGAATTTACGTAAATGTCACGCAAATGATTCGTAAATTGTAATTTAAATGATTATTCGCAATTGTCCGATAGTGTGCGTCTATCGGCTACATGCGGATAATCATAATGAATATGCTCAAATCTCTTACATATTTGTTTGGCTGTTTGCAGAACTTTTCGTATCTTTGCCAACAAGTTGGCGAAGATACTCCGTCTTTGACCCCAATCTAATGAATAAGTTGAACGCAATTGGTTTTTATTATGGAACACAAAGACTCAAAGACACAAAGGCTGATGATGCTGTTTACCGTCTGCTGCCTTTTCCTCTTTCTTCCTGCTACCATCCCCCTGCATGCCCAGAGTTGGAGTTTCATCGACGACGATGAGGCGTCGTTCACTGTTGGCGGTCTGAGGTACGCCCCCGACGAGGAAGGAACGGTGGCCGAATGTCGTGGCTTTGCCGAGGGGCATCAGGCGTCGACGGTCAACATTCCTGCCACCGTTACGCATGGAGGCCATAGCTATAGTGTGGTGAGCATCGGCGAGCATGCCTTCGACGGCACCGCCGTGAGCAGCGTGACGCTGAGCGAGGGGCTGCGCGTGCTGCGCATGTCGGCTTTCCTGAGCTGTCCGCTCACCACCGTCACCGTGCCGGCCAGCGTGACACTGATAGAGGGCGGTGCCTTCCTGACCAACACCATGACAGAGGCCCGTCTGCTCAGCACCGACCTGGAGCTGGGCGAGCTGGTCTTCGGCGGCGGCATGCAGCGGCTCTATTTGTCGGCCACGACGCCGCCAGAGCTGTACGGCTATCTGGCCGTCAATCCCAACAACTATCAGTTTCCCCTGATTCGCGTCTATGTGCCCAAGGGGTCGCTCAACGCCTATCTGGCCCATGAGTGGTGGGCACAGCACGCCATCATCGATGGCGACGAGGAGCAGACGTTCACCGTAGCCACCACCGCACCGGGAATGCTGCGGCAGGCCATTGCGTCGCAGGGCGTTCCGTTGAAGGGCGTCAACCATCTTGTGGTGAGCGGCCCGCTGAACGGCGATGACATCTTTATGATACGCGACTCGCTGACCAACCTCTTCACCCTCGACATGAGCCAGGCCGTCATACGCAAGTTGCCCAAGGAGGCCTTCAGCGGCTGTCGCTTCAGCAGCATACAGCTGCCGGGCACGCTGCTGGACATGAGTGGCAGCGCCTTCATTGGCTGTCCCAACCTGGAGGAACTGGTCATACCCGAGGGCGTGCTCTGTGTCGACAACCTCGTGTCGAACTGTAACAACCTGCGCAGCCTCGACCTGCCGTCGACGCTCGTCTCGGCACAGCGCTTCCTCTCAGTCTATAACCTTGCCGACGATGGCTCCACCTACAGCTGCACCGTCACCTGCCGTGCGTTCTTCCCGCCGAAGACCGGCACCTACGCCGTCTTTAGCTATGGCCAGACCGACATCAAGGTGCGCGTGCCGGCCATGAGCCAGCAGGCATACGCCAGCGCCGCAGGATGGAAGAGTCTGGCGCAGGAGCCCTCAGCGCTGACGCCTGCCTCCATCACCGTGGTGGGCTCGCAGGAGCTGAGCACCGACGGCCTCTCAGCGGCCTTCACTCCCGACCTGTCGCTGGCGCAGTATGGCAGCTACGGCAGCTACAGCGCCAGCAATGCCTTCGGCCTGCTCACCGTGAAGGGCAGCAAGCCGCTCAACGTGGGGACATTCACAGCCTATACCGATATGGCCAGCGACCGCTCGTACGACGGGCGCTACGGCGGCGAGCTGATAGCCGAGGCGCCGATGACGGCCAAGAGCGTGCGCCTCGACTTCGACCTGGACGAGAACTGGTGGTACTTCATCTCGTTCCCCTTCGATGTGAAGGTCAGCAGCATCAAGACCGATGCCGACATCCAGCACTGGGTGATACGCAGCTACTCAGGCCAGAACCGCGCTGCCATGCGTGGCGCACAGTGGATGGACGTGCCCTACAACGGCACCCTCGAGGCCCATCGCGGCTACATCTGGCAGGTGAGCACCGGCAACTACGACGGCAGCCGTGAGGACTTGCGCATCAGCGTGGAGGCCACCCCCTCAACGATGGGCAACCTCTTTGCGCAGGAGGACGTGAGCATCGCCCTCGCTGACTATGCCTCCACCTATGAGCACAACGCCGGCTGGAACCTCATAGGCAACCCCTATCCCTGCTACTACCGCATAGGCGCGCTGAAGCAGAAGGTGCCCATTACCGTGAAGACCACGGGCTACGGCTACGAGCAGTACCGCACCTACTCGCCCCAGGACGATGCCAACCGCGAGCTGCATCCCTATGAGGCCTTCTTCGTGCAGAAGCCTGCCGACGTCAGTGCCCTCGTCTTCGGAAAAGAGGGGCGTGTGGCGTTTGCCGGCAGCCATGCCCGCGCCACTGCGCCCACCGGGGGAGACAACCGCCGGCTCATCAACCTCGTCCTCACCGCTCATGAGATGACCGACCACACCCGCATCGTGCTGAATGCCGCTGCGAAGACGGGCTATGAGCGGGCCTGCGACGCCGCAAAGTTCTTCGGCAGCGAGCAGGTGCCGCAGCTCTATTCCTTCATCGGCTCCGAGCCCTGCGCCCTCAACGAGCGTCCTGAGGCTGACGGAACGGTGAGGCTGGGCGTGCGCACCGACGCCCCAGTCCTATGCACCATTGCGATGGAGACCACCTCTTCCTTGGGCGAAGGCCAGACGGGCGCGTTGCTGGAAGACCGCATGACAGGCACCCTCACCGACCTGACGGCCGCTGCCTATACTTTCCAGTCGACCCCGGGCCGCGACGACAGCCGCTTCGTGCTCCACGTGGGCGCTGCGGCCATCACCGGCGTTAACGATGTTGCTGTGCCACAGCAGCCGGCACATCGGCCAGCCGTCAACCTGCAGGGGCAACCCATTGGCGGCAGCTACAAGGGCATCGTGATAGAGAACGGAAAACTAACCATTAAGCATTAAGCATCAAGCATTAAGCATTAAGCATTAAGGAGGACACCGCCATGAAACGACTCATCATAAGTTTATCATTGATCATCTGTCATTTCTCGTTTGTCAGCGTGGCAGCGCAGTCGGGCTACGGCACCGGCGGCGGCTTCGACCCCGAGAACCCCGCCATACCCGGCGCCAACGGCCTCTACTTAGACAAGGGAATCGTCGTCATCGACGGCCTGCGCAGCGGCAACTACGATGACGTGGGCGAGGCCATCTACCACCTCTGGCAGCGATACTGCGACGAGCAGGGCTACGGCGAATACAGCAGTGAGCGCAGCAGCGACCACATGCTCGAAGTGTTCGACCGCATCCGCACCGTCATAGTCTGTGCCGACCTCAGCCGCTCCGGCGAGGAGCAGGGCGCCATCGGCATCTCGCAAGACATCGGCAGCTATTTCCGCAAGATGGCCACCCTCGACCTGAGCCACACCACCGGATGGACGATAGACTACAGCATCAGCGACAGCGAATCCTTGCAGTACCTCGAGGTACTCGTCCTACCCGACTGCGTGCAGGAGGTGGTGCCGATGAAAGACCTGCCCAGACTCACCGACGTCTACTGCTATGCCGAGCTGCCGCCCACGCTGCGCCAGTACTCCGAGTGGTACACCCAGCCCCTCTTCGCCGAGAACTCGGAGGTGAAGGTGCATGTGCCCACCGGTTCGATGGCGCTCTACAAGGGGCACAAGGACTGGGGCAAGTACAACATTGTGGACATTGAGTCGAGCACCGGCAAGCTGGAGGTGAAGATGCCGCAGGGTGTGGACCTGCAGCAGTACCGTAACATGTGGCTGACGCTGACCGACGAGGCGACGCAGACCCAGGTGCGCTATGTTGTCACCGACCGTCAGGCCTATTTCTTCGCCGGCATCAGCGGCGACAAGGACGTCACCTATACCGCCGCCCTGGTCAACCGCCTGGGCTCGGTGGTATGCCAGCAGACAGGCATCAAGCCCACGGCGGGCACCACGCAGGTGCAGCTGAAGAATCCGCTCAAGGTGACCGACGTCCAGGTGCGGCTTATGTCATCGGATGGCCTGTATTTCGGCTCCGAAGGCGTCACCATCACCTGGTACGACGCTGAAGGCCAGCGCCTCACGTCCTCGCCCTCGCTGGCTGGCTTGGTGAAAGGCGATGAGGTGCAGGCGGACATCAAGCTGTCGCCCTACCTGCTGGAGTCCAACGCCCAGCCCGAGCGACAGCGCATCACCATAGACAGCGACATCAGCAACACCAAGGAGGTCACCGTTCAGCTGCAGTATCCCAGGACGCACGCCATCATAGGCTTTGTGCGCGATGCCGACACCGGCCAGCCGCTGCACGAGGTCAGCGTGACCACCATCGTGAGCGGCTCCGCTTCAAGCGGCAGCACCAGCCTGACTTATTCCGACGGACGCTTCATTTCTCCGCGAATCAGGGAAGGCCATGTGAAGATCTCGCTCGCGTCGAAGGAGTACCTGCGCCGCGACCTGGAGTTCGACATCTATCCCTCCACGCCCGACCAATACTTAGTGGGCGACTTCTACCTGAAGCGCGTCAGTGGCAAGACCGTCAGCCTCGACTTCAAGGAGACCTATGCCGGCGAGGGGCAGCAGGGCAACACCTATCCCTTCTTCCAGAACTATGAAGACCTGATAGTCAGTGTCTACAACGAGTCGCAGGGCGGTGTCAGGCTCAGCAACGTCTCCGTGCAGTTCCCCCAGGTGGTAGTGCTCAGCGGTGCCGACGACGGCGATGAGCTGCGCCTTGACTTCAGCTCTGTCTCAGGCGCCTTCGACCCCTTCTCGGTGACGGCTGTCATCGAGGATGACGCTGCCACAGCCGAGGCCAACATCATTCGCAAGGGGGGCTTCAGCTCCACCTTCCGCACCACGCAAAACGGCAGCGTGGCCGCCATCGTCTACGACAGCGAGGGGCGCTACGTCAACCACTACGTGCACAAGAAGGCCAGGCTCGATGTCAGCGGCCTCTCCGAGGGCGACTACACCCTCATCACCATGGGCTACGACCCCGTGGTGGGTCAGCTCACCTCCCTGCAGGCCTACCAAGACATGGGCTTGAAGCGCGACGTCGACTACCTGGAGCGCAGCTTCCACGTCAGCCCCGGCGTCCTCACCGTCATCGAGCAGGACGAGGTGCCCGTCATCAGCTTAGAGGAGCTGAAGACCGTCCACCCCTCCACGACGTTCAGCGTGGGTGAACATCAGGTGACGCTGGGCGACTACAACAGCGTGCGCCTGAGGGTGAAGGTGAAGAACGACATTGCGCAGGACAGCTGGAAATACGGCGACTTCCGCATCCTCTTCGACCTGCCTAAGGGATGCAGCTACCTGGAAGGCTCGCTGATGGTAGACGGCCAGCTCATAGACCCGCAGTACGACGAACGGGGGCGCCTGAAGGTGTACGACGTAGGCATTGAGGAGGGCAAGCTCGTCGACGTGCGCTTCTGCCTCGTAGGCAAGACGGCGGGCCAGCACACCGTGTCGGCCTGCGTGGGCTACAGCCAGTATGACTGGCAGAACGGCGACAAGGAATTCTACAGTCCCGCCGGCGCAGCCACCTTCACCGTCAGTCCCATGGACTACGAGATCGTCACCCAGACGCAGGGACGCTTCCTCGCCACGGGCAAGGCTCCCGTGGGCAGCACCATCTCTGCCTACGTCGACGACATCCTTGTCTCGCAGCAGACGCTGGCAGGCAAGAGCTGGGGCATCGACACGCCGCTGCCGAAGGGCTACAACCTCTCCGTCTATCCCGTCTACATCGAGTGCGTGACAAAGGAGGGCAACGTCTATACCTCGCCCGTGTCCTACGTCACCGTCAACCGCGACATGAACGCTCCCTACCGCGTCACCATGCTCTATCCCAACGCCTACATGAAGAAGACCTACACCTGCGTGTGGAAGTTTGCTGAGATGGACACTGAGGTGGAGCAATACGACTTCGACCCCAACTCGCTCGACTTCACCTTCCTCATCGACTTCCTGCACAACGACACCACCGAGGTGAAGGGCGTCGAACTGGAACTGGAGCTCAGCGGCGGCAAGATCATCCTGCTGCCGGCCACCTTCGACGAGGGACGCGGCTGTTGGGTCACCACCTACAAGGCCGACTATCGCAGCTACTCCAGCAACATGCCGGTCGGCGTGGTGGTGGGCTACGACATGAGCGGCACGCCCTTCCGCGTAGACCACCAGCAGGCTGCCGACGTCAAGAAGGACATTGACGAGCTGCTGACACAGCTGAACAAGCTCAACGAACTGATGGCCGGGGCCGATGAGGACAACATCGACCAGAAGACGGAGGCATACGAGGCCGAGGTGGGCTACAAGCTTGTCAACGGCACGCTGGACCGCGACGCCCGTAACCGCCTGAGCGCCATGACGGAAGAGGAGATAGACGAGGAGATAGCGCGTATGGCTGCCGACGCCGACGCGCAGCAGGAAGAGTACGCCACGTTCTTCGCTAACGTCAACTCCACAACTACCCAACTCCCTTACTCCACAATGACCCTCGAAGACGGCACCGTCATCCACACCACCGACTGCTCCGCCTACAGCGAGGCCGCCATGGAGCAGCAGGGCTTCGACAAGGTGGAAGTGGACGATGGCTCGTCCATCTACATGCTGACCGACGAGGACCACACCGTCATGGTGGACTTCAGGGACGGCTTTGCCATGGAGATCGTCTTTGCCAAGAACAGCGACGGACGCCTGCGCAACCCCAGCGCCACCATCGAGTACGCCATCAACTTCATGGAGGAACAGATCATTGGCAAGGCCAGGGATGCCCTCCTCAAGCTGTCACGTGAGATAAGTTATTATGTGGCCAGCTACGGCACGCAGAAAGAGATAGCGCAGATGAACATACAGGTGTGCGAATACCTGCTCAAGAACGGTAACGTCACATGGAAGCAGACGGTCAACCTGCGCAGGCAGATTCTAAGGGACAAACTCAGCATCGTGGCCTTCGACAAGGGACTGAAGCTGTGCTCGGTGCTGACGAAATACCTGCCCAAGCTCGTGCCGCTGGTCAACTACGTCCTCATCGTCAAGGACTTCACCACCAGCCTGATGAAATACCAGTCCCTCTACAACTCCGTGAAGTGGCCCTGCAAGAACAATCCGGGCGGTGCCTTGGCGCTCATGTCGATGTGCGACGACGGTGCCACCGCCATGCTCGTCTACATCATGAGCAAACTGGCCATACAGGTGGTCAGCGACATCTCAGCCGCAGGAGGCTTCGTGGCAGCCGTGCCCACAGGAGGCGCATCGGCAGCGGCGGGCTTCGCCCTGAAGGCGGTGGCCATTGCCGCCAGTCTGGCCCTCGACTTCGCCTTCGACGCCGGGCAGAAGGAGTACATGAGGTCTATCGAGGCAGGAATACGCGAGGTGAATCCCACCTGCGACGAGGAGGAACCCGAGGACAAGCCGAAACCCCACGACCCAGGCGAGATGCCGCCGCGCAAGCCCAGCAGGATGGCTCCCTACACACCCCACAAGGTGCCGCTCATCGACCCCTCGGGCTTTGTCTGCGAGGCCGTGGAGAGCAACCGCCTGGAGGGCGTCACCGCCACCTGTTTCTACAAGAAGCAAGTGGAGGACATGTATGGCGACAAGCACGAGGAGGTGACCGTGTGGGAGGCTGAGAACTACGGGCAGGTGAACCCGCAGCTCACCGACCGGCAGGGCATGTACTCGTGGATGGTGCCCGCAGGCCAGTGGCAGGTGCTCTACGAGAAGGACGGCTACGAGACGCAGCGCTCGGCCTGGCTGCCCGTGCCTCCGCCACAGCTTGACGTCAACGTGGGCATGGTGCGCCGCGCACAACCCGCACTCAGCGGCGGCCATGCCTATGAAAAGGCCATCGACGTCAGCTTCTCACTTTACATGAAGAGCAACTACATCACCCCGCAGACCCTCACCTTCTGGCAGGACGGCCAGCAGCTGCAGGGCGAGCTGAAAGCCACCAACGGCGAGACCGCCTTCGGCAACTCAGTGGCCTCAGTAGACACCGAGGACTCGAATGTCCCACAATATGCCACCACCTTCCGCTTCGTGCCGAAGAAGCAGCTGGCGGTGGGCAGCCGGGTCACCGTGCGTGCCCTGGGTCTCTGCCGCAGCTATGCCGACGTGCCTATGGGCGCGGACCAGGAGTTGCGGCTCACCGTGGGCCGTGAGGTGACGAGCATCGGCAGCGAGGGCACCATCGTCGTGCCCTACGGCGGCACCCATCAGGTGGTCATCAGTGCGCTGTCGGCTCAGGCTGCTGCCCACCGTCCTGTCACCATCACCTCGCTGTCGCCCGACATCGCACAACTGGAGACCGGCCGCGTCACCCTCGATGCTGAGGGCAAGGCCTATATCACCGTCATCGGACGCCTGCCCGGCACCACCTATCTCAGCTTTGCTGTGGAGGGCTCGCAGGTGAAGGGCATGGACACTGTGCGTGTGGTGAGCAGCGTCGACTTTGTGGAGGCGCCGAAGGCCAGCATCATCAGCGGCATGTATGTCAGCGAGGGGACGAGGGTGGAGCTCACCGCACAGCAGGGCTGCACCATCTGGTACACCCTCGACGGCTCATGCCCCTGCGACGAGGCAAAGCGCCAGCGCTACACCGGGCCCATCACCATCACCTCCGACACGAAGCTGCGAGCCATGGCCACAGATGCACAGGGACGCGAGAGTGAGGTGGTCACCTTCACGTGGTTCATCAGCACAGGCATCGCTGCACCCCTGCCGCCCGCTCCTAAACCCTCGTCAGTCATCTACGATCTGCAGGGACGGAAGGTCGACAAACCCGACAATGGCATCTACATCATCGACGGACAGAAGCGGGTCAGACCGTAGCCGCGGACGGTTCTTCCGCTTTTTCTTGAATTTTTTTTGGCAATGATATAGCAGTTGACCTATTCATGCGCAGCCATCCCCTCCCTTCAAGGGGAGGGGTTAGGGGTGGGGTCTGTAATATCAGTAATATCCTGTCAGCGAAGAGTGTGGGCGAAGAAGTTTC
>JAEEGF010306281.1_pt1 | contig 16767 bp, 13 predicted proteins | sample 9134171 | NCBI WGS metagenome assembly JAEEGF01 (sample SAMN16246542, study PRJNA631951) | gut metagenome | biome: gut microbiome; feature: rumen; material: AP-attached | host: Bos | place: Iran: Karaj | collected 2018-10
CGCTGACTGTAAGTGTGGAACTGCCGGGTACGGAGCTGGATGACAATGGAAACCGCAGAGGGGATATCTACTATGGTTTTTCCCCGGACTTTTATACTATGGATGAAAGGTCCAGCCTTGAAAGCTATGTCATACTGAAGCTGATGGAACATTTCCGCATTCCGGTGCTGGAGGACCAGTACGTTCAGATACAGCTCTACAGGCCAAATAACGGCACAGGCACCAGCCATGCACAGACCTCGGGTACCATGTTTGAGGAAAAGGGGGGAGACGGCTTTTCCCTTTATACGAACAGCTTTGCCACAGATGATGGAATATACTTCTGGTTCAACAACAGGACCTTTAAGGGAGAACTTATCGATACCAGCCATATCCCTGAGGGCTATGGCATATATCTGCTGCCTGTGGGGAATTTTGATTTCAGAAATACGGAAGGTGAGATCATCCATGTGGAAAAGGGCGTGGATGTGGACAGCTTCAGGCTTTTCTATCCTGTGAACGAGGAGGATGAGATAAGAAGCATCTGGGTGGATCCCGATGGGGAGCGTCTGCTGCTCCACAGGATAAGCGAAGGCCGCTACCTGGTGGATGTGATAGATACGAAGAGAGGCGAAAAGCTGCAGGAGATAGAGGTGGCCACGGAGGATGAGTACCTGTCCTTCTATGACGGCGGCGGACGCTATTACAATATCCAGGAAGAAGCCCGGGAGGAGTTCGAACTGGTATGGATAGGCGGAAAAAGGCTTGTGGCCATAACCGAGGTCTCGGAGGGCTGCTACGGTATATCCGTGGACTGCCAGCTGACTCAGGCGCAGCAGGAGGATACGGACCTGAAAAGAATAGACTCCGTTCCGGCAAAAGTCATGCTCTGGGACGGCGAAAGGCTGGTCATAGCATGCATAAGGATGAGCTGGCAGTCCGATGAGAGGGGAGTATCATGGTACAATTACGGCTGCGGCCCCGGAATTTACGTGTTCAGTGGCTCACGTCTGGAGTTTCAGGGCAGGATAAACAGCAGCCTTGAGCTGGTCAACCCGGCTCAGTATTACTCATCTAATAATACCTTCGTGATGCCCTTCGGCTATCTGCCTCTGACCATAAAGGGCGAGTAGCCAGAGGCGTTTGGGCCCGCGAAATAAGGCTTGACAGAGCTATCTCTAAGTGATATATTACATGCAATTTCATAAACAAAGGCGATGAAAAGGACGCCTGCGCACGGAACTGACAGAGAGGGCCCCACTTTGGTGGAAGGGGCAGGAGGGAAGGGCGCTGTGGCCACCACCTTGGAGCTGCCCGGTGAAAGCAAAACAAGTAGCCAGGGACGGGATCTCCCGTTACAGAGAACTCGAGCGACGCAGCCGGACTCGCAGAAAGCCGGGAAGGGCAGCGTAAGCAGGGTGGAACCGTGGAATACGAAACCGTATCTCACCCCTGTGTAAAACAGGGGTGATTTTTATTTTTGAAAAAGCCCCGCAGCTCAGAGCTGACCTGCCCCGCCAAGGGCAGGCAGCTGAAATCACGGAGGAAAACAAAATGGCAGAAGAAATCAGAGCAGCAGAAGAACAGGCTGCAGAAAACAAGTATTCATTTGAAAACGAGGAGTACAGGCAGACCTACTGGCATACCTGTTCCCACATCATGGCTCAGGCCATAAAGAGACTCTGGCCGGAGTGCAAGCTGGCCATCGGACCTTCCATCAAGGAGGGCTGGTACTACGACATCCAGGCTCCCTTTGCCTTCACACCGGAGCACATGGAAAAGATCGAGGCAGAGATGAAGAAGATCATCAAGGAGAACCTGCCTCTTGAGCGCTTTGAGCTGCCCAGAGAGGAAGCTCTCAAGTTCATGGAGGAGAAGGAGGAGCCCTTCAAGATCGAGCTCATCAACGACCTGCCCGAGGATGCCGCCATCAGCTTCTATAAGCAGGGCGAATTCACAGATCTTTGCGCCGGCCCCCACGTGGACCGCACAGGCCGCATCAAGCACAACGCCTTCAAGCTTCTTACCTGCAACGCAGCCTACTGGAGAGGCGACAGCAATCGCGAGACTCTTCAGAGGATCTACGGCATCGCCTTCCCCAAGAAGGAGGAGCTGGAGGAGTACCTGGAGCGCATAGAAGAAGCAAAGAAGAGAGACCACAGAAAGCTTGGCAGAGAGCTCGGACTCTTCGCCTTCAGAGATGAGGCGCCCGGCTTCCCCTTCTTCCTGCCCAAGGGACTTATCCTTAAGAACAAGCTCATCGAGTACTGGAGATCCGTACGTATGAGCAGAGGCTATGTGGAGATCTCCACACCTCAGATCATGCGTCAGACCCTGTGGGAGACCTCCGGTCACTGGGATCACTATAAGGACAACATGTACACCACAGTGATCGACGACGAGCTCTTCTGCATCAAGCCCATGAACTGCCCCGGCTCCATACTGGTTTACGAGCTGGAGCCCCACAGCTACAAGGAGCTGCCCCTGCGCTACGGCGAGCTGGGCATCGTCCACAGACACGAGCTTTCCGGCGCTCTTCACGGCATGTTCAGAGTAAGATGCTTCACTCAGGACGATGCGCACATCCTGCTAGCCAAGGAGCAGATCAGAGACGAGGTTGTAAACGTCACAAGGATCATCGACGAGATGTACAGCACCTTCGGTCTTTCCTACAAGATCGTGCTCTCCACCATGCCCGAGGACCACATCGGTACCAGAGCGGACTGGGAGGTTGCTGAAAACGCCCTGGCAGACGCCATCACATCCATCGGCAAGACCTACGAGATCAACCCCGGCGACGGCGCCTTCTACGGCCCCAAGCTGGACTTCCATGTAACAGACTCCCTTGGCAGAGTATGGCAGTGCGGCACCATCCAGCTGGACTATCAGCTGCCCGGCCGCTTCGGCATCGACTTCATCGACGCAAATTCCGAGAAGCAGGTACCTGTAATGATCCACACCGTTTCCTACGGCTCTCTTGAGAGATTCATGGGCATCATCACAGAGCACTTCGCAGGCGCCTTCCCCACATGGCTGGCTCCCGTTCAGGTGAAGATCCTGCCCGTAACCGACAGAGCGCACCAGTATGCCGACAGCGTCAAGTACATGCTGGAGAGCTCCGGCTTCCGCGTAGAGGTGGACAAGAGAAGCGAAAAGGTTGGCAAGAAGATCCGCGACGGCCAGATGGAGAAGGTCCCCTACATGCTGATCGTAGGCGACAAGGATATCCAGGACAATACCGTTTCTCCCAGACACAGGGTTGACGGAGACCTGGGCGCCATGGGCATCAAGGAATTCACTGACATCCTGACAAAGGAAGTAAACAGCAAGAGCCTGAAGTAGCAAAGGCTTCTTCTTAGGAAAACGATATAAGAACGACTTATGAAAAGACGTCCGTTACAGGGCGTCTTTTTTATTTCTGTCAATAATTATTAAATTAATGTTGTGATTTAGTATTTAAAATTGTAATTGCTAAAAATGGTAATTTATAGTTGAATTCAGCACTTCAATATGCTATTATATGGAAAATCGTGCAGAGAGAGGAAAAGAAATGATAAAAGCTGCTGTTTATTCCAAAGATGAAGCTTACGCAAAGGCGGTCTCCCTCGGGCTGATGGAGAACAGAGACGGCGTATATGTGAATGTCGTTTCTGAGCAAAGCCAGCTGGAGGCTGAGGACTGGGATGTGAGGCTTGAGCTGGAGGAGTACTGTTCCCTTGGAGAAATACTAGAAAACTACGATGCTCAGCTGGATGTCCCGGCAAGGAGGGCATTGCCATGCAGCCCCTCCTGCAGGCTCATAGGCGTAAGCTCCGCATACGGAGGAATGGGACAGAGCACAGTCTGCAGAGCCCTTGGGGGACTGCTGTCAGCCGGATTTCAAAAGCGGGTACTATATATCGATCTTTCCGGCCGCGCGGGAGGCTTTCAGGAGCCTGAAGGCGCAGGACCGGACCCCGGCGAGATGCTTTACCGCATCACCTGTGAGAACAGGGATCCAAGGGTCTATGAAAGCGCTCTGGCAAGGGATGAATACGGGCTGAGGGAATTTTCATGGAGCTGCGGCTTTACGCCAGCCGCGAAGCTTACGGAGCCTGAAGCCGACGGCTTTGTCAGAGGCTTTGCCTCAAGCGGTATGTTCGATGCGATCATCCTGGATACAGAGTACAGGTTGCCTGATCAGAGATTTTTCGCCAGGATGTGCGAGGAGAATGTGCTGCTTAAGCCTGCCTTCGGATTCGCTCCACTGCACGATTTTTATGAAGCCTGGCTCCGGGCGGGGCTGGGCAGTGAAAGCCGGAGAAGACTGCATATAGTGGATCTTTCCCAGCTCGGGCGGCCGGTAGCCCCTGATGATTCCGACATATATTCGGAGCTCGGGGCGCTGCTGCTGCCCCTGGCAGAGGACCTGGCCGGCAGGCTGCAGGAGCTTTAGGAGGAGAAATGCTGGAAAGGGAAGAGAAAAAGCGTCCCTCGGTGGATGCCATAGCAGAGCGTATAAGGCTTCACATGGCAGAGTCACCCGCCTCCGTCACCGATGAGACCGTTCATGAGCTGATCCTTAAGGAGGTGCTTGGAGATGAGGAGCTTTCAGGCCTGAGTCAGTCCGAAAAGAAGCGCCTTATAAGGCTTGTATTCTGCACTCTGCGCTGCGAGCTTGAGATTCTGCAGGACCTGCTGGACGATCCTCTGGTGAACGAGATCATGGTCAACGGCCCAAAGAACATCTTCGTTGAGCGCTGCGGCTCCATAAGCCGCATGGATATCGCCTTTGAGAGCGCCGCAAGGCTGGAGCAGGTGATACAGCGCATAGCCGCAAGGGTGGGCCGGGAGATAAACGAGCTGAACCCTATAGTTGATGCCAGACTTTCCGACGGCTCAAGAGTGAATGCAGTCTTCAGCAATGTGGCCCTGGACGGTCCCATACTCACCATAAGAAAGTTCGGGACCAGCCGCATGGATATGGAGCAGCTGATAGAGCAGGGGGATATAAGCCGGGAAGCGGCGGATTTCCTAAAGCTCATGGTGGAGGCCAGATACAATATCTATGTGAGCGGAGGCACAAGCTCAGGGAAGACCACTTTCCTGAACATACTGTCGGATTTCATCCCTCCGGACGAGCGGATAATCGTGATCGAGGACTCCGCGGAGCTTCAGCTGAGGGGCTGCGAGAACCTTGTAAGGCTGGAGGCCAGGGCTGCCAATGCCCAGGGCTACGGCTCCGTAAGCATAAGAGAGCTCATAAAGGCCAGCCTTCGAATGCGGCCTGACAGGATCATCGTGGGCGAGACCCGCGGGGAAGAGGTCATAGACATGCTTGCCGCAATGTCAACGGGCCACGACGGCTCCCTGTCAACGGGCCACGCCAATTCCCCCAAGGGGATGCTTGGCAGGCTGGAGACCATGGTGCTGGCCAATTCGGACTTCCCTCCGGATGCAACAAGGCGGCAGATAGCCCAGGCTATAGAGCTGATAGTGCAGCTTCAGAGAAGCCCGGACGGACACAGGCGGGTGGTGGAGATAAGCGAGGTTACCGGCCTTTCCGGTGGAGAGATAATGCTTTCGCCCCTCTTCGTCTACCGTCCGGGGGAGGGGCTGTCGCCCACAGGCAATGAACTTTCGAACACATGGAAATTATCGATTATGAAAAGTACACACTGAGTCCTAAGGAAAGGCTGGATTACTATCTGGTGGCCTGCACGGGGCTGTTCCTTCTGGGCATGCTTTTCTACAGGAGCCTGTGGGCCTCTGTTTGCCTTTCTGGGCTCGCAAAGCTGCTGGAGGGGAAATATATCGACCACCGCATAAAAAAGCGCAGGAAAGGCCTTTTAGACGGTTTCAGGGACCTTCTGTACGCTCTGTCCTCCTCGCTGGCTTCCGGACACCAGATGCCGAAGGCTGTGGCGGAGGCAAAGGAGGAGATTAAGGCGGTCTACGGAGAGGATGCTGACATTTACCGGGAGCTGCTTTACATGAGCCGCTCCTATGAAAGCGCCAGGATGGACATGGAGGAGCTGTGGACGGATTTCGGGGAGCGCAGCGGGCTGTGGGAGATACAGCAGTTCGCCTCTGCCTACAGAGTGTGCCGCAGGAGCGGAGGCAGCATGGAGGATGTGGCTCTTAAGTCAGCGGATCTTCTTCTGGACAAGCTGTCCTTTCAGTCGGAGCTGGATGCCCTGATGGCCCAGAGCCGTCTGGATATACTGCTGCTCTGCCTCATTCCTCTGGTGATACTGGTCTTTCTGAATATGTTTTCATACAGCTATATCAGCCTGATGTATGAAAGCCTTGCAGGAAGGCTGATCATGACTCTGGCCCTTGGCATAGCGGGAGGTGCGGCCCTATGGAGCGCAAAAATACTGGATATAGGCTTTTAGCCCTTCTGGAGGACAGGCGGCCCGCAAAGCTGAGGCGCAGGGCCTGGGTGCTTCCAGAAAGCTACATGCTGGAGGCGCTGGAGAAGGGGAGCGAGAACGTCTTCGTTAAGAGGCTGCTTCTTCTGGCAGCTGTATCAGGGCTTCTTATAATTGCCGCGCTGGCGGCGGGGCTGCTGAGTCCAGGGCTGGAGGAGGCCTTAAAGCGGCCTCCCTACGGAAGCGAAGCAGGAGAGCTTAGCCTGGAGCTGGAAATGAGCCTCGGAAAGCAGCAGCTTTCTGAGACTGTGGACGTACTGGTCCAGCCGGAACGGCTGGGGGCTGCAGCAGCGGACAAGATGTTCGATGAGCTCTGGGAGCAGCTTCCCGGGATCATGTATGAAGGGCTTCTGAGCTCTGTCAGCGGGGATCTTAAGCTTCCTCAGGAATATGGGGAGGGAAGGGTCAGGCTCTTTTGGGAAAGCTCAGCGCCTTCGGTGGTTTACGATGACGGCTTCATAGATTTTCTTGAGGCCTCTCAGGGGCAGCGCATAAGCCTTGTGTGCAGCGCCGAGGCGGGGGATTTTACCGACCGAAAAGAGTTTACTGTGATCATAGACAAGGCTTCCGCAGAGCTTGAAAAAAGCTTTCAGAAACGCATGGAGCTGCTGTCTCTTGAGCTTTCGGCTTCGGACAGCGGCCTGAGGCTGGAGCTTCCCGAGGAGGCTGCAGGTGCAAGGCTTGACTGGCGGCTCTCAAAGGGCTCCGCTGTAGTGCCTCTTATACTTATGTCGGCTCTTCTTGGCCTTTTTCTTTATTTCAGCCGCTACGACAGTCTGGAAAAAAAGCTTAAGAGTGATGCTGAAGCCTTCAGAAACGAGCTTCCAAATATGATACTCCAGCTCATTCTGCTGCTGAATGCGGGGCTGGTGTCCACTGCGGCCTTTGAGGAGCTGCTGGAGCAGAACAAAAAGAGCAGCAATCCGCTCTATATCCAGCTCCGGCTTGCAATGCAGCGCTGCAAAGGCTCCAACAGCAGCTTCAGCTCAGAGCTCTACAGCCTGGCCAGGCGCAGCGAATCCAAGGAATTCATACGCTTTGCGAATCTGGTGTACGAAAACAGCGCCAGGGGGACTCAGCTGGCTGAAAAGCTGGAAAGGGAGCGGAGCAGCATGTGGAACAGCAGGCTGAACATGGCCAAGGCCAGGGCTAAGACAGCTGAAACAAAGCTGAGCTTTCCGCTGCTTCTCCTGCTGCTGTCGGTGGTGATGATCTCCATTGCCCCCGCATTTCTTCAGATGAATACATAGAAAGGAAATTGACATGAATGCTTTTATCATTAACTTTATGAATATTCTGCGCAGAAGACGGGAGGGCATGGAGCTGGTCCAGGTGGCCATACTCATCGCCATCGCCGTGGCACTCGGAGTCATATTCAAAGGCCAGATAACCAAATTCGTTAATGATGTATTTAAAAATCTTTTCAAAAGCGGCTTCTAGGAAGCGGGGCTCTGCCGCTGTGGAGGCGGCTGTGATCTTTCCCCTGGTGATACTTTGCGCAGCGCTGGTGGTCACCACCGCGCTGGATCTTTACGAAAGGATAGCGGATGCATCTGATGGACACAGAGAGGACGCGGTGGAAAAGCTTCAGGAAAAAAGGCTACTCATCTATCTTTCTGCTTATAATTTTAGCTTCGATGCTGGGCCTCATACTGGCTGTTACGGAGGCTTCGTACATAAAGAGCTCCGGGAGCCTGGCGGAAAATCTCTGCCTGGTGACCGGACGCTCTCTGATGTCCGAATATCAGCGGGAGCTGTCGGAGCGCTACGGGGTCTTCGTCCTCTGTCCATCGGAGGAGAAGCTGGGGGAGCTGGCAGAGTTTTATATCCAGTCTCACATAGAAAAGAGCAGCATGTTTCTTAAGCTGCGGCTTGAAGCCGTGACTGTCAATTCGGAGGAATATCCGGCTCTTGACACGGGGCTTTTCATGAAGCAGCTTACAGACCTGGGGAAGCTGAGCGCGGCAAAAACGGCTCTTTCCATGGCCGATCTTGGCTCGGTCTGCGACTGGCTGGGTGAGCTTGGCGGGATTTCCCTTAAGGATATAAGGGAGAGCATCAACGCGCTTTCTGTTGTCGTTCCCGACGAGGATACAGAGGGCATGAGCGAAGAGGAAAAGAAGGCGGCGGATAAGCGGAAAAAGGAAGCCGAGGATGAAGCCGGGCGCCTGGAGGGCTTTAAGCAGAGCCTTAAGCAGGCTACAGAAAGCCCTGATTACGAGAAGGATGCCGAGGTCGGAGAGGAGCGCATTATCTCTAACGAAATGGCTGAAAGTCTGCCCTCCGGGCTTCTTGGCTTTGACAGCAGAAACAGCCTTCTTCTTTCCGGCGGCATATTCAACGCCGCAGAGGGCTTTTTCTGCAATGAGTATATAGTCTCCACCTGTTCCAGTGCCCTCAGGGAAACTGAAAACAGCTTTCTTGATGCTGAGGCGGAATACATTCTGTTTGGAAAGAGCTCGGACAGCGGAAATACGGCGGCCTTCAAGCGCTCTCTTTTTCAGCTGCGCCTGGTAATAAGAACGGCAGAAAATCTTAAAGATCCCGCAAAGCTGGCAGCCTACGAGGCTTCGGCGGCAGGGCTTCCCTTCATCCCTCTCCCCGCTGCAGTAGCGGCCCTTGCAGCCATCGAGGGAGGCGCTCAGGCAAGAGCCGATGTGGCAGCCATCTGCTCCGGTCTTAAGGTGGGACTAGGTCCCTCGCAGGCCTTCGGCTCCTACAGCGATTACCTCAGGGTGATGCTGTTTCTGCTGCCCTCAGAGGAAAAGGCCGCAAGGCTCATGGACATAATGGAGCTGAACATATCCCGCATGGAGGGCTGCAGCTTCTGCTTTCAGGACTGCTCCTTCGGCTTTGAGCTTACAGCAGAGTTTTCAAGAGGCAAAATAGTACAGAAGCATGAATACCTTTAGGCGTTTTGGAAAAAGAGGCTCGGTGGTCATCGATGCCGCCATAGCTCTTCCCATCTTTCTTCTTGCCATGGGATTGGTGCTCTGCCTGATGCTTCAGCTGGAGGCGGAGGAGCACAGGTTCTGCGAGCTGAGGGACAGGGCCCTTTCCGACATGGAGATCAGGGGGGCTGTAAGTGTGCTGAGCCGTGGAAATCTCAGGGTGAATGGGGTCAGAGAGCTTAAAGCCAAAGTAAAGCTTAAGCTTCCCTCCATAAGCGACAGGACCCGGACCGATGCTTTGGAATATCTGGTGTACAGACCCTTTACCGGAGCTCAGGGCAGCGGAGGCGATGATAAATCAAGGGTCTTCGTCTTCCCCAAAAGGGGACAGCGCTATCACATAAGAAGCTGCGTCATCCTTCAGGAGGGAGCCATTCAGACCGTGTTAAGCAGAGAGCTCAGAAAGCGCTACAGCGCCTGCAGCATATGCAGACCCGAAAGGCTTGCAAACGGAGCTCCTGTCTACATGTTCAGTTCATCAAGCACCATGTTCCACAGAAAAAGCTGCGCCTGCATAAGCAAGGCCTTCATCTCCATGAGCCGTTCTCAGGCCGAGGAGGAGGGGTACACGCCCTGCATGATATGTTTTGGAGGGAGCATTGAATAGAGCGGTTGTAATAAAAGAATATGAGCTGCAGCCGGGGACCGTGCCCTCCTATGTGCTCCTTCAGAAGGGTCTCAGAGTCTGCAGGGAGCTGGTTCCCTTCGTGTGGGCTCAAAGCTCCGAAGGCAGGCTTTTCATAAGGCTTGGAAGCGGCGGACTTCTGGATTCCCGCAGCTTTCTGAGCTCCTTTCCCTCCGGGAGCCTGGATGCCTTCAGAGCGCTGCTTCTGCTTCTTTCCCGCATCTGCGCTTCGGTCATAAAACTCAGGGATCTTTTCATAACAGAGGAGATGCTTAGAATCAGGCCTGAACAGGTCTTCGTTGAGCGAAGGCCTGGTAACAGGCGCTCTTTAGATGCCAGGCTGGCCCTTGGCAGCGGGGGACCTCTTCATCTGCAGCTTCTGGACTTTCTTGAGGCGGCGGAAATCTCCGTTCCGGGCTGCAACGCAGCTCTCGTAGAAAAAAGACTGAAGGAAAGTCTTTCTCTCAGAAGCATGACCCCTGAGGATCTTTTCGCCTTCTTCAGCCTATGGCTTCTTCAGCTTTGAGCGAAGGCCCCGATCCTTATGAGCCTGATTCACAGTTTAAGCTTTAAAAAGCCCCGGTCCCGTGATAAAATAATCCTTTAGGAGTGTAAAGCAAATGAAAGAAATCGTACTTGCTGAGCATGCGGGGTTTTGCTTCGGCGTGAAAAGAGCTGTGGATGCAGCTTATGCACAGCTGGAAAAGGCTAAGGCTGAGGGCGTTCAGCTCTACTGCCTCGGAGAGCTTATCCACAATAAAAACGTGACCGGGGAGCTGGCTGAAAAGGGTCTTAAGATAATTGCAGATCCTGCGGAGGCGGAGCCCGGTGCAAGGCTGCTCATAAGGGCTCACGGAGAGCCGGAGGCCACATATAAAAAGGCAAAGGAGCTGGGGCTGGAACTGGTTGATGAGACCTGCCCTCTGGTCTACAGGATACATAAGCTTGCCATGGATTCAGAAAAGGAGGGCCGCTGGTTCGCCGTGATAGGCGATGCAGCTCATCCCGAGGTTCAGGGCATACTGGGAAGCACGGGCATGGCTCTCGGCGCTGTCTACTCCGCGGAGGAAGCCCGGGCTATGGCTGAGGCCAACAAGGACAAGGCCATAACACTGGCTGCCCAGACCACCATCACCAAGGCAAAATTCGCTGAATGCAGTCAGATATTCAGAGAAACAGTTCCGGATCTGAGGGTAGAGGACACCATCTGTCTGGCTACAAAGGAGCGTCAGGACGCAGCCATGAAGCTGGCTGAAAGCTCCGATCTTATGGTGGTTATCGGCGATAAGGGAAGCTCAAATACAAGAAAACTCTACGAGATCTGCAGTGAAGCATGCAAATCTGTAATTTTCGTTGAAAAATCGGATGATTTGGACTTGAAACTTATTGAAAAGTATAATAAAATAGGCGTTGCGGCTGGAGCTTCAGCTCCTGAACGCATAATTAAGGAGGTTATTGCCACAATGAGTGAACTTATCACTAAGACCAATCAGAACGAAGAGATCAACGAAATGGCCGCTTTCATGGACGAGATCGAAAAGTCCCTGAAGCTCCCCGGCAGAGGAGAGGTAGTTACCGGATCCGTAGTTCAGGTCACAAAGAACTATGCTGTTATCAATCTGGGATGCAAGAAAGACGGAATGCTCCCCAAGGAAGAAGCAGCGCTCGAAGAAGGTCAGGAAATGACTGATGCTTTCCACGAAGGAGACGAGATCCAGGCCAAGGTCGTTAAGACCGATGACGGCGACGGAAACATCCTGCTCTCCAACAAGAGACTCCAGTCCGGAGAAAACTGGGAAGAGGTCAACAGCCTGGCCGGTTCAGACGAGGTAATCAATGTTACCGTTGTTAAGGAAGTCAAAGGCGGCGTAATCGCAAACTACAAGGAAGTCTCCGGATTCATTCCCTTCTCTCAGCTCTCAGATCATTACATCGAAAGTGCAGCTGACTACATCGGAAAGACCCTGCCGGTTAAGGTTTCCAGAGTTGATGTCAAGAGAAACAAGGCTGTCTTCTCCCACAAGGCTTTCCTTAACGAGGAAAAGAGCAAGAAGATTGCCGAGATCTGGAGTCAGCTCAATGTTGGCGATGTAGTAGAAGGTAAAGTCATGAGATTCACCGACTACGGCGCATTCGTAGACATCGGCGGAATTGATGGCCTTCTCCATATTTCCGAGATCTCCTGGGGCAAGCTCAGACATCCTCAGGAAGCACTCTCCATCGGACAGATCGTCAATGTCAAGATCCTCAGCATGAATGCCGAAAAGGGTAAGATCTCCCTTGGCATGAAGCAGAACAATCCCGAACCCTGGTCCGTGATCGACGAGCAGTATGAAGTCGGCCAGATCGTAAAGGGCAAGGTAGTTCAGATCAAGGACTACGGCGCATTCGTAGAACTTGCTCCCGGACTTGACGGACTCGTTCACATTTCCGAGGTTGCTCACAAGAGAGTAAACAAGATCTCTGACGAACTGGCTATCGGTCAGGAAGTAGACGCAAAGATCCTTGACATCGACAAGGAAAAGAGAAGAATCTCCCTGTCCATCAAGGCTTGCATCGAGCCCCCCACAGCCGAAGAGATCGAGGCTGCAAAGGCTGCCGCAAAGGCTGCTGAAGCTGCAAAGGAAGAGGCTCCTGCAGAGGCTGCTCCCGAAGCTGCCGCAGAGGAAGCTCCCGAGGCTCCTGCTGAAGCATAAGAGCCAGGCCATGCAGGATGGTCCTGCATGATCAAAAAGATTAAAAACAGAGCATCACAAGCGGTGCTCTGTTTTTGTCCGTTATCTTGCAGGCTGCTGATCTGCACTGGTTTTCGCAAAAGGGGGAAGAACATGTCAACTTATGTTATGTCCGATATCCATGGTGAATACGGCAAATTCATGGAGCTGCTTCGGATAATAGATCTGAAGCCTTCGGACGATCTTTACGTGCTTGGCGATGTGCTTGACAGGGGCCCGCATCCCATAAGGTGCCTGCTCAGGCTCATGTCCATGCCTAACGCCCTCTGCCTTCTTGGAAATCACGAGCTCATGGCAGCCGGATGCCTGGGCTTTCTGATGAAGGAGATCACAGATAAATCTATAGAAGAAATGAGTGAAGCCAATGTGGATGAGCTCCTCCGCTGGGCTGTAAACGGCAGCAGGACCACCATAGACGAGTTTTATGCGCTTGACAGGGATCAGCAGGAGGATGTCCTGGATTTTCTTCATGAGCTGCCCCTTTATGAAGAGCTTACAGTCGGCGGACAGGACTATCTGCTGGTGCATTCCGGCCTTGGCAATTACAGCCCGGACAGGGCTCTTGAGGACTACAGCCTGGACGAACTTCTGTGGCAGCCTGTGGACTGCAGCATCAGGTATTTCGATGACATCATAACCATAAGCGGTCATACTCCAACGCAGCTCATCGAAGGAAACGAAAAGCCCGGCTATATATACCGGACTAATAATCATATCGCTATAGACTGCGGAGCCTGTTTCGAAGGGGGACGGCTGGCTGCTCTCTGCCTTGAAACAGGGGAGGAGTTTTACGCGCAGTGATCAGTAGGGATCCGTAAAGGATCCGGGGGCTGCTCCGCCCTTATAGATGGAGCTGAATACATCAAGTATCCCGTCCTCCTGCTGGCCATAGGCCCAGCAGCAGCTGCCTGCCAGCTTGTAGTAATAGACATAGCTGAGACGGTTTGCTATTGAACGTTTATCCTCGAGCCATATCCTCTTCAGGCCGTCATCATCAGTAAACTCTACATAATACTGTCCTATGTCGGTCTGCCATTCAGGCTTCAGCTTGTTTTCTTCTATGACCTTCCTTGCGGTCTTCATGCCTGCGGCATAGGACTTTATCTTTCGTCCGCTCTCCTCCACGGTCCAGACTCTGGTGTAGAAGGGGATACCCATAACCAGCTTGTCCGAGGGCACGTAAGTAAGGGCTGTTTCCATGGCCTCTCTGTAGAAATCCTGGCTGGAGACAGAGCCCGCATAGGTGCTGCCGGAATAGTGCTCGTCGTAGCTCATGACGCAGACATAATCGGCGGCCTTTCCAATTGCCTCGTAATCGTAGAGCTTCAGATTCCATACCTTCGGTACCATTACGTCCACGGAGAGGGTCATGCCCAGCCTTCCGGTATACTGGGACAAGGTGCTTACAAAGGCCGCCAGATTCTCCTTTATTTTTGCGGAATCCTGGCTGCTCAGGTCCTCGTAGTCCACATTTATCCCGTCCACGCCGTAAAGGCAGGTATAGAACAGATACTGTGCTATGGTCTTGTTCCTCAGACCTTCATCCGCCAGGACCTTTGTGGTGTAGTTGGTGGAGCCGCTGGCTGTGAAGTTGTTGTTTATGGTGGCCCAGACCTGGAAGCCCCGCTCGTGAGCCAGCTCCACATAGCCCTTGTCGCCCCAGTTTATGACATTTCCACCGCCATCCACCTCCTGGCTGAACCAGATGGGGGAGATGACGTCTATACCCGCGCTGCTGTCCGGTGGCAGGGGGCTTACTCCGCTGGTGGAGATGCTCTGCCATACGAGGTTGAATTTGCTGTTGCTTCGCTTTTTGGGCTGAGCCACATAGAGGAAGTCCGGTATTATCTCACCGTTTCCCAGGGGGCTGAAGTCGCTCTTGGATATATAGCACTCCCGGCCCTCTACAGTCCTGAGTCTGTACAGGCTCAGGGTTTCACCCACGATATAGGCGAGGCTGTCCTTTTTCAGGGTCAGATTTTCTCCATTGTCGCTGTATAAAGAAGCCGCAGCCTGCGCGTTTTCGCTTCTTACCCGGCCAAGATCGTTGCTTTTGAAGGAATTGATATCCACTCTTGAAATGTCCGTATAGCTGGAATTTGTAAGCTTTCCGGCGCTGTTCACCTTAAAGCTCAGCTTAGCCAGCTGCTGTATCAGATTCAGGGAAATATACTGCTCTCCCTGAATGTTTTTCAGCGGGATATAGCATTGTCCCGCGTTTTTCTTTATGAAAGCCGTGGTCTGTTCATCCCCGAACTGGGCATTCAGCTCAGCCGGGTCGATATATATCTTTCCGTCCTTTTGGTTGATCTCAAAGGCGCTGCAGTCGCCAAGCTCCTGCAGAGTCTCCACGTCAATATAGACATTGCCCTTTATGGTGCAAGCCTGATTCTTGTACTGTACTCCGTTGAAATAGATGTCGGCGTAATTGTATTCATCCAGCATGGAAGCGTGGATGGATATGGCCGAAAAGGCCAGAATTAACAGACATAAAAACAGAACTCTTTTTAATCTCATGATCCCTTTTCCTTTTGCTGTGCAGACTTTTGTACTGCTCAAAATATTATACTAAAAGTGGATAGGTATTTCAATGCCTGCGGACCTGTGAATTAAGTTCACAAAGTTTGAGATATACCAGATATCATATTTGTATATTTTACGCTGCTGTGTTATTATTAACCGATATGGGAGGCTGAGATGTTTTTTGATGCTGAAAAGATCACGGATTATATAATCATCGGACTTGCCGTGCTGCTTATCCTTTTGATGTTACTGCTGTTTTTCACCACCTTCAGGCTCATAAAGCAGCTGAAAAGGGAGCTTTCCAAAAGCAGAGAGGACAATTCCAGGCTGAAGGATGCTCTTGACGATGCCCGCAGGGACATAGAAGAGAGCAGGCGTGACGTTGAGCGCAGCATGCAGAGCCAGCAGAGCATGAGGCAGGAGCTCACCCAGAGCCTGCAGCTGGGTCTTGGCACCATAAACAAGTCCCTTACGGACAATACCATACAGATAGACAAGAAAATGGAGCACCTGAGGGGCTCGGTGGACCTTCAGCTGGACAAGATGAGGGCCACAGTGGATGAAAAGCTGCAGCAGACCCTTGAAGAAAGGCTCAGCAGGTCCTTTTCAGCCGTCAGGGAGAGCCTGGACCAGGTCTACAGAGGTCTGGGAGAGATGCAGACCCTGGCAGGCAGCGTGGGAGACCTGAAAAAAGTGCTGTCAAACGTCAAAAACCGCGGTATACTTGGAGAAATACAGCTGGGGGCCATACTGGAGCAGATCCTGTCGACCGATCAGTACCTTACCAACGTGAGTACCGTTCCGGGAAGCAGCGAGAAGGTGGAATTTGCGGTGCGCATGCCGGGAGCAGGGGATGATTCCGTGCTTCTGCCAATAGACGCAAAATTCCCCGGAGACAGCTACATTCAGCTGATGGATGCCTACGAGGCCGCCGACAGCGCAGCCATAGCTGCCGCAAGAAAAACCCTGATAAACGTCATCAGAAAAGAGGCCAAGGACATACATGACAAGTATGTGGAGGCTCCATATACAACGGATTTTGCGGTCATGTTCCTTCCCTTTGAGGGCTTGTACGCGGAGGCGGTGAATCTGGGCCTTCTTGAGACCCTTCAGAGGGAGCAGAAGGTGATGATAGCCGGTCCTTCAACCATGGCGGCGCTTCTGAATTCCCTGCAGATGGGCTTCAGAACTCTGGCCATACAGAAGAACGCCGGCCAGGTCTGGAAGGTGCTGGACGCTGTAAAATCGGAGTTTGACAAGTTCGGAGCGGTGCTTCTTAATACCCAGCAGAGGCTGAACCAGGCTAATGCAGAGCTGGACAAGCTGGTGGGCACCCGCACCAGAGCGATTCAGAGAAAGCTTTCTCAGGTCCAGAGCCTGGAGGATCCAGATGCGGACGCTGACCAGATGGTAATAAAGCTTTCCGACAGCTCCTGGCAGGCAGGAATAGACCGGGACGGAGATCTCAGTGGATAGAAAAAGATAAATAATGAGAGTTATCGCCATCGCAGACCTTCACCTTTCCCTTGGTGAGGGCATCA
>JAEEGF010724119.1_pt1 | contig 16764 bp, 19 predicted proteins | sample 9134171 | NCBI WGS metagenome assembly JAEEGF01 (sample SAMN16246542, study PRJNA631951) | gut metagenome | biome: gut microbiome; feature: rumen; material: AP-attached | host: Bos | place: Iran: Karaj | collected 2018-10
TGGAATGACCGTTCCATCAATGGCGTAGATGCCACGATTATTATCCTCAGGTAGCGAGTAGAAAAATCGCTGCAGATTGTCTGCGGTTTTTCTGCTCCACTGCAAAAATTCTAAATCTCCCCCATCATCTTTTGTCCATGCATAGTTTAGGCCGATATTTGCTATGGTTCTGTATGCATCGCTGTAGAACCAATCATGTCTGCCACCAAAATTTCCATCATCAGGATAAGGTGTGCCATCATAAAAACTATACTCAGGCGAAAGGCCTGTTTTAGGATGACAGGCTGTCTTTAAAAAGTCTCGGCTAGCCTGGGCCGCCTTTTTCCAAAAATCCCTGTCCTCAGGATAGCAATTTTCAGCAAATAACTCATAGAAATGAGGCAGATGATATGAAGGATCTGTAAAGTGCAAACTAGGGACAAACTTTATCAATCCATCATCGTTCCACATGTTGTGACCGCCGTAAAGCTCTTCATGATGAATACAGGTTTTAAGAAGCTCCTTGGCCATATGGCTGTAATTATAGATGCCATCACCATCGCCCCATCTGTGGCTGGCAAAAATGAGAGCCATGGCAAAATATTCCTCACCATCTGGAGCAGGCCCATCCGAATATTTCTCACCATTTGTACCAATGGACCATGCGAAATAGCCTTTATTTTCACCGTCCTTTAGGTACATCTGGGACATGGCCCAGTTCCAGAGCTGATTGAACTCCTTTTGTCTATCCATCTGAACGCACATCATCATGCCATAGGAAATGCCTTCGGTTCTGGTATCGTTATTGCCCGTGTCCACCAGGTACCCCATCTGCCCATCTGGCGTAGTGTAAAAGAATTTTGTGCTATCATAGAAAATCTCATTGAATGTGGACTCTACTCTAGCATCAACCTCTGCCTGGCTTTTCCCGATTTCCAAAAATAAGTTCTTCATAATTTGTAAAATTCCCCCAATAAATGACACAATCATTCACTATATACTTTTTCTACAAACCAGTTTGACCATGATATAGTAAACAGCGTTAAAAAGGCTCCCGCCCAAACATCAGTAGCATAGTGAACGCCCAAAAGCATGCGGGATATCATTGTTGATCCAGTTATAAAAATTGCAACGGTCCACATTATGATGTCCCATTTTCTAGTCCTAAAATCTGGAACAAATCTTCTAAACATAACAAGGATGAAACTAAGAGCCGACTGGGCAGCATGGCCAGAAGGAAATGATGAATCATGAACTATTGGATAACGCACAAACCAATAATTAAACTGCATATCAGGATCTGTAAGCCAGATAAACCTTGGTCGATTAAAGCAATACTTAATCAAAGTCTGCCCCAAAACTGCCATAAGCGCAGCACTCAAACCAACTATCATTACTTTTCTCAGTTCCACCACCTGTGCATGGCTACATATATACTGGACAGCCCATCTTGCAAGAATAATGAATAGAACATAAATCATAATCATATTACCGAACCATTCCTTATTCAGCATGTAAATAGACAGCCCATTTATTCCAATAAAAGCAATCAGCGCTAACCACCCTAGAACTAATGAAAGAATCCTCTTTTTTGCCAATCTAATGGTGTAAAAATTACTAATCACAAAAAATATTCCAACCATTGGCGTGGTAAACAAACCAACTATTTCAAATACTCTTCCATAGGCACTGTCAAAGCGATATACCTCTTTTGCAATTGGTAAATCCAAAAAAGTAAAAACCACCATACCAATCACAAAAACAATAATCCACACCTGTGACTTCCATACTAGCTTTTCAAATACTTTCAAATCCCAACCCCCGGCTATTGATTTCTACTCCCAATTATATTGTTTTTTCTCCAAATCTCCAACCATCTTTGGGATATATTCGCCTGATGCTACTATTTCCTCCCCATTAGAATCGCTGAGCCTGTAAGTCCCATCCATGTGGACTCCCACTTGCTCATAAACATCCCGTTTGTTGTATCAACTAGCTTAACTTCTTCATAGCCCATGTCCTTGAGCTTTTTAACAAAGCTTTCCATGTCACCGTACTTGGCCTTTGACATGATGTCATGAATAGCAAAGGTGCCGCCCTTCTTAAGGGTCCTTAGTGTTTCCATAAGGATTGCCTGTCTGTCACTACTTGGGATGTTATGATATACATAATTGCTGGTAACCACGTCAAAGGTCTCATCTGGGAAATCCAGCTTGCAGGCATCGCCCTGTTGGAAGGAAGTATTGCTCACACCCTCTGCTGCTGAATTACTCTCGCATAGGTTCTTACTAAAAGAAGCGTACTCCTTGCCCCATCTATCAATTCCAATGACCTGGGCCTTGGAATTTTTCTTTGCAACAGCAATACTTAATGCACCGCTACCGCAACCAACATCCAGGCACTTGCCACCATCAGGAATTTCCACATATGAAGCCACCCCATCGATAATCTGTTTTGACATCTGTCTCTTGCCATTGTAAGAAAAAGCTCTGCGCATCAAAAACATCCATAGTGTCATTACCAGGCATAGGATTGTCAGCACCAGAATAACCTTTCCCACTACAGATGCAATTCCTATAACTACAGTTGCAATACAAAATACCACTGCAACTGCAAGAGCTCCTAATACCATTCCCTTTGGCATCCAATTCTTATAATCTGCTTTCATTTTTCTCCCTCCATTTATAATTTAGTAATAATTAATACAACGTGCATACCCACGCTGCAAGTACTGACACTGTTGGAAATATCACCAGTAGTTTCAATAGCTGGCTCTTTATGTTAAATCCATACTTCATGTTCTTGTAAACGCTCTCTACTTCCGGATAATAGTACTGAAAAAAATGAAACTTCAGTAAAAGGAAGTAATCAAAACACACCATGTCATAAATTTTGTAAACCGTGAATATAAAAAAGAATCTGAAAAAGAACTGCCAGAATGTGAAGCCGCTTCTAAAGCCATCCCATATGGAAACGACTCCGACACCAAGTACCATCAGCACGCTAAGAATTACTAGTAGCCAGCCTATTGCTCTGGCGCCGTAGAAAAGCTCTTTCTCCCTTGGAACCAGAACCTCCTGTGCTTCTGCTGGCGCTGACGAGAAAAACTTCTCATTCTGGATAAAAGCAACTGCTGAAATCAGCATAAGTGTTATGGCAACGCAAAACACTATTGTAAGAAAAACAGTTAAAATCATTTCATCACCTCCGCCACTGTTTCATAATACTACTTTTTGTTAGTTATGGCTAACCTTATTTTGAAAAATAATGCCCAAGAAAATCATCTTCTCTTGGGCGTTTTATAAGGGAATGTTTTTACATCAGGCTCTTGCCACTTCCCCAAGCATCGCCAACTTTTTCACCAACCACATGGTAAGCATTATTAAATGGATCAAATGTGATAGGTTTAACCTTGCTGACATCCACTTTACCATCCGTGAGAGCTGATTCATCAACACTGACATTAACTATCTCACCCTTTAGAATGCAGCTATTATGGTCAAAGCTCTTAACCTTGCACTCAATGCAAACAGCAAGTTCATTTATAATAGGTGCATTTACATTGGCGCTTTTTGTAGCTGTAAAGCCAGCCTTGGCAAACTTGTCTTCTTCCTTATTTCCTGATGCAATACCTACATAGTCGCAAGCAGCCACATGGTCCGCATCAGCCATACTGATAGTAAAAGCCCCTGTCTTTTCAAAATTCTTGCATGTCTTATGTCCGACAGACAAGCAAATAGAAACTTCATTAGCCTCACTTATGCCGCCCCACGCAGCATTCATTGCGTTAGGCACACCATTCTCATCGTAAGTTGCAATGATCCATACTGGCTGTGGATAGCTCAGTGGCTTCGCCCCAAAATCTTTTCTACTCATAATTTACCCCCTATTTAAAAAGCCCGCCAGCGATATCCTTAATCTCTTTCATATCGATTTTACCGTCAGCTAAAGCTTCTTTTACTTTCTTGATGTCAGCATCATCAACCTTAACACCAGCCTTGTTTAAAAGATCTTTTGCCTGATTGATATCAGCGCTTTTAAGCTTTTCAAGAAGCTCCTTGTTACCTGCTACTTTTGTAATGATGTCTTTTACATCCATGATAAAAACCCTCCCTTTCAACTATGCTTTATATTAATACACCTTCACTTTCAAACACTGCCTCTATTGAAACATCCCCATTTGATGAACTAAGGCAATGTGAGTTTACCTTTTTTCTCTTAATGCAATTAAGATTAGCACTTTCTTTTTTACTCTTCCATACGCTAAATAATAAAAGGCACAAAGAAACATAACTATGTTGTTTCTTTGCACCTTTTTGAAATTACCAGTTTTCTTTTAGGGCCTGTCCATTATATTTTTTAGCTGCATTTAAAAAGCTATAACCGTTTCCTATACAACCACCATCACATACGATGTCAGATGCTACAACATATCCACATCTATCGTCGGAAAGACTTGTTGCAAGGTAAGCGATTTCAGAAGCTTCAGCTCCTCTATATAAACCAGTATAGGTTAGAAGATTCTCTGTACCCTCGCCCTCTTCTTTTTCTGTCATAGGAGTTTTTACGAAACCCGGGCTAACAGAAAATACGCGGATGCCCTTATTTGCCATATATTTAAAAGCACAATTCTTGGCAAACCAGCGAGAAAAATTCTTGCTAATCATATAAGCAATTTGTGTATTTACACTTTCATCTCTCATAAGTCTTGCTTTTTTGACCATTTTATTTAAGAATTTTTCTTCGTCTACAATGGCAAGCTTATAAACTTTCTCAGATGGCAATAATAGCTTTGGCAAAATATAGCCAGAATTTGAGGCTATATCACATATTACTCCACCATCCATAATCTTATAAAATTCCTGGTTAACATACACTGTTCCCAGTGCATTTATTTTAATAATAGTCTCTCGGTTTGCCATTGTGCCAGATACGCCAGCACAATGGAAGACCTTTTTAACATCACCTAAGGAAGCAGCAAAAGATGCTAATTGTTTTACGTTTTCACGGTTAGAAACATCACAAGTTGTTGGAACAACTTTAAAACCTTTTTGGTTAAATGCACTAGCTGTTTCCTCTAGCTTTTTTAAGTTTCTACCTGTTATTACTACTACATTATCTTTAGGAAGATTTGAAACAATAGCTTTTCCGATTCCGCTTCCTCCACCAGTCACAACACATACATTACTCATTTTTTTGCTTTCTATAAATCTAGTTTTTTCTTTAATTCTTCAGCAACTTCTAAGCCACTAAATTCCATAGGGATAACATAATTGTCATCATCCCCATGTAATGGTGTCCATACCTGAGCATAGAAAGGATTCTTCTTTGCAATATCACCATAATGCCAAGTCTTGCTGATACATTCTGGACACCAGTGACCACCTTGAAGAACTGCATTTACAGATAATACAAATTCATGACCATCTGCACATTTCCAACGTACTGGAGTATAGATATCTGTTGGAACATCCTTTTCAAGATACTCTCCGCCTCTGAATGCTGCAGCCTTTTTCAAATCCTCAAGTGTAAGGTTTTCTATACCCTTAGACTCGTCATATCCGTGATCAAGATATGTTTCCTCTTCACTTGGATGGAATAATTCAACATCATCCCATGTGCCTATTGCTGCGCGTTTTTCCTTTGAGCCATAGAATGCTTTAATCCAATCCTCATCATTGTTTTCAAGAGCATAATATAGACCACCCTTTTTAGCACCAATTTCCTTATTGTGAGCTTTCATTTGCTCAGCAGTTGGGAACATTGCGGCAATCATTGGATTAGCTTTCATTCTTCTCATTTCCTCTGTAACACCAGCCCAATATGCTTCACCTGGAATACAACGGAAATGAAGAATATCATCAAGTTTTTGGCTGTCAGAGAAATAATGTCCATGGAAGTTGTAAAGTGGTAATGCGTCTGCATCATATAAATCTTTGATGCTGATATTAAATGGTGAAAGTGTAATCTCCATTAGTTCCCAGCAAGTTTTTCTGTATGCAGGGCCACTACTTAAATTGTAGGCCTTTCTCCAGAAGCTCTCTGGAACCCAATCTTCACAAACATTTGCCATACAAATACCTGACTCAATAGAAGTACTCCATTCAAGAACATTATTTGCTGGCTGGTGGAAAATAATAGGCTCCTCTCCAGCACCTTCAGCACTTGGATGCTGGCCTGTCTGTCTGATTGATACCCAATGCTTTAATCCAGAATCAAATACAGCCATTTCTGAAAATACCTTTGATAGGGCATAGTAATCAAAGATAGATGGATTAATAGGGTCTCCTACTCTTCCCCAATGAATTGGATATGTTCTAGCACCTGTTTCAGCTACAGTACCGATATAAACAAAGTGAACCTTGTCAGGATCAGGCTGCTCTTTGATGGCTTTGATTATGCTAAGAGTTGATCCAATGTTTGTATATAATGTTTTTTCTGGGTACTTGTCTGCTGCTGGTGAAACCATTGCTCCAATATGAAGCACATAATCAGCGCCATCAACTAATCTTTTGATATCATCGTATTCTGCCAAGTCGCCCCAAACAACTTCTAAATCAGGGCATGCAAACTGCTTCATCTTTTGACGGTTTACAGCCGATGGTCTTGCAAATGCTTTAACCTTAAATCTATTATTTCTGCTAAGTAACTGTTTAAGTGTTTCCTGCCCCATTGTTCCAGTAACACCTGTTACAGCTACTACTTTTTTGGGCTTAGTAATATCAGCATATACCTGTGGATCATCGAATGTTCTTGCAGCGTCGTAAGCTTCTTTAACTGCATTAAGTGCACGTCTAGCCATTCCAGCATCACCGATAACCATATAACCAGCACCGATTTCTCTAGTAGCTTTTTCTAAAGCTTTTCCATCTCTTGCTTTTGCACCAATAGCAAGAACAGCATAATCACAAGAAAATTCTAAAGTCTCATCATTTCTTGTTCCAACTACCTTGCCATCTTCGATAGATGTAACAGTAACTTCAGTTTCTTGCTTAATGCCATCAGCATATAAGCTTTCCTGAACGCAAATCTTTCGTGCCATTCCAAGGTCGGCACCACATTCTTTCATCATTTCAAGAACTGTTACATTGCTACCTTTTTCTGCCAAATACTCAGCGACCTCAAGGCCTACAAGCCCCCCACCGATTACAACGATATTGCCTTTTACTTCTTTTATTCCATTTAATACATCATGAGAATTTACTACAAAAGCTTTATCATTGCCTGGAATTCTAGGAATAAGCGGCTCTGAACCAATAGCATTAAAAACGGTATGAGGCTTAATTTCTTTAATAAGCTCTGGAGTAACTGGTGTATTTAATCTGATATCAAAACCAAGTCTTTTAGCTTTATTTGCCATCGAAATAACAGCGGCTTTCATTTCTCCTTTGCGAGGTGCTTCTCCTGCTGTTCTAAACTGGCCGCCAAGAGTGTCTGTTGCTTCGCAAAGAATTGGATTATGTCCTCTTTCTTTTAAAACAATTGCAGCCTCTAAACCAGCAATTCCACCCCCCGCAACTAAAACAGTCTCAGGCTTATTGGTCTTTTCTATTTTGCATTCAAGTTCACGACCAACTGCTGGGTTTCTAAGGCATGTAATCTGAGGGCAATTAGCATCAGCAAAGCCATCAAGGCAACCTTGATCACAGCCAACACAGTAATCAATATCATCTACCTTTCCTGCATATGCTTTATTTAAGAATTCTGGATCAGCAAGCTGCGCTCTACCGAGAACAACCATATCTACTTTATCTTCAGAAAGATACTTTTCAGCAAGTGCAGGGGTATTAATTCTACCTACACCAATAGTAAGCATAGCTGTTTCCTTACGGATACGTGCTGCATTTTCAATATTAAATCCCTGTGGAAGATCTACAGGTGGAACCTCGAATTTCTGCGCTGCAGAAATAACATTTCCTCTCGATACATCAAGTACGTCTACGCCAGCTTCTTTTGCCATTTTACAAAAGGCTATTGTGTCTTCAATTGTCATACCACCTTCTAGGTAATCATCCTGAGCGCATACTCTCATGAATAGAGGCATATCTTCTGGGATATTAGCTCGGATAGCTTTAATACACTCAAGTGGGAATTTAGCTCTATTCTCTAAGCTTCCACCATATTCATCTGTTCTATGGTTGATTCCACCAGAAAGGAAAGAATGAGGAAGGTAATTGTGAGCACAGTGGAATCCAATACAGTCAAATCCAGCAGCTACGGCTCTTGCTGCAGCCTTACCATAGCATTCAACAACCTCTTTAATCTGTTCAATAGTCATTCCAGGAATAGTCATTTCAGCAGATACAGGCATGTCACTTGCTACAAGAATTTGTGCTGTTTGATCCATGCCAACACAGATGCTTCCCTGCCATAACTGAATTCCGGCTTTTCCTCCTTCGGAATGAATGGCATCTGTAAGTTCTTTCATGCCTGGGATATACATATCATCGCTTAGTGATAAAAAGTGACGAGGTGCACTAGGTGTATGAACACTACTAACCTCTACCATATTTAGAGCACATCCGCCCTTTACTCGTGCTCTGTGATATTCAATTAAAGTTGGAGTTACAAAGCTTGTATCATGAGAAAACTTTGTACCCATTGCAGGCATCATAGCTCTGTTTTTGAGCTCTAAGCCTTTGATTTTGATTGGTGAAAACAGATTTTCAAACATTATTTACCTCCATTTTTTGGGTTAATACTTCTTAACTAATGATAATATGTACATCAACTGTATGGTCAATATGGTATAATTGATGAAAAATCAGGCCAAAACTTAGCATTAAAGCTTTTATAACCATCATATTTGTTAAAAATTTAGCAATATGCGATTATTTTCGCCTAAATTCTATACATATAGTGTACGGTTTTGCGAGGTAAGTATGAAAATTAATGAGGTATGTAAAAAAACAAATATAACGAAAAGAAATATACATTTTTATATAAAGGAAGGACTAGTGTCACCAGTTACGGATGAGCATAATGGATACTATAATTTCTCCAACGAAGATTGTAGTCATCTTATTTTCATTCGAGACATGAGAAATGCTGGGGTTCCACTATCTGTAATCAAATCCATATTTGTTAATCCTTATACAGCAAGTTACTATATAAGCTCTCATATGCGTGATTTAAAAAATGAGCAGCGCCATATTGAGCAAACACTTGTCAGTCTTAAATATATTTTGGATAACATGCCATTATATCCAGATTTGTTAACTGTTAGTCGTCTCGCACAGGATGCAGCTATCCCAGCAAAATCATTTGATATATCAAATGATGGATATTTTGATCCTTATGTAATAGCCGCTATTAATCAGTTTCTATGGGGGTCTTTCATAAGAGATGAGTTAAATGAATACCAAGAGTTTTTATGGGAAAAGGTTAATAGACTTTCTACAGGCAACCCATCGCCTGAGTATATTAAACTAGGGCAAACTCTATACTCAACTAATACAGAGCTTATTAGTCAGCTATTTTCTTATAACATAAAACACTATAGTGTTATTGAAGATTTAACCGAGACTGAGCTTTCAGTATATGCAAAGGGAAAAATCAAGGAACTAAAGCAAATCATACACAATCCTCATTATATAAAGGTATGGGTGGACAACTATGAATCCTTCTTTAGGCCACTTGTCATTCTACAAGTATCTGATCTAAGCGCGCTAGTTCAAAAATTAAGCCCATATTATGAAAGATATGTTAGAAACATAAATCAGATTAGTAACATTATATTTAGTTACATTAAATCAGAAGAAGGCAAAGACATATTATATGATATTGAAACTATACTTGGTGAGCATTTTGATATAGAACATGCAAATCATGGTGAAATTGAGGCACTTTTGGAATTGCCAAATATGTATTCTTTATTTGAAAAAAACTAAAATAGTAAAAGGCGCCAATTGGCGCCTTTTACAAATAGTTATGTGAAGAATAGCTGAAAATACTATCTTTCCATAATCTCCTGATACAAAAGTGGTATTTTTTCAGAACGCCAGAGCCAAAAACGCAATCACATATATTCCTACTATAATTGCAGTGGCAATCCAATCTAGAGTACCTAGGATCTTCACTACCTTATCTTCCCTGGCTAGTTTTCTCCCTACGAAAAATGCTGCAAAACCAAAAAATGCAAATATGAAAACTATCAAAGTGATAATTCTAAAAAAAGCAGAATCTATATTCCTATTAAGTAACAAAAGTGCAGATACCACCGATACTACTGGGATTGATTCAATTATTATTGCTGTTGTTCGCTTCGTCATTTTTCCGCTTTCTTTTTGGATATCTTTTTTTATTAGAAGTTTCTTCCGTTCCATCCCCAGTCATTTACTGGATGATAGGTCACATATATTGCATCCCCTGGAATTCCAAGCTTATTTGCAAACAAATCGCAAATCTGACCTGTGAGTTTGTCATATGATTCAGACGGTGCATTACCATATAGGCTAACTGCAATATAAGCACCTTTTTCAAGCTTCTTTCCACCTAACCATAAATCATAGGCATCTTCAATCCCTACCATAAGATAGGTCTCAGACTTGCCTAATGTAGTAATAAGCTTTCCAAGTTCAGACTTGAGTTCTTCTTTTAATTCTGATGTAACTGGAACAGTTATTTTTGAATCTATAAATGGCATAATTTACCCCCTAATTAAAAAGCCCGCCAGCGATATCCTTAATCTCTTTCATATCGATTTTACCGTCAGCTAAAGCTTCTTTTACTTTCTTGATGTCAGCATCATCAACCTTAACACCAGCCTTGTTTAAAAGGTCTTTTGTCTGATTGATATCAGCGCTTTTAAGCTTTTCAAGAAGCTCCTTGTTACCTGCTACTTTTGTGATGATGTCTTTTACATCCATGATAAAACCCTCCCTTAAATATATTTTATAATTCATATTCAACATGAGTTGTTGTCTTTCAAATACCGCTTCTACTGAAACATCCCCATTTGATGAACTAAGGCAATGTGTGTTTACCTTTATTCTCTTAATGCAATTAAGTTTAGCACTTTCTTTTTATCTCTTCTACATACTAAATCAGTATTTTAGAGTTGAAAGAAAAAAACAGCCATCTTCTATTCAAAGAAGTGGCTGCTTGAGCTTTCATGTATGTAAATATTCTTAGATTCGTGCAGAAAGTACTACTGCCTCATCAGTATATACTGTGCCAGAATAATCATGCTTAAAATGAACAATGTCTTTTTTCATAGATGATGGTGTTGCACACTTGCCATCTACATTTACTACAAGCTCGATGTTTTCATCGTACTGGCTTAACTCTGCGATAATATCCTTGATTCTCATATCTCTAACCTTTCCGTTACAAAAAACACAGTTTATTCACAAACTTCGATAGGATATCACGGTTATAAATAGCTGTCAAGTAAGCAAACACTAGTTATGTGAAGAATAGCTGAAAATACTATCTTTCCATAATCTCCTGATATAACAGTGGTATTTTTTCAGAACGCTTTTGCCCTTCACTATCAAGTAATGATGCAGGCTGCTCACCATATTTGGCGACATATAAGAAAGGTCTAGGACCACCATCATCTATAGTGGCATAATAGTGGGCATTGCATACAGGACAATAAAAAGGTCCTAGGTTTCCATATCTACCGTCATTAGTTTTTATGAGAATCTCATTATTACATTCTTTGCATGTATATAGATAGCCATAGAACTCTTGGTTTATTGTTACAGATGGCCTATCTTTTACTGACTCTTTTATTTTTTCAAGCTCCGATTTTTTTGCTTCAAATTCGGCACTCTTCTTTTGTTCTTTTTCTTCGTTGAGTTTTTTTATAAAGGCAACAAGCATATCACCTTGTTTATAGTCATAATTGGTTAGTGGATCTATAAGTACTAAAGTAGCCTCAAATTCTTTGATTCCAATACATTCTTTAAGCTTTTCAAATGCTTTTTCTGCACCAGCGCCACTTTGGCAGGCAAAGGCTGCTATCTTCTTTGTAGCTAACTCAGGTGTATTTTTAATAAAGGTTCTAAGTGGTGGTGCAAAGTTACTTGCCCATACTGGAAAACCAAAGACTATACGTTCATAGTCGTCTATATTTATAGCGTAAGGCTCAAGTTCAGGAGTTTCAGCCATGACAGCACTTTTACCACCCCAAAAGAATTTTTTAAATCCTTTATTTGGATATTCTTTTTTAGGTACTAACTCTAGTACGTCAGCACTTATACCTACACGAAGTTCTTCAGCGACATATCTAGTATTGCCCTCTAGCGAAAAATAAACTATTAGTGTTTTGTCCATATTAATTATTCCCCCATTAAAAATATCTTAATATTCAGGCCATAATTCTTCCTTTAGTAAATCTTTTCTATTTCATCTGTAATGTCATACATTGCTTTAAATGCTTCAAGATCATTTTGGCCTTTAATAAGCATTACTTCTTCAAAGGAGCCTGTAGCAATATCTTTAAAGCCTGCAACTTGCTCTCCTGTGCATATGCTTGCTTTAATGACAGGCTTCATTTTGGTTTTATCGTATGTTTTCTTTTCGACTTTTTTCTTGAAAAACATAGTATACCTCTAGATAATCTTTTCCATCTTTACATGAGGAATTCCATCCTCAAGGAATGACTCTGAAACAACATCAAATCCTTCTTTTGCATAATAGCCTTTGGCATATTCCTGAGCTTCAAGATAGATTTTTTTTGCCTTGAATTGATTAATCGCTAGTTCTACTCCAGCATGAAGTAGCTTTCCTCCAAGGCCAGTACCATGTTCTAAGGTCACTACTCTTCCAATCTGGGCAATTGAGTCTTTTTCATCATTCCAAAAGACTCTGAGACAAGCAGCTACTCTACCTTTGTCATTAAAGCAAAAGATGTGATACGCATCTTGATCCTTGTCATCCAAATCCTGATAAACGCAATTTTGCTCTACCACAAAGATTTCTGATCTGGTTTTAAGGATTTCATAAAGTTCCATAGTTGTAAGTTCATTGAAGTGTTTAACTAGTAATTCCATTTGTGGCTCCTAATTTAATCTCATAATATTTTTATTGAACTTATCCTCTGGTAGAAAACTTCTGTAGAATTTTTCATAAAGATTCCAAACGTCATCCTTATTCTCAAACTGAGTCTTACCAGCTTCTAAGATTATGTATTTTACTCCAAAGCAATCCACGCGAAGACCGGTATCTCTACAGTTATTGCGCAGATAAAAATTTAGGCGTCTACTTTGAAGTTCTTTTTGAGATTTTTCCTTTGTATATGCTGGGTCTTCTACTTCTCCGAAGATCCTATCAGCGTTTTCAAGATAATCATCTATTATAGCAAGAAGGTTTGCACCGATACCTTTATTTCTACATTCTGGAAAGATAGCAATGTAATCTATTAAATAGCTATTATCTAGCTTTACCATAAAGGTATAGCCAACCATTTCTTCTTCATCGTACAGACCAAAGCAATCGTAGAAGCCCTCTTTCACTGATTTAAGAATCATGTTTAGCGGCTTTAACTCATCCTTTGGAAAATCGATTACCATATGTTCTTGATAGAGAGTTGATATTTCTGTTGAATCAAGTAGTTTAAGTTGCATTATTATTTCATTATCCTCTTTATATGTGTCTAATCACTTCAAATCTTTGCAGGCTTATTGGTTCATTTTCAGATATACCACCCTTTTGCCTTGCAATAGATATTTGTTGTGCTACGGAAGTTACTCCATCTAAATCCGGAAGAAGTAATCCTCTTTTATGTCCACTACTTACTATTACGCCATATTTTTTAACGTCTAAATACTCGGGTGAATCTATAGGCTCTGGATCAGAAAGTACATCTACATTTATTTCTAAGTCAGGTATTTCCTCTGGACTTATAGGATTAAATCTAGAATCTCTTGTTGATGCACTGATAGCATTTTGAATTATTTCTTCTCCTACACAGCTTGTAGTTGGAAGAATGGTTCCAATACAGCCTCTTAAGCGACCTGATTTATGAATGGATACAAAGGCACCAGCCTGTTTTTCTATTAATTCACTCGGTAAATCCTTTGGGAGTTCAAGCACCTTGTTGCTTAAAATATAGCTTTCTAATGACTGCCATGCTAAGTTGACATATTCATCAGAGGAATGCTTTGTTTCACTCATAGATTCTTTTAGCTTTGTTATATAGCGCTCTCTAAAATGGCGCTCATGGTTTTCACCTATAGGATAAAAGGATGCAATACCATAACCTACTCCAGTAACATCTTGGTGAGAATAGACTTCGGCTTTAATCTCTTTTCCATCTAATGCACCTGCCATAATAACAAATGAACGATGTCCACATTCGGCAGCCTTTTCACAGAAATCTTCTTTGAAATCAAACATTTCATCAAAGGCAGCACGTTTTGCCACATCCATGATTCGTTCATCATAAACTGGCCCTTCTTTTGAAAAACCATAAGGTCCATAGTCTTGTAATTTGTGAGATAAATCGCCACTGGCCACGAAGACTACTCTTCTATTTGTATCAGATACCGCTTTTTGAATCATTTGCCCGAAGCGATAATGATCAAGTAAGCCAAGTCCAGATAGACCGATTCTAACTATTTTGCCACCCTTATATTTATTTCTTATAAACCATAGGGGAACCATGGTGCCATGATCAAGCTCTGGGTCTCGTTCACCTAAAGTTCCAGCAGGGAAGTTTTCTTCATAAGCAATATCACTAATTGCTTCCACTAACTTCTCATCATACTCTTCGTCAAAAGAAACCTCTGGTGCATTAAATCTGGCAAAAGAACCTTTAGCGCCCTTACCTGGAGAAATATGGAAATAATCAGAATACATGATGCTATGTGGGCTTGTGATAATAATAGTTTCAGGCGCAAGCCTTGCTATTTCGTCAGCTACTCTTTCATAAGCATCATTTGTTATTTGAATTTGTTTTTCACCACCTCTTCCAACAGCTGGGACAATTAGTGGTGGATGTGGAACCATAAATGCAGCTTCTATTGCCATAGTCGTTTCCCCCTTAACAGTTTCCTGTATAAACGTATGTCAAATGCTTTTCTGCGATAGTTTTTAGATGATATATAGTATCAACAGGTGTTGCTTCTTTATCTGTCATATGAAATCTAGGAAAAAACCTAGATATGTGAAGCGGTATGTTTTTGTCTAGTGATGCAATCCATGAACTAAGTTCATCCATTTCCTCGTCTGAATCATTTTCATTTGGTATCACTAATGTGGTTACCTCCACATGGCAGTGCTTTACAGCTTCTGCTATAAAGTCCATTACCATCTTTCTATTTCCAAGTAAAACATCTTCATAATAGTGATCTGTAAACCCCTTTAAATCGATGTTCATAGCATCTACATATTTAAAAAGTTCTTTTACAGTATCAACCTCTGCCATACCGTTTGAAACAAGTACGGTTTTCAGCCCCTTTTCTTTCAACAGTCTTGCGGTGTCTAGCACGTACTCATAGTATATGAGTGGTTCATTATACGTAAATGCGATACCGGTATTTCCATTAGCCGTTTGTTCCTCGGCTATCCTTGCAAGTTCATCTGGTGAAACATAGGTCGCCGTTCTTTTAAAAGATGCCACCTCATCACCCCATGAAATATGATAGTTTTGGCAAAAAGGACATCTTAAGTTACAACCATAGCTTCCAACAGAAAGTATCATGCTACCTGGGAAAAACCTATTTAGCGGTTTCTTTTCTATTGGATCTAAAGCAATGGATGTTAGTTTTCCGTAATTATCAGCAATGACTTTGCCATCCTTACATGTCCTTACTTCGCAAAAGCCAACGCCGCCTTCGGCAATATTGCAATGTCTGAAACAAAGGTTACATTTTGCCATAAACCATACCTTCTCTAATCTTCTTTAACGTATTTACGAACTATCTCCAGCCCATCCATAGGAACGCAGAACTTCTCATCCCTTGGTGGCTGGCATGCCTGATACACTTCCTCCAGGTCGAACCACTCTACACAATCCAGCTCTTCCTTTTGGATGGTAAGGTTATCGATTCCTACTTCCTCGTCATAGACATAGACGAATGCAATTTCATTGTCCTTGAATAGCTTGCCATGGAATTCCTTTTCATACTGAATTGGAAATGTTCCTGCAAAATGTAAATCATCCGGATCCGCCTGGATGCCAAGCTCCTCAGACAATTCTCTGACTGCGGATTCCAATGGCTCATCTCCAGCCTGAATGTGCCCAGCTGATGAAGTATCATATCTCCCCGGAAAAGAATCCTTATTCATAGCTCTCTTCTGTAAGAGGACCTCTGTCTTTTCTCCATTTTCGCGAACCACCCATATATGAGCTGTTCTGTGTCTAATGCCCTCAGCATGCGCCTGTGATCTAGTCACTGTCTCGCCTGTAGGCTGCCCGTTTTCATCTACGATATCAAAAATCTCTTCTGCCATTATAATCCCTTGCCTATCTGTTCTCCTCTAGTTGATGCCACTTCTTATCTTGTCCAAGTAATAGCCATCATACTTAACATTATCCATATATTTTTATGCCATCCTTTAATATTTCATTTAACAATTCAGGATTATTTACCAACTGGTCCATATCCAATAAATCCACTTTTTTATGTAATGCCGTAGAAACCTTTTCTACCAATCCATAAAACTTCAAACCCTTAACAGTAGATGAAATTAACAAATCTACATCACTATCTTCTTTGGCAATCCCTTTTGAATATGAGCCAAACAGAAAACAATATGAGATATCATAATCCTTGAAAATATCTGAGCATTTTTTCTTAATATCATCAATGCTCAAAATACCATGCGTTTCAT
>JAEEGF010991655.1_pt1 | contig 16764 bp, 14 predicted proteins | sample 9134171 | NCBI WGS metagenome assembly JAEEGF01 (sample SAMN16246542, study PRJNA631951) | gut metagenome | biome: gut microbiome; feature: rumen; material: AP-attached | host: Bos | place: Iran: Karaj | collected 2018-10
GAGAACCTTCTGCGAAGAGAGAAATTGCAGATTTGCTCTTTCAGAGGTTTGGGCAAAAGGCGGAGAAGGCGGAGAGGCTCTGGCTAAGGAAGTTATCAATACTCTTGAGAACAAGCCAAGCAACTATGCGCCTATATATTCAGACGATATGTCTCTTAAAGATAAGATCACAACAGTTGCCAAAGAGATCTATGGCGCTGACGGCGTTCAGTTCTCCGGCCCGGCAGTAAAGCAGCTGGCTAAGATTGAGGAAATGGGCTTTGGAAAGCTTCCTGTATGTATGGCCAAGACTCAGTATTCACTTTCAGATGACCCTACACTTTTAGGAAGACCTACAGGTTATATGCTTCAGGTTCGTGAAGCTTATGTTTCAGCAGGTGCCGGCTTTGTTGTAGCTCTTACAGGTGCCATCGTTACAATGCCCGGACTTCCAAAGCACCCTGCAGCTTACGACATCGATGTAAATGAAGAGGGTAAGATAACGGGACTTTTCTGAGCGATAAAGTGACTGAGAAAATGCAATTATATGCTTGCACATATAATTGCATTTTTGAAAGGAACGAAGTGGAGCAATCCGTTTATCGCGTATAAATTAATTATTTAGGAGACAACATGAGCGCACAGATTATAGATGGCAAGCTGATTTCACAGCAGATCAAGGACGAGCTTAAGGAAAAGACAGCTGCCTTAAAAGAAAAAGGAATTGAAGTAACTCTTGCAGTTATTCTTGTGGGTGAAGATCCTGCATCCCAGGTTTATGTTCGCAACAAGAAGAGAGCCTGCGAGTACATTGGATACAGATCTTTATCATATGAACTTCCTTACGAGACCACTCAGGAAGAGCTTCTAAAGCTTATTGATGAGCTCAACAATAGAAACGACGTGGACGGAATTCTGGTACAGATGCCTGTTCCGAAGCACATTGATGAAAAGGCAGTTATAGACGCCATCAGTCCTTCAAAGGACGTGGACGGCTTCCATCCCATGAATGTTGGAGCACTCTGCATTGGTGAAAAAGGCTTCGTATCCTGCACACCGGCCGGAGTTATCGAACTTCTTAAGAGAGGCTGCGATGGAAAGATTGAGATAGAGGGAAAAGAGTGCGTCATAGTCGGTAGATCCAATATTGTCGGTAAACCCATGTCTCTTTTGATGCTAAGGGAAAATGCCACTGTGACCGTCGCTCATTCCAAGACCGGTGACCTCAAGGGAGTATGTAAAAGAGCTGACATTCTGATCGCAGCAGTTGGTAAAGCCGGCGTAATTACCAAGGATCACGTAAAGCCCGGCGCTGTGGTCATTGATGTAGGTATAAACAGAAATGCTGACGGAAAGCTCTGCGGCGACGTAGTCTTTGATGAAGTCAGTGAAATAGCAGGTGCCATTACACCTGTACCCGGTGGTGTGGGTCCTATGACAATTGCAATGCTTATGAATAACTGCTATGAGGCAGCAATAATGCATTCCAAGGAGAAATGATACCGGATGAAATGTCCTAATTGTGGATTCGAAATTCCGGAAGGACATATGTACTGCGATAATTGCGGAACGGAGATTAACTTCGTTCCGGAATTTGAGCCGGAAGTTGAGAATGAGATTAACGAGACTCTTTCCGGAGTTGCTGATGAACTGAATAAGGAAGAGCGCCTCAAGCAGGAGAAAAAGGAAAAGAGGCAGAGAGCAATCAACTGGATAAGGGACAGACACAGAATTATTTCAATTGCTGTGGGTGTCGTTGTCTTTATTTTGTTGTGCATTTTGCTTATTGTTCCCTATGCGTCCAAGTCTCCGGTCTACTATCTGAGAAATGCTGAATCTGCCAAGAATAAGGGACAGATGGATACAGCCATTTCTACTCTTATAGAAGGCAATAAGGCTCATCCTGATAATTCGGATATTGTTTTCAGAATGTCTGATTATTATCTTGAATCAGGGCGACAGGACGAGGCAGTTGCAGCACTTAAGCTTATTACGGATTCAGCTCTTTTTCCGGAAGAAACTGTGACCTATGCCTATGAGAGCATTATTTCAATTTATGAGCAGGAAAAGAGATATGAGGACATTGCAGCAATATTAAACAGCGGAGATGAGCTGGTGAGTACGCTGAAGGAGAGTTATATCCCTGCTAAGCCTGTGATGTCTCCAAACGGTGGTACTTTTGAGGATTCCGTAGTAATAGTTCTTGGCTATTCTTCCGTCAATTCAAAAGAAAACATTTATTATACTGTAAATGATGGTGTGCCGGATTCTTCCAGTATCAAATACGAAAATGAAATCGCTATTGATGCTGAGGGCGAATATAATATCAAGGCCGTATGTATAAACGAATATGGCATCGCCAGTGAAGTTACGGAATACAATTTTGTTGTGGAAAAGGGAGCTCCTGATGCCCCTGATATTATGGAACCCAGCGGCGAGTACAATCAGAATACCATGATCGTGGCTGTGGCGGAGGCAGGCTCCACTATCTTTTATACCACAGACGGAAGTGAGCCCACCATTGATTCCAAGCAGTATATTTCACCGATTTCCATGCCTGTTGGAACTTCCCACTATAGATTTATAGCCATTGATAACGAGGGCAATGTCAGCGAGATTGTGGACAGGGATTACCATCTTGTTTATACAAGGCTTGTTTCCACTGAGCAGGCTGTAAACAGTCTTGTTAGTACTCTGGTTCGACTGGATTACCTTTTGGATAACACAGGTAAGGTCAGAGGAATTGACGGACACAATGAGTATATTTTTAATTCAGCCATTGAGATTGAGGGAGCTGGCGAATACTATGTCATAGTTGAAAATCACGTGACCTATGACGGTTATTCTACACCAACCGGTCTTCTTTATGCGGTTAATACCCATGACGGCTCAGTTAACAGACTGGGATATGATTCCAGTGGAAAGTATACTCTTTTGAAAATCTCAAACAGATAGAAATACTTTAATAATTTAAAGAAATAAAGATTGAATTTTGAAAGCACTTAATTTAATATGTTTACAATAGGCTTTTAAGAAAAATATATAATGCTTTGTAGGAGGATGACTAATGTTCAAGATTTTAGAGGCTAACGAACTGGCTACGAACATCTTTCAGATGATCGTAGAAGCCCCAAGAGTAGCACAGGCTTGTTTGCCTGGCCAGTTTCTTATTATCCGCGTCGATGAGGAAGGCGAGAGAATTCCTCTTACTATCTGTGACTATGACAGAGAGAAGGGCACAGTTGAGATAGTTGTTCAGTCAATAGGGGCAGAGACCTTTGCACTTGCTAAGCTTAAAGCTGGGGATGAGCTTGCAGATGTAGTAGGACCATTAGGAAAGCCTTCAGATCTTTGCGAAGAGAGCATTGATGAACTTAAGAAAAAGAAAATCGTATTTATCGCCGGAGGTGTTGGAACAGCTCCTGTATATCCACAGGCTAAGTGGCTTAAGGAACAGGGCGTTGATTGCGATGTAATCATTGGTGCTAAGACTAAGGATCTTGTAATTCTGGAAGACAGATTTAAGAAAGTCTGCAATCTTCATGTTACAACAGATGATGGATCCTATGGCAGAAGTGGTATGGTTACAAAGGCTCTTCAGGACCTCTGGGATGAAGGAAATAAATATGATCATTGCGTAGCTATCGGACCTATGATCATGATGAAATTTGTATGTAAACTTACTCAGGAACTTGGTATTCATACCATCGTTAGTATGAACCCTATCATGGTTGATGGAACAGGAATGTGCGGCGCTTGCAGACTTACAGTTGGCGGCGAGGTTAAATTCGCTTGCGTTGATGGACCTGAATTTGACGGACATTTAGTTGACTTTGATCAGGCTATGAACAGAATGAAACTGTATAAGACCGAAGAGGGCAGACTTTTGCTCAGAGAGCAGGAAGGTAAGACTCATCACGGCGGATGCGGCCATTGCGAGTGATAAGGGAGGAAGAAAAAAATGGATGGATTTGTAAGAGTTCCTGTGCGTGAGCAGGATGCTAAGGAGCGTGCTACCAACTTCAAGGAAGTATGTCTCGGATATAACAAAGAAGAAGCTGAAAAAGAAGCTTTAAGATGCCTTAACTGTAAGAACCCTAAATGCGTTCAGGGATGTCCTGTTTCTATCGATATTCCTGCATTTATTCAGCAGGTTAAGGAAGGCGATGTAGCAGGTGCATACCAGACTATCAGTAAGTCCAGTGCACTTCCTGCAGTTTGCGGAAGAGTTTGTCCTCAGGAGAGCCAGTGCGAAGGCCAGTGCGTAAGAGGAATTAAGGGCGATGCCGTTTCTATCGGTAAGCTTGAGAGATATGTTGCTGATACAGCAAGAGAGATGGGCATTAAGCCTGAGGGAGCTAAGGAGAAGAAGGGCAAGAAGGTAGCAGTTATCGGTTCAGGTCCTTCCGGACTTACATGTGCCGGCGACCTTGCTAAGATGGGCTACGATGTAACTATCTTCGAGGCACTTCATGAGGCAGGCGGCGTACTTGTTTATGGTATTCCTGAGTTCCGTCTTCCTAAGGATGCCGTTGTTAAGAAAGAAATCGAGAACGTTAAGGCTCTTGGCGTTAAGATTGAGACAGATGTTGTTATCGGTAAGTCTGTTAAGGTTGATGAGCTTATGGAGAAGGAAGGCTTTGAGGCTGTATTCATCGGTTCAGGTGCCGGACTTCCAAGATTCATGAATATCCCCGGCGAGCAGGCTATGGGTGTATTCTCAGCAAATGAGTTCCTTACAAGAAGCAACCTCATGAAGGCTTTTGATGAGAATTCAAGAACGCCTATAATGAGACCTAAGAAGTGCGTTGTAGTTGGTGGCGGTAACGTTGCTATGGATGCTGCAAGAACAGCACTCAGACTTGGTTCTGAGGTACATGTTGTATATAGACGTGGCGAGGAAGAGCTTCCTGCACGTAAGGAAGAAGTTGGACATGCTAAGGAAGAGGGAATCATTTTCGACCTTCTCACAAACCCTGTTGAGATCCACGCAGATGAGAACGGCTGGGTTAAGAGCATCACATGTATCAGAATGGAGCTTGGTGAGCCCGATGAGTCAGGAAGAAGAAGTCCTGTAGAGGTTCCCGGTTCAGAGTTTGACATTGAGTGCGATGCAGTTATCATGTCTCTGGGAACATCTCCTAACCCTCTTATTTCTTCAACTACTGAGGGACTTGAGATTAACCGCAGAAAATGTATCGTTGCTCAGGAAGACAACGGTCAGACTTCCAAGAAGGGTGTATTTGCCGGTGGCGACGCAGTAACCGGAGCAGCTACAGTTATCCTTGCCATGGGCGCAGGAAAAGCCGCAGCAAAGGGTATCGACGAATTCCTTTCAAAGTAATGTAATATAAATCAAAAAAATAGAGCAAGACCTCATTTCATGTTATTCAGAGAAATCGGTCTTGCTCTTTTTTTGCCTTAAGTTACTCATGGTGTGGTATAATTATTGAGATTATGCACAGGAAAGAAGAGGCTTTATGGAAAGAGACGATAAGATAAGAGTAGCCATTACGGCAGGTATTGCAGGACTGATATTGCTGATATTGGTACTGTTTATAGCACTTGGGGGAGGAAAAAAGAAGGCTGAGAAGGCAAATGACGATAGCGTTGCTACTTCCTCTGTTAGTGATGTGAGTGATAGTGCTGCATCCACATTAAGCTCAAGCGAAGATGAAGACAGCGCAGATGAAGCATCAACCACGGCTTCATCTACAGAAGAATCTGCTGAGGATAACAGTAGCGGCAATGCAGTTTCAGAATATGTGGACAATACGAAGAAGTCTGTATCAGGAAACAGTTTTTATGCCACAAAGAGTCCTGTTTTGAAGGATGTATATAAGGGCGTCAAGTATGACTTAAATGCTCAGATGAATGAGATGTATGAGTACTGGAAGAATGGTAATCAGGAAGCGGTTAGAGATCTGGCGCATCTTCAGAGGTTTGAAGCCATGTCTTATTCATTGAAGGGCACTGATGATTTCTACTATTTTGGTGATGTGGACAGCGAGGGAAGACCTCAGGGAATTGGACTTGCTGCGTATGCTGACAGTCAGTACTACTTTGGTAATTTTGAGGCCGGAGTAAGAAGCGGAAACGGAACCTGGATAGCATTTTATCCAAGTTACAGCACCTATGTGGTAAAAGAGCATATGTATACCGGAGATTGGCAGGATGACCTACCTGATGGCCAGGGACAGGAGCATTACGACTATGTTCCGGAATATATGAACAAAGAAGATATTTATGTTCAAAATGCTATTGGTGGATTCTCAAATGGTCTGTATAATGGTGATATGTATATTATCACTGTTGATAATACAGGAAATACCGTGGAGTGGGACGGCATTTGCGACCACGGAAGCTGGGAGCTGGTTTACGGCGCCAATAAGGACAAAAAAGGCAATATTCCGGTAGTAAGCGGCAGGGATAACAAGGATAACCATATTTATATGGCTCCTGACAAGGCCGTAAATAACGGAGTAACAGGTATCATAACAGGTGGTAATGTTAGGAAATGAGTAACGTCAGTATTATCTGTGTTGGGAAAATAAAAGAAAAATACTGGAACGATGCCATAAATGAGTATTCAAAGCGACTTTCCAGATATTGTAAGCTGAATATCATAGAAGTTGCGGATGAGAAGACTCCGGACAATGCGCCGGCGGCCATAGAGGAGCAGATCAAGCAAAAGGAAGCGGACAGGATTCTCAAGAATATCGATGAGCATGCCTATGTCTGCGCTCTGGCAATTAAGGGGAAGACTTATTCTTCTGAGAAATTTGCTGAATTCATCAGTGGCTGCGGACTTAGGGGCATCAGCCATATCCAGTTTGTGATTGGAGGCTCGTTGGGGCTTCATGACAGTGTCTTGAAGAGAGCCGATTCTCACATCAGTTTTTCGGAGATGACTTTTCCGCATCAGATGATGAGGGTAATTCTGCTGGAGCAGATTTACAGGGGATATAAAATAATTAGTGGGGAACCGTATCATAAATGAGTGAAATTACAGAATTAAGATTAGTACTTACTGCTGAGGATGAGAGAAATATTTTTGGTGGGAATGACAGCTACATTAGGAAAATAGAGAAGAGTCTTCATGTGGAGATTATCGACAGAAATGGAGAACTTCACATAATAGGCGATAAGGAGGGGGCAAACAAGGCCTCCGGAATTATCAGAGAGCTGGTCCAGCTTTCAAAAAGAGGCGCATCAATCGAAGAGCAGAGCGTTGATTACGCCATTTCTTTAAAAGAAGATAAGAATATTAAGAACGTCCCTGAAAATGTCCTGGTGGATATTGATAAGGACGTTATCTGTCACACTATTTCCGGAAAACCTATTAAACCCAAGACTTTGGGACAGAAGAAATATATAGATGCCATCAGGAACAAGATGATCGTCTTTGGACTGGGACCTGCCGGAACCGGTAAGACCTATCTTGCAATGGCCATGGCAATAACAGCTTTCCAGAGAGAGGAAGTCAGCAGAATTATCCTCACAAGACCTGCAATTGAGGCCGGAGAGAAGCTTGGATTTCTTCCGGGAGACCTTCAGAGCAAGGTTGACCCTTATCTGAGACCTCTTTACGATGCGCTGTATCAGATTATGGGTACCGAGAACTTCATCAAGAACATGGAAAAGGGACTGATTGAGGTAGCTCCTCTTGCCTACATGAGAGGACGTACTCTGGACAATGCCTTCATTATTCTGGATGAAGCCCAGAATACAACACCGGCTCAGATGAAGATGTTCCTCACCAGAATTGGTTTTGGCTCCAAGGTTATCATTACCGGTGATGCCACTCAGAAGGATCTTTCTCCTGATGTGAAGTCAGGACTTGATATAGCTTCCAATGTCTTAAAGGGCATAGACGACATTGCCTTTTGTACTCTTACCAGCAGCGACGTTGTAAGGCATCCTCTTGTTCAGAAGATTGTAAAGGCTTATGAGGATTATGAGAAAAAAGCCGTAAATAAGCAGAATAAAAAAGCAATTCAGAAACTGGAGAGACAGCCTAAGAATGGAAAATGAGATAAAGACAAATAGACTAATTGGAATATTTATGTGGCTGCTCTTTATTTTTTCAGGAGCGCTGGTATTAGCTTTTTCCTTTTTATCGGGCAAGAGCTATGAAGCCATACTCAGAAATACCATAGTTACCATGATTCTTACAGGCACAGTTGTATTTATGCAGCAGGATGCGGCAGGTAAAGGAGAAAGCAGTTTTTTCTTTGACAATTTCAGCCATAGATACAGATTTATCGTCCTATATTTGGCGGGGATTGTTTTAGCCTGCGTATTTTCTTTGATTCCAAATCATTTTTGGCCATATATGGCGCTGTTTCTGATGTTGGGGCTTTTTTCCAATATTGAGACCGGTCTTGTATCGGGAATTGGATTTGTGGCCATCTCGGTTATGCTGGAAGAAAATGGCAATCTATCTGAATTTTTGATGTACGTGATAGCCGGAGCTGTGATTCTGGCTCTGTTCAGAAATATTTCCGAGAATACCGCTATTCTGGCCCCGGTCATTATAGCCATGATGGTGCAGGCAGTTCTGATAATGGCCTTCAATGTGCTGTTTTTAAACAGAACCTTGTCATTTAAGCTGCTACTTATACCAATCCTTAATTTGATGCTGAATCTTATAATCATAATGATTTTCCTCAATATCTACGGCGTGTATGTCATCAGGAAATCCAATGATATGTATATGGAAATCAATGATGCGGAGTTCCCGCTCCTGGTTCAGCTCAAGGAAAAAAATAAAGACGAGTACTACAAGGCTATCCACACCGCCTATCTGGCAGAGAGAGTAGCCCAGGGACTTTCATTAAACGCAAGGGCAATTAAGACTGTGTCTTATTATCACAGGATTGGCGTTCTTGAGGATAAGAAGTCCTGGCAGGATATAAGCCATTTTTATCTGGATAACAAATTCCCGGAGGAGGCCATCGAGTACCTTCATGAATATGTGGAGCCGCCCAAGAATCAGGAACTTTCAAAGGAGGCTTTTGCAGTCAACATCTGTGAGACAGTGGTTACCTCTATTAGCTATTTAATAAATAAGGATAAAGATGTTAAAATTGATTATGACAATCTGATCGATAAGATCATGAATAAGAAGATTGAAGATGGTTCTTTGAAAAATTACGATATCACCTTCAGGGAGTATGATCAGATCAGGAAAATATTAAAGAAAGAGAAGCTATATTATGACTTTTTACGTTGAGAATGAAGTAGAAGCAAGCTTTGATTTTGATATAGAGGAAGTTGCCAGAACTGTTGCTCAGGCAGTTTTGGACAGCGAGAAATGTGATCATGAGGTGGAAATCAATCTCATAATCACAGACGATGAGGGAATTCATGAGATGAACAGGGATTTCAGAGGTATCGACAATCCCACGGATGTTCTTTCTTTTCCTAACATCAGTTATGAGACAGCGGGAGACTTTTCTGTCATCGACGGGGAGCAGAATATCGATCTGGTAAATCCTGATACAGGAAATATCGTATTTGGCGATATTGTAGTAAATGAGAACAGAGTAAGGTCACAGGCTCTTGAATACGGACATTCCGAGAAGAGAGAGTTTGCGTTCCTTATTGCTCATAGCATGCTTCATCTGTGCGGCTACGACCATATGGAGGAGGACGAGGCCAAGGTCATGGAAAAGAAGCAGAACGACGTTTTAGAGGGGCTTGGAATTACAAGGGATTAAAGAAATACGCAACATAATGGGGAGTGTTGTAAATGAAATCTTACATTGAAGAGAAAAGAATAAGGCCTGATATTTTGACTTCCATGCTGTACTGGTCAATTGTTATTATCATGGTCTATAACATTATTTCGGTAAAAATATTTGGTGATAAGGGAGCGGGATATTTTGCAGGGCCCATGGCTCTGTTTTTCCTGTTTTATGTCTCCTTTGTGCTGGCAGTTCAGAAGTCTGTATATGTAATGGTGAGACTAAGGGCTCGAAGGTCACAGTTTTTGAATGCAGAAGCCAGTATGCGTAAGTCCATGAATCTGTTTGTGGCAGTGGGTATAGTGTTATCCGTTATCTGTATGCTGGCAAGTCTTCCCATAGCAAGAGTTCTATTTGGCTCCGGAAGATCATATTTCCAGGTTATTATTGTGGCTGCATGCCTTATCTTTCTTTGCCCCCAGGGTGTCATAAGAGGATACCTGCAGGGCCTTGGCTACACAAAGCCCATATTTATAGCTGATATTATCATTTCAGTTACGGCTTCCGTGGTGGGGGCTGTGGTTTCAGGTTTTTTGTTCAGCTATGGAAAAAAGGTAAATGAGCTGTTCCATGTGGATGAGTACAGTGCAATCTATGGAGCTTCAGGCATGATGATAGGCTTTCTGGTGGGCTCTATTGTGGGACTTATTCAGATCAGCATAAGCCTTACCCTCAGAAAGAGCGAGATCAATGAGATTGTTAAGGCCGGCGCGCCTAAATACCTTGATAACAAGAACGATGTTCTCACAGGAATAAGAATTATTCTGCTTTTGTATGTTACACCCATACTTATGTGCCTTGTGGATAATATCGTTTACATATTCTACAATTCGAAGAATGGCAATGTATCGGAAGCAATCGGGCTCTATGGAGCTTTTTCCGGAAGAGTTATATCTATTGTGGTTCTGATGTCATTTCTTTGCAGCATTCCTTTCATAAAGAGCTGGAACAGAGTAATGGCCAGAGTCGAGAGAGATGAACTGGAAGGCGCCAGAGACAGGTTAAAGAAGCTTATTCGCTTTGAGTCAATGCTTCTGATTCCGGTATGTGTATTTATATTTACAGTATCTGAAACCCTGCAGGTAGCTCTTTTCGGTAAATCCAATCCTGCGGTTAACAGTATTATCCATCTGGGAAGCCTTATGATTCTTTTGGCGGCAATAGCGCTGTTTTGCTCATGGCTACTAAACCACATGGGTAAGTCCATGCTTATCATAATTGACCTTGCCACAGGCTGGGTAGTGCACATTGTTCTGCTGATTGTGCTGTTCCTGGTATTAAAGCTGGGACTTATGGGAATCATGCTTTCATTTGTTGGTTCATACCTTATTTATGACATTTTATGCATCTTCATGATATTCAAGATGCTCAAATACAAACAGGAACTTGTGAGAACCTTCTGCATTCCACTTATTGCAGCAGCTATTTCCGGCCTTGTTTTGTTTTTGATAAATCTGGTATTTGTGAATATTATTGGGGATGTGCTGACAGTTCTGGCAGGTGCCCTGGTTTATACAATACTTTATATGATACTTCTCATTTTTCTCAGAGGTATTAAGACCCATGAACTCTATAAGATTCCTTTTGGAAGACTATTTGTGGGCTTATCTGAGAAGATACAAAAAGAACTTATCTATGAGGAATAATCTTGAGTAAAAAAATAATTATAGCCGGCGGCGGTGCTGCCGGAATGTGTGCTGCTATTTACGCTGCGAGAAATGGTGCTGAAGTCACTATTTTGGAAAAGAATGATCAGCTGGGAAAAAAGCTTTCGATGACAGGAAACGGAAGATGCAATCTGACGAATCTTGACATGAAGGAAGAGTGCTTCAATGCGGCCTCCAGAGCGAGAATGAAGGAATGGCTCGGCATCTATGGAGTAGAGGATGTCATCAGCTTTTTTAAGTCCCTGGGAGTAGTTGTTAAGAGCGAGGATGGCTATATTTATCCCGTATCCGGTCAGGCTTCATCTGTTGTGACAGCTATGAAGAATGAAATAGACAGATGGGGAGTAAAGGTGCTTTACCACCAGCAGCTTAAGGGAATTACCAAAGAGGATAAATTAATGGTCCGCACCAATGATTCCCTGTATGAAGCCGACAGCGTGGTAATTGCCACAGGTTCCCTGTCAGGGCCAAAGAGCACCATGTCCACCGGAGATGGATATTATATCTGCAAACAGCTGGGAATGACGGTGAAGGATACCTATCCGGCTCTTGTTGGATTCAAGGTTATGGATGAGCAGCTTCCCGACATGGGCGTAAGGGCAGTGGCGGAGATAGCTTTTTTGCTGGGAGGCGAAGAAATCACCAGGGAATATGGAGAGATCCAGATAACCAAGGAGGGAATTTCCGGTATTCCCGTTATGCAGGCCAGCCGTGAAGTGGTTAAGCTCCTTGCAGAGAAAAAGCCTGTGGTGGCTTCAATAGATTTCTATCCTGATTACGATGATAAAGACTATGCAGCTCTTAAGCAGGATATGTTAAAGCTTAAGGATGACAGGACTTTACTGGAGTTTCTTAACGGATTTGCCAACAGTAATATCAATGAAATGGTTTTAAACCGAATGAAATTGGGGAGAACCATGAAGATGAAGAATATATCCGAGAGCATGATAGAGTGTATTCTTGATACCTACAGGGCCTTTAAGCTCAAGCTTGATTGTGACTACGGATATTTACAGTCCCAGGTTACAACCGGCGGCGTGAGCCTTGGAGATATAGGAAGTGACCTGTCCTGTAAACAGATGCCCGGTGTATTCTTAGCCGGAGAACTTCTGGATGTGGATGGAAGATGTGGCGGCTACAATCTTCAGTGGGCCTTTACCAGCGGCAGCATAGCAGGAACAGCTGCCAGCATTTAGAGAGATTATATATGATAAGAATTAATCAGATAAAAATTTTATGTGATGTAAATAAAGCTAAAGAGCCAGGGGAGCTTCGCAAACTTTTATTAAAGAAAGCTGCGAAGCTTTTGCGTGTATCTGAAGGCGACATTTCGAAGCTTCACCTGATACGACACTCCATTGACGCCAGGAAAAAGCCCGAGATCTACGATATCTACATGGTGGATATAGAGCTTGCTCATGGAAATGATGAGAGCGTAGTGAAAAAGTGCAGAGATAAAAATGTCAGTGTCCACAAGCCTTTAGTTTACGATTTTAAGAGCCAGGTTTGTAAATATCTGGAAGAAGAAAGAACGGACCTTGGAAATAAAGATAAAAAGATAATTGTAATTGGTGCAGGTCCTGCGGGACTATTTTGTGCCTACATGCTTGCTGAAAACGGCTATAAGCCCATTGTTCTTGAGCGCGGCGCAGATGTTGATAAGAGAATAAAGCTGGTAAATGATTTTTGGAACGGGGGAAAGCTTGATCCTTGCACCAACGTTCAGTTCGGTGAGGGCGGAGCAGGAACTTTCTCTGACGGAAAGCTCAATACCCTGGTAAAAGACAAGGACGGCAGAGGCAGAAAAGCCCTTGAAATCTTTGTTAAGCATGGTGCTAAGGACAATATCCTCTACGAGGCCAAGCCCCACATAGGAACTGATATTCTCTGTGGTGTTGTCAAGGGCATGAGAGAACATATTATAGAGCTGGGAGGAGAGGTCCTCTTCGAATCCCAGGTTACAGACTTTGTGGTGGATGAAAGCGGAAGGCTAATAAAGGTGGTGGCTGCAGGTAAAGAATACCCCTGCGACGCTGCGGTTCTTGCCATAGGCCATAGTGCCCGTGACACCTTCTATACACTTAAGGAAAGAAAAGTTGAAATGCAGAAAAAGCCCTTTGCTGTGGGCTTTAGAGTAGAACATCCTCAGAAACTCATTAACCTTTCTCAGTATGGAATCGAAGATCCAAAGGGACTTCCGGCTGCTCCCTATAAGCTGGTGGCTGAGGCATCTGATAAAAGAGGTGTTTACTCTTTTTGCATGTGTCCCGGAGGCTACGTGGTAAATGCTTCCTCAGAGGAAGGGAGACTTGCTGTAAACGGAATGAGTTACAATGCCAGAGATAGCAGAAATGCCAACTCTGCCATTATTATTACCATATCTCCTGAGGACTTTGGGGGAGAAGATGTACTCTCCGGAGTTGAATTCCAGAGAAAACTGGAGGAAAAGGCCTACAAAGTGGGTAACGGCTCTATTCCTGTTGAGTATTACTGCGACTTCAAGGAGAATGTGGTAAAGAAGAATAATCTTAATATTCTTCTTGAAGAAAAGAAAGAGAATACTACTGACCGAAATCTTCCTGTTATGAAGGGAAGCTATGTCTTTTCTGATGTTCATGATATATTGCCTGATGACCTCAACGTGGCCTTCGTGGAGGGAATGGAGAAATTTGGCAGGATGATAAAGGGCTATAATAATGGAGATGCGCTTGTTTCCGGCGTTGAGAGCAGAACCTCATCCCCTGTAAGAATAGTCAGGGATTTCAGCGGCGAATCAGTAAATATCAAGGGCCTTTACCCCTGCGGAGAAGGGGCTGGCTATGCCGGAGGTATAATGTCTGCAGCCATGGACGGAATTCAGACTGCGGAGCATATAGTGGCAAATCTTTTAAAATAATAAGAACTATACTGCGAGAATACGGAGATTATGGACAAAAAATATATACGTGAAATGATAATTAAAGAAAGGGATATGATAGCCCCGGAAGATCTGGAGATCAGGAGCAGAAACATCTTTGAAAAGCTTGTGGAACTGCCTGAGTACGAGGCGGCTGAAAACGTTCTTGTTTATGCATCCATGAGGAGCGAGGTCAGAACAGATGAGATAATTCTCGACGCACTGGCTTTGGGGAAAAATGTTTTTTGTCCAAAGGTTGTGAATAAGGATTCTTCCGAAATGGTATTTGTAAGGATTCTTGAGATAGAGGACCTTAAGGAAGGCTACTATGGAATCAGGGAGCCTGAGCTTATGGAGGGGGCAGAGATTTATCCGTCAGAGGGGCTTGACGAGACTTCTATAGTCATTGTTCCTGGGGTGGCCTTTGACAGGCAGGGAAACCGCATAGGCTACAATGGGGGCTTTTATGACAGCTTTCTTGGTAAACACCCCGATATAAACACCGTTGCTCTTTGTTACAGGATGCAGGTACTGGATCATTTGCCTGCAGAGGATCACGATATACAGGTTAAAAAGATTTTGTCTGAGGACGAATTGTAATTTTTGAAAATTACAAAAACAATTTTGAATTCTTCATTCTTTTCTTTTTCCGGCCCTCCTATAATCCAAACTGTAATCAGAAAAGGAGTTCCTACGGGGAACTCAAGCCTGGAGTCCATTGGGGGCTTCAGAGAAGGGAAGGTTTTATGAAAAAGAAAGTTCTGAGCACCATTCTGTGTGCGGTCCTTGCAGCATCCACTCTGATCGGCTGCGGATCCACCTCCACCGAGAGTTCTTCCACCGGTGCGGCAACCTCCTCCACGGAGACCACTTCTTCCGCTACGGAATCCACCGCTTCCGGCGAGAAGGTCACCCTGTCCATCTACACCCAGTCTGCAGATGTTGACACCAAGGTTCCTTACGACTACGCCGTCGAGCAGCTGGCGATCGCTTATCCCAATGTTGAGTTGAACCTGATCGTTCAGGCTCAGGATGACGGCCAGACCCTGAAGACCCTGGCAGCAACCGGCCAGCTTCCCGATATCTACCAGGCAAGCACCGATATCATCAATACGTTCCGTGAGAGCAATCAGATCATGGTTCTGAACGATGTGGCAGCATCCACTGGATTCCTTGACAAGCTCTATGAGGCAAACACCAACCTGGCTTACGCAGAGGACGGCAACATCTACGCATTCCCCTTCTCCGGTCAGGAGTATGTGCTCTGGTATTACAACAAGGCAGTCTTCGCAGCAAACGGACTGGAAGTTCCCACCACCTATGACGAGCTGCTGCACTGCATCGAGGTCTTCAAGGGCGCAGGTATCACCCCCATCGCTCTCTTCGGCCAGGAAGGCTGGATCACCTCCGCAGCTTACGATGTGATCGCCACCAGATACACCGAGGGCGGCATCAAGGCTCTGGACGAGGGCACCGCAAACATCACCGACGAAGCTTATGTCTCCGCAGCAAACATGCTGGAGAAGCTGGTGGCAGCAGGCCTCTTCCAGGATTCCGTCACCACCACCAACTATGACCAGGCTTCCGAGCTCTTCCTGTCCGGTCAGGCTGCAATGTTCATCAACGGCCAGTGGTACATCGAGGATGCGACCAAGACTCTGGGCGACGATGTTGACTGGATGTTCTATCCCGCACAGGATGCAGCTTCCTACGAAGCAGGCAAGGCAGTATTCTCCGGCGGCGGCAGCTCCTCCGGATTTGCAGTAAATCCCGATTCCGCAAACGCAGCACTGGCAGCAGAAGTTGCTGAGTTCATCACCGAGAAGTACTGCGAAGCAAAGGTTATGTACAGACACAATCCCCTGGTTGCCCTGAACACCGGTGCAGAGCCTGATTCCGCTCTTCCCGCAATGATGCAGAAGCTGTCCGATACTCTTCCTTCCGTCACTGCAACCACCAAGTTCACCTGGGGTCTTACCAACTCCACCTTCAACGATGCCATCCAGTCCGAGTCTCAGGGACTTGTCTCCGGACAGTTCAGCGCTCAGGAGTTCATCGACGACATCAACGACATCATGAATTAAAAAGAAATCAGCATTTGGCAGGTGCGGGGCACATCGCCTCGCACCTGATTTTCAGAGGGAATCACCGTGAAAAAATACATGGGCAACAAGCCGGCCATCTTTCTCTTCATCCTGCCGGCGCTGGCGATCTTCATCGCCTTCGATTTTATCCCGATCGTCCAGGTTTTTGCGTACAGCTTTACGAAATGGAACGGTCTGACCACGCCGATATTCACCGGATTAGAAAACTACAAAGAACTCTTTCAGGACCGTGTCTTTGCGACATCCAACCGTAACCAGCTGATCTTTGCCATCGTGATCACGGTGTACCAGATGTTCTTTGCCACCGTCTTTGCCATCACCATCTCCGACAAGAAGATGAAGGGCAGAAAGTTCCTGCGGGTGGCTTA
>JAEEGF012312286.1_pt1 | contig 16761 bp, 23 predicted proteins | sample 9134171 | NCBI WGS metagenome assembly JAEEGF01 (sample SAMN16246542, study PRJNA631951) | gut metagenome | biome: gut microbiome; feature: rumen; material: AP-attached | host: Bos | place: Iran: Karaj | collected 2018-10
AACTTTTTGCTTTACATTTAATAAATAATGATATTTTTTAACCAGGGATAAAGCATAACTATCAAAAGTTGTAATATAACTATTATCAATTTTCTTTAATTCATCACTAAATTCAATATGTTTTTTAATAGCATCTCGAATACGTAATTTCATTTCTCCAGCGGCTAAATTAGTAAATGTTAAAATTAATAATTTAGATATGGAAACACCGCTTTCTAGTTTTCTTATTACTCGTTCTGTTAATACAGCTGTTTTACCAGAACCAGCTCCAGCTGATACAATAATATTATTACCATCTAAGTTAATGGCATCATTTTGTTCTTTGGTCCAACTAGGCATTTTCATCACCTCCTAGCATGGATAAGTAAATGTTATTTTTTTCATCATGATAACAAATATCTTGATATTTACAATATTCACATGACATATTACGATTATTTAATATTTTCGGATTAATGGAAAAATCACCATTTAAAATATTATTCATGGCATTCATAATCTTCTCATGAGTAAGTTTAAGTATTTCATTAATATCATCATCGGATAAAACATTGGCTGTCTTAATAATTTCACCATCTTTAGTTAATTTCATTCCACGAATCATTTCACTATTTTCATAGGTTGAATCAAAAACACTAAGTCGATTTAAATCACTTGTACTATATCCTTGTAATTTTAAATTATCATAGTTTTGTTCATCCATTGTTTTTTTTGCAGTTTTTTTCAAATCAAAATTTAAAATATGCTGTAAATAAAAACCCGTAAATTTATTATTTTTTAAAATATCTGAATTATTAACTAAATATAAATATATTGGTAATTGCATTGATAAACCAAATTTAAGATTTTTAATCTTTATATCTGTATTACCAGTTTTATAATCAATAATACTAACTAATGTTTCATTATCTTTTTCTTGATACATTATTTTATCAACAAAACCTTTAAAATGAACATATGGACTATTCATTAATTTAATATCTATTTTATGTTCATATAACATATTAGTAAAACCAGAAATAAATTGATGTTTACGAATTGTATCAATAATAAACTTTAAATCATTTTTTAATTTATCTAAGAAAAACTTTTCTTTATTTGTAAACTCTTTATCTTTAAGAAAATAATTATATTCTTTATCCATATCAAAATTATCTTCATTCATTTTGCTTAAAACATAATGAAACAAGCTACCAATAATAGTATAAAAAGTTTCACTAAATTCATCTATCTTTAAGATATTACTTAAATAATATTTAAACGCACATTTATAATAGTTATCTATACTGCTATATGATAAAGCTAATTCATTATTTAAATATTCAGTTAGTTTATCTTTATTAATACCCGTAAATTTATTATCATATGATAGATAATCGTTCTTATCATAATTTGTATATAGTAAATCAACATTTTTATTCTTAATACCATATTTAACTAGATCATCTAAATACATTGTATAAAGTGATTTATTAGATTGTTCACTATAATTCATACTACGATTATATTCTTTAATTTCATAATCCATATAATCCAGTAAATTACTTGGGAAGTACTCATTAAATGATGATTTTTCTTTATAAGAGATAATTAAATTATTAATACTTGATAAATAATTTAAAGTATTAGTTTTTATTCTTTCATTTTCTATTTCTATTTTATCAATACCAACTAATTCACAAATATCATTAGTTATATAATCTGTATCCATTTTTAGTTTTGGAATACTTGAATTATTAAAATTCAATAAGAAAACATATTCATCATCATTAACATAATCAAAAACATTTTTTATTTTAACAACATTATCTAATTTTTTATTACTTACTTTTTTATTTAATAATTCATATTTTATTTCTTCAATAGAATCACTTAAACCTAATTCATTATATTTATTAATTATATTAATAACTAAACTATATTCATTTTCTTCTTTAAAAGAATCTAATTCATTAACTATTTCTTTAACTGATTTATTATCTAAAATTAGTTCATAAAATTTTTTACCAATAACTGTACCTAACAAAGTATTATCATTATTAATATCAATTTTTATATTATAAAAGCTTTCCATCATTTTAATAATTGGTAAATATTCATTATCAATATTCATTAAACTTATTTTATTAATATCAACATTATTATTTAGTAAATCACATATTTTTTGAAAAACAAATTCAACTTCATCTTTTAAATAATTAAAGTGATATACATCATATTTTTTATCAATAGTTTTTACTGGTATAACCATCGCACCTGGTAATAACTTTTTATCAAAAGAATCTAATAGTCCATAACCATAAACTATTACTTTTCTTCTATTTAAAACTTTACTAAATAACTTATCATATATTAATAAATTATTTTGATCTAATTCATTTTTTATATCTACTAAATCATTTAATTTTTTATTATTATAATCTTTATTTTCTATATAATATAAATTATTAATAATAGTAATTGCATTATCTGGTTTCATACCTTTTTTAACTAAATAATGAATAGTTTTTTCATCATAATTAAACATGACACTTTTTTTATACTCATTTAGTGTCATAAACTTAATATTAATTATTTTCTTATTTTCTTCTAAATATTTTAATATTCTTAATTTATAAGAATTTGGACAAATAATTAATTGGTTATCGGATAAGAAATCAAACATAACTATCACCTTTTTAATTATAACAAAAATAGTATGACTATTGCCATACTATTTAACTTTTATAATAAATTTTAATCTGTTGTTGCATATACTTTACAAGTATTTGAATCAGTTGTTATTGCATCAAATTCATCGCCCCATGGTCCATAAATAATATTTGGCTCGCCATTTTGGGCATAGCCGCTGCTATTATCATGTAATTCTTGACATGTTCCTCCATAATGAAGGGTAAGATTATCATCTATTGCATATGCTTTAATCAATGGTTTACCTTGTACATATATATTACCAGATCCTGATCCACTCCAATTACCAAATGAACCTTGTCCAATGTGTCGAACTTTATTTGGTACCATAATACTTAAATTATTGCTAGTAATATTTGCACCAAAAAATGCATCATTACCTATTATCTTCAAATCTTTATTTAAAACAATACTATTAACTTGAAAAGTAAATAGTCCATGAGGATTATAATAAATTACTTTCTTCTTTAATGTATTACCTTCTACAATAATATTATTATTTAACAAAAATGAAATTGTTGATTGATTAAAATATCCGTATGAAATTGTCTCTAGCATGGTATCACCCCAAGATGTTCCCGTACCACTACAAAAATCTGTCAATGTTTCATTTTGATTTGTATTAACACTCCAATTAGCAGTATTAGTTAAATAATCAACACAATTGTTTATATCTGTACTAGTTATATTAGGATTCATTTCGTATACAGTATAATTCACTTTATTTGGTACCACAATATCACTACCACAGCTTGTATCATATCCATCTATTTCTATCCCGTCTTCTTTGATTACGATATTGTGTTCTAATAAATATTCCTCATCATAAGAACCAACGCCGTCAACGATATCACTATCTAAATCCATTTGAAAGGTTCTACCATATTGTTGTCTTGATGTTCCTAAACAAAATCCTTCAGCTGTTCCATTATTAATAAACGTCACATTCTTACTATTAATATAGCTAATGCAATCATTTAACTCTGTTTGTGTCATATTAGAATTAACTGTATATACATCTGCCATTCTCGTTGTAAAACAACTACCAGGTAATACATTATCAGGTTCTGGTTCTTCTACCCATAATCCCTCATTTGATTCTGTTCTTAGTTTAAAACTTATTGGTGTAGTTGATAAACTATTCCATTCGGTTGTTGAAAAGACTGTTCTTCCGTTTACCCATTCACTATTTTCTTCTGGTGTATCCGTTATTGCTATTCGAGCTGCATCTATATATGGTTTTATTGTTAATGTTCCACCAATTTCAGTTTTTATAAAACCAACTAACACCTGTTTATTTTCTACCACACTTCCTGTACTAGTTAACTTATATATATTACTATTTTTTTCTACTTCAAAATAATTATCTGTACTTGTTCCAATAGTATTTCCTGTAGTTGCTTCATAAGTTGCTATATAGTTTATTGGAATTTTCTTACCGTTAACTGTATTATTAACATCTACTATACTTACTAAGAATTCTTCACCATCACTATAGTTTGTACTTCCTGTTATACCTATGGTTGTTGAAGTTAAATTCGCATTATTTACATCACTACTTGATATTGGGAATATATTAGTTAAGTTAATTGCTGTTCCGTACTCTGCATTAAAACTAATATTTCCTGTTCCTAAATTATTTACTCCACCGGTTCTTGTATAATTAAAAAATGAATATGTAACACCGACTAATAACAATGCCATTCCTAGAGTACTTAGGACCATTGCATAATTTCGATATTTTTTCATAAAGACTCCTACTCTATCTTAATTATATATTATTTTTTTATTTAGAGCAACTAAAAAGCATAACCATAATGTTATGCTTAATTTTTCTTTTCAAAAATAATTGCTTCATATAATAAGTCTACTAGATGATTACTTGGTTCTAGTTTATATTTCTTTATTATTTTATCAAATACATCATCTGATAATTCTAAGTTTAAATATTTAAAAACTGATTCTTTTTTATTTTTTATTTTAGATAAATAATCTAAAGTATAATAATTATCGATAATAAGTAGTTTATCTTTACCAATAAACTTAATAAAATCTTTTAAGATATCTTCTTTATCGTTTACATAAGTAAACATTTCTTCATCATAACTAATCATATTAACTAAATCAGGATTATTTATTAAATCTTCATTAACTCTTAAATCAAGTCGATCAATTATTTTATCTTCTTTTATTTTTAAAGCTTGTAATTGAACAATAAAACCATATTTGGAATTAGAATGACTTGGTATTATTTCAACAATTATATATTCTTTTGGTAATTTCATATTCCTCCTAAAATAGTTTTTTATTTCTATTTATTTTATTTAAACTTGCATCTATTATATCTTGATCATTAAAACCAATTATATAACCTAATTTAACTAATGTAGCTAGTAGTTCTTTAATAGTATCTTTATCATTATTATAATAAAAATCAATAGCTAATTTATAAAGTCTTGCAAATATTTCTACTTTATCTTCTTCATCTACATTAGTAAATTCTTCTTCTAAACTAATATTTTTTTTATTAAAGAAATATAAAGTCATCATAAAACAATCTGCATATTCTTCTTTAACTTTATCCATATCGATAGGTTTATTAGACCAATATTTAAAGAATCTAGTTTCATTAGCTAATTCACCTATTTCAACAATTAATTCTAATTGATTCTTTTTATACATTTCTGGATCTGTAAAAGCATTATCAAATAATTCATCTAATTCTTTATTAGTTTCATAAATTATATTAAACTTACTATAATTCATTATTATCACCTATTTCTAAAATATATTTAAGCGTTGGTACAAATTCATTTCTTTCTAATGAATCAGCTATTTCTTCTTTTGTCATCCATAATACTTCACATACTTCATTAGTAGTTGCTTTATTTAAATCCGCTTCACCATCATAATTAAATAACCATGCATCAAAGTAATCATGAAAACTTTCTCTTTTTTCAGTATAAATTATTTTACCTTCTATATTAGTCAAATCAATACCAACTTCTTCCATTGTTTCTCTTATTGCACCTTCTAAACTTGTTTCACCAGCTAGTACTGAACCACCAGGACACTCTAACATAAGTGGATAAGCTTTTCTTGTTTTATCTCTTCTTGATATTAGATATTTACCTTCACTATTTTTTAACCAAACATGAACTACTAAATGATAATAACCATCTTCTATCCATGTACCTCTTTCATGTGTTTTACCAGTTAAGTTCTTATCTTTATCATATAAATCCCATAACTCCATAATTCCACCTATTTCCTTAACATCATTTCTGCACAATCCCATTTTTCATCATGGAATGTGTATGCATCCTTTTCAATATCTATTATTTCAAATCCCGATTTTTCATAACACTTTAATGCACCAGTATTACAAGTGAAAACACCTAGATTTATTTCCTTGGCATTTAATATTTCTCTTGCATAATTAATAGCTAATTCAATTATTTTTTTACCATAACCATGACCACGAATACTACTATCAACAATAATAAAACCCATTCTAATAACACTTTGATCTTCACCAGGATTTCTTAATATTAAATGACCAATTACTTTACCATCATCAACTAATGTTAATGGATAAAAACTATTACTTTTAATACATTCGTCATAGTTATTATTTATATCACTATCAGTAATTGGATAATCTTTATATCTATCTGCACTCCAAAGTCTAAATTCTCTTTCATTATTAATCCATGTAAGAATAATCTTAGCATCGTTTTTTTGATAATTTCTTAGTTCCATAAACGCCTCTTGCTATATTATATCATGAATTTAAAAAAACTGATTAATAATCAGTTTTATTTATGTTTATATCTTTCTTTAAATTCTTCTTGTTTTGGTAAATTATCTATACAGTATATTGATGAATCTAATGGCATATTGTTAATTAGTTCAAGTACTAAGTCATATACATCTTCATATTCTGTATATCCATGAAATTGTCCTTTTTCATCAATATATGATGCCCATACACCATCTTTTTTTACTATACACCATCCACCATCTCCCATAGTATGATCAGAATAGTAGTATGCATATTGACGACCTATTTTATGTGTTAAATCTTCAAATTTAGCTAATACATCTTTTTCATAATCAGTTAACTCTTTATAATATTCTGCTTTTTTTAAAACATTATTTACTTTCATATTTCCTCCAATTACTATTATAACATATTTTATTAACTATTATTTAAGAACATTAATTTCAATAGCTAATACACCATATTTATCTTGTTCTTCTTTTGAATAATACATTTCCATATCTTTTGGATTAGCTACTTCATTTTCTTTATAACCTAATGATACTTTATCAAAATGATTATATAGTTCTTCAAATGATGGATAATGATATATATTAATTATTTTAACTATTATTTTTTCATTTGTTTCTCGATTAGTAAACTCTATTAAATCATCTTTCCTTAATAAACTTCTTTTTTCATCATTAAGTCTTAATTCAATAGTTTTAGTACCATTTTTAATATTTATAAATGGTTCATTATTTAATTTCATTTCATGTTTCATATTTTACTCTTATTTTAAAATATATTTTTTTTCCATTTCTTCAAGTGATTTTGTTTCTTTTCGAATAATATCTTCTTGAGCTTTATACATTTCTTCATAGAATTTACGTCTTTTTTCAGGATCATTAGCCAATTCTTCTTGAAGTAAAGAGTATGCTTTACTATTGGCAAATGATATTTTCATTAATTTTAATGCTGCATGTAATTTTGGATCCATAGACACCTCAAATAGTTATTATAACTAAGATAATTATTCATTACAAGTTATTTTTGTAATATTTAAATACTTTATCATTTAGTTTTTGATATATTGGTTTTATTTTATTTTCTGTTGATAATTCTACGGCTTTATTAATATCTACCCATTTAACTCCACTATTCTCATCTTCTTTAATTTTAAGAGGAATAGTATCATCTGCTTCAAGAAGGAAACAACAATCTAAATGAACATGAGATGCTACATACTTACCTCTTTTAATATGAGGATCTACTGTAAGTATTTCAAGAGAAAATATTCCATCACTTAATACTTTTAAATCTTTAAGACCAGTTTCTTCTTCTACTTCTTTAAGTGCAACATGTAATAAATCAGGATCACCATCTGCATGTCCACCAGTCCAAGCCCATGAATTATAGATATTATGATAAATCATTAATACTTTAGTTCTATCTTTATTAACTATCCAATTAGATGCAGTAAAATGACACATTTCATTATTTCTAGTTAATACATCAGTAAATGTATCAATATACTTTAACATTAATTCTTTGTCTTTTATTTCTTGTTCACATGTTGGAACATAATTATTTACTAAATCAATATAATTCATCTTTTTACCTCTATTTTTTTATTTTAATATATTAACAATATCATCTAAATAATTTTGAATATTTATAAATACTTGTGATAATGGATAACCATCTACAAATTCATGACTAACAGTAATATTTAACATCATCTTATATCTATCACCTTCTAAATGATATTTACCAAAACAAACTCTTGGTACTACTTGAGAAGATTTATCATCAGGTATTGGATGAGTTAAACTAGAGAAATTAATCCATGGTGTACAAGTAATATAATATTCATCAAACGTTTTACCTTCATTATATGTTTCTTTTACTTTAGTTTGATGTTTTGCACTTTCAACATCTTTTTTAGTTTCTTCATAAAACTTATTAAAATCATGATAATTCTTACTAGTTACATTTTCAAAAGTATTTGCTTCTGTCATAACTGTATAAGCTGGATTAATATCATCAAAGATAACTATTTTACCATCTACATATCTTATTCTTAATTCTTCTACTGAATTAAGACCTTTCATTAAAATATATAAAAAACATACAAAGAAAGATTTATTTTCTTTTTTTACATAATTAACTAAATCAGTTACATTCAACTCTACATTCATACCATATGTTGGATTACTGAAACTACTAAACCATTTGTATTGTTTATATCTATTCCATTTTTTTATATCTATTTCCTTCATAATACCTCTATTCATAATTATATGTAATTATTTCACCATCATTTAATCTAGTTATTGTAATATTGTTTTCCTTTTCATAATTATCTACTCTATTTTTTATCTCTTCTTTTTCTCTTTGATAGTGTGGAAAAACATATATATCAATTAAACCTAATCCTTCGTAAGAATCAAGAATTACATCATACTTTGGTTTAGTACCTTTTTTTAAATCATAAATATATTTTGTGTCACTAGATAAAATAATTGAACCTGCACTTTCACCAATATAAATACCTTTTTCTAAAAACTTAATTAATAATTCTTTAAAATTAGTATTTCTAATTAATTCAAGTAAATAAGTTACATTACCACCAAGACCATATATTACATCATAATCTAGTATCATATTTACATTATCCTTGTTTAAATCAACAATATCTGCTTTAATAGCCCCAACACTTAAAAAGTTTTTTCTAACATCTTCTCTTGCTACATAATTACCACTACCAATAGGTGCTGCATTAGCAATAATTAATACTTTTTTACCAAAAGATATTTTTTTAAAATATTCAATATTTTCTTCTGAAACATAATTATTTATTATATTAAAACCACCTGATGTTACAATAATATTTTCCACTATAATCACCAAAACAATTATATCACATATTAATATTTAATATAATTAAAAAGACTGTTTTTTTCAATCTTTACTTACTTTTTTCATTTTCTTTAGAATATATTTTTTTTCCATCAACAATTACTTCATTTTCTGCTACTGAAACACATGTCTTAATTGGGAATATTACTTCAGAAATTAATAATTCTCTTTGTACCTCATCTAATATTCCTTGTGGAAAATAACCACAACTTAAGAATACATATCTAAAATTACCTGGCCATGTTTCATCAACCATTTGACCTTGTTCAGCTAATAGTTTTTGTTTTCTATCTAGCTTTTCTAATTCTTTAATTAATTTAGCTAAAGTTAATGTTTTAAACTTAAGTTCTGTTTCTTTAGTTAAACCAATAATTTTATTTCTTTGATAAGAGATTTTTTTATCTAAAGATTCACTACTAAATCCATGAACTTCTTTTGGATTATATTCATCATGAATCATTTCTGCAGCTATCCAATTAACAGCAGCTATTGCTGGTTTAATAAATTTATTATCAAGAGAAACTATTGCATCATATAATTCTTCCCAACTAGCATCATCTGGTGTTTTTCTATTTAAAAATTCTAGTACTTCACGTCTTGCTCTTTCTATTTTTATTTCTTCTTCTGTAGCAGTTTCTGGAAGATTATATTTTATTCTTTCTTCTTCATACATACGTTTTAAAAAATCGTCTAATCCACTCATTACTTTACCTCTATCATAATTATATCAAACTTTTAATAATCTTCATAGTAATTAATTATTTTTTCTTTAGTACCATCTTTAGATATTCTTTTCCATTCTTTTTGATAAACACTTTTTGCATATTCTTTATTTAAATATTCTTCTTGAAATTTATTACGTCTTTCAACTAATATTGGATTATTAGTCCACAAATTAAACTTTCCTTTATCATTAATTCTTTTACACATATATTGATAACATCTTTCAAAATGTTCATCAAAAGTATTAAGTTCTGGATAGTTTTTTAATGATGTAGCTAATTGTCTTTTAGCTAATAATTTTATATCAAAATCTCTATCAGAATCAGAAACACATTCTCCATAAAAATTTCTTGGTCTAATCTTTCTTGATCCACGATGATCTTCAATAGCTTCCTTCATTATTTTGATTTCTTCATCATTAAAATATTTTTTTAATTCTTTATCATTATCTAATATTTTACCAGATTCATATTCATGATTTTCTCTATCAACATTAAGTCCTATATCATGATAAGAAGCTATTGTATAAGCCATATTAATATCTAATTCATAATAATCTGCTAACATTTTCATATTATTTATAACATTATTAATATGAATCATACCATGAGAATAATATTTATTATATTTAGGAAAGATTTTCTTTTCTATATAGTTTTTTAATTCTTTGTTAATTCTTTTCATAATAACCTTTCTAATTTTTTTTCATTAATTCTCTTAATTTAGATAATTTAGTTTTATTCTCTTTATATTCAAATCTTTCTTTAACAAAATTCCTTGAACCTCTTTTTTCAAAAGAATATCTTGGTATTAATTGTAAATGAAAATGATTCATAGGTCCATCACTCATAGTACATAAATAAACACTTTCTGATTTATATACTTTTTTTATAATAGCCATTAATTTCTTAGCTAATAAAAATATTTCTTTACATGTTTCATCATCTATTTCCATTATATCTTTAAAATGTTTTTTAGGACTTACTACTGTATGTCCCTCTGCACGAGGATTACCTACTAAAAAACATTCATATTTATTATCTTCATATATCATTTTATCTTGATTATCACCAAATAAAACATGTTTATTTTCTTTATCAAAACAAGTTGGACAAATACCAGAATCAGTAAGATCTGCATGTGTTACTTTACCATCTTTAATTAATTTAATTATTTCTTTAGTAGAATATTCTTTTAAATTATTCATATTTATCTCCTTAGAAATATTTGTCTTTTAATTCAGATAAATTTTTAGATAATGATATTACTTCTGGACTTATTTCATTTAATTTATTATCTTTAATAACATAATTTGTAATATTAACATTATCTAAATTCATCATTTTTCTTAATTCATCTTGAATATAATGCATCCCTATACAATGTGGAGATTTATCTACAGTTGCAAAAACAATATTATGTATTTTACCAGTCCTAATCATTCCGCCAATTTTAGTTATTGCCATATTAATATGTGTTTCTTCAAGACATAAATCATATATATTTTTAGATATCTTCTCTAACTTTTTATAACCAGTTGGTTGCATATTTTTAAGACAACTTCCTACAATAATTATTGTATCATCAACATCATAAATATTGGTTTTCATTAATTCTTTCATAATAATTCCTCTATAGTTCATCTCTTTTTATTGAATAACAAATTACATCAGATCTAGTTCCATCCGGATCAATTCTTCTTTCTCTTAATGTAGCATCATATTTCATACCAACTTTTTGCATTACTCTTCCACTAGCTGGATTACTAGAACGATGATTAGCTAAGACTAAATAAAAGTCTTTTTCTGTTAATAAATATTCTATAACTCTTCTTAAAGCTTCAGTTGCATAACCATTGTTCCAATATTTTGATCCATAACAATATCCTAATGTAATAGTTTTATGTTTTATAGACTTTCCTTCTTCACAAATACTACCTATTATTTCATGAGTATCTTTAATTTCAACTACCCAGTTATAAAAACCATCTTCATATCTATTTATCCAATCAGTTAATATTTCTTTTGTTTCATCAATATTTTTATGTAAAGACCAAGATAAATATTTATTAGTGTTTGGATCTGTTGCCCAATTATTATACATACCTTCTCTATCTTCTATAGTAAACTTTCTAAGTATTAATCTTTCTGTTTCTAAAGTCTTTGTATTATCCATATTTATTTCCTTTCGTATTACCTATTTTTTTACAATAAAATATCCTTTATTAAATATACTATCTATTGGAAGGTTTTCATCAATTAAATGTTGTATTACTGCACCAGCTACTGCTGAAAGCAATATCTTTGCTGTTTCTGATAGATTATCTATCTTAACTATTTGATAAGCTTCTACTTCATTAAGATTAAACTTCATTCCTTTTAATTCATCAAAATATTCTGATAAAGCCCATTCAATTTGATAATCTTTATCTCCTACTTTTATTTCTATAATTTGCATATTGACTCCTTTTTCAAATTCAAATTTATTATATCATAGAAAAAGAAGATATTAATAATTATCTTCTTCTTTCACCACTATTAAATTCAATATTGTTATTTATTATATCATCTTTTAATAATCTTATTTTTTCTAGATATGTTGCTTTATTTCTAATCGTTAAATTAGATATTAATTGTTCATAAACACTTAATACACCAACAATATCACTATAATTTTCACCTATCAAGTAAGATATATTAATGTCTTTATCATATAGATTTTTCTTTGCCATTATCATCTTATAAATAATATTTAAATCTGTATAAAGTTGTTTTTCTATATCATTAACATCTTTAGTTCTTAGTTTTCTTGATGTATTTCTAAGTCTAAGTTCAATAATCTTTTTAATTTGTATTTCTGATAATTTAGTAATTTCATTGTATCCAGCTTCAGTAATATCTAATGCTTCAACAACATCTTTACAAAATTGTATTGTTTCTTCATCATCTGTTTGAAAATCATCTTGATCAGGCTCTGCCCATCCACCTGGTATTCCATGTCTATCAACATCCAAGTATCCTTGATCATATCCCATAGATATAGGTCCTCTTCCACTTTTCCATTCACCTGGTATTCCGTGTTTATCTACATCTAAGTATGCTTGATCAAATTCTGTTTGATATCCTGGCTCATTAACATAACCACCTGGCATACCATGCCTATCAACAGCTAAATATGCTGGATCAAAATCTGTAACTGTTATTGATTCTCGAGGTATACTACTCTTTGGCATACCATGTCTATCAACTCTAATATAATCTGGATCAAAGTCTGTATATGTTACTGGTGGTTCAACATAACCACCTGGCATACCATGTCTATCTACTGCTACATATGCTGGATCAAATTTTGAAGCTCCTTCTCTTAATAGTTCATCTCTCATCGAATTACCTCCTGTAAAAATTGCTTTCTACTATAATACAATATCATTATATCATAAAAATTAATTTTTTTTACAAGATTATATAACATTATATTTTCTTATGCCAACAACCTATAGAATCTTCTGTTTTAAATCCTGCACTATTATATACTTTTACTCTCCAATCATAGGAATTAATATAAGCACTTTTTATTCCCATTTCTTTTAATCTATTAATAGCTCCATGTAACATTTGTATAGCAAACCCTTTATGTCGATATTTTTCTCTTGTACAAACTGGTTCAAAAAAAGCAGTACTTGTTTCTTTATCAACATAACAAAAAGAATATGAACAAATATCGCCATCATCTGTTACTATTAAACTTTCAAAACTATCTTTATAAAATTGAGAATTTTTTCTTCCTTGATATGATAATGGTCCTTCCATTCCTTCTACATTTAAATCACCATTATCAAATTCTGGATGAAATCCATAATGACAAGCTACTGATTTAACACCATCACTAAATCCATCACCAAACACTTGTTTAAAACCATCTGGTAATTTAGTTATATAATTAGTTTCTAGTGGATGTATAACATTATCAAAGTCACCTGCTTCATCTTTTATATAACCTCTTTTTACTAATTCTTCTTGTTGATATTTCAAACTATCATGAGAAACTACTAAAAAGTTAATAGTTCCTTCTTCTTCTTTTTCAAAGAGTGGTCTTAATTCTTTTTCACCTAAATCTAGCATTTGACTAAAAATATATTCATATCCATTTTTTATACATGTATTAAATGAATCACCATCTGGTAATATAAGTCCTATTATATTATTATTATCATCTTCAAATATGTATATATAATCTGAACTTCTTTTTTTACCTCTTTCATCATGATATAACACATTTATTCGATATATTAGATCATCAAATCTCTGCGGTAACCATGAAACCATATTTTTATTTTCATTATAATTATCTCTTAAAAATTTAATTATTCTATCATAATCTTTATTCTTATCATATTTTTTAATTTTCATAATTACCTCCTTTCTAAAAGATAAATTATTTTGTTTTATTCATCTTTTTTAATAGTCTTTTATATTTTTTTTGGAAATCTGGTTTATGAAATTGTTCTAATACTGAAAGACAATCTACTCTATATAATTTATCATATTTTTCATAATAATTATTGGTTTCATAATACGCATCTGCTATATGAAATTCATATCCAAAATTTAGCATTTCGTTACATTCATAAACCCATTTTATTATCTCTTCTTTTGATACAGTATCTCTTAAAACTGTAAACTCAAAACAATCACCACAAACCCATGGATCTATATTAAAACTAGCTCGATATTCTGCTATTTTTTTTATTGGAATTGACCCAACTGTATTTTCATGTACTGGAAGAGAATCTGGAATTATAATAGTTTCCCATGCTCTAATCCATTTTTCCCCTTTTATTACAACTTGTTTATTTAATATTTTTTCACTTTCTAATAATTTACTATATACATATTTCATTATTACAAAAATATTATCAGTCACTGTCTCTTTTAACAATTTACAATTAACTACATCAAACGATACCACATAATATGGTGCTTGCTCATTTTTTTGAGCTAATAAAAATTCATTTATATGATCTTCAGCTGCCATAATTTATCACCTTTCTAATATAAAGATACTCATAGTATGATTATTTATCAAACTCTTTATCGAACAGTTTAAATAGTTCAATATAATCCTCATCTTCATCTTGTCTTCTTAATAAATCTGGTTGATGATTATAATACATCTCTTTAAGTTTTTTATAAGGAACATACATTATTTCTGATATTTCTTCTTCTTGATATTTCATATCTTCTATTTTCTTATCTGTTCTTAATATATATAAATCATCAAATTCGTTGTTAATAAAAGTCTCCGTATATCTTGCACTTCTTTTTACTGTTTTTATAAAAGTTAAATCTTCTTTCTTAACATCTAAATTTAATTCTTCTTTTATTTCTCTAAGTGCTGCTTCTATTGAATTATCACCAGACAATAAATGACCAGCACTAGATATATCTATCATATTAGGATTACTATCTTTGTTTGCACTTCTTCTTTGAAGTAAAACATCACCATTATTATTAACTATCCATATATGAACTGCTCTATGCCAATCTCCATCACGATGTACTTCACTTCTTAATTTCTTTTCACCAGTTTTATTACCATTTTCATCTAATATATCAAAATACTCTTTTGCCATAATTATTTCCTTTCCAATATACAAATAGACTCGCAGTGATATGTTCCTCTAAACATATCTACTAAATCTATAGTAAAAACATTATATACTTCTTTTAATTCATCTAAATCTCTTTGTAAAGTTTTCATATCACATGATATATAGATAATGAATTTACTATTTATTTTCTTTAAATATTCTCTTGTCTTTTTATCCAAACCACTTCTTGGTGGATCTACTATTACTAAATCAATATTTTCAAATATATCTATATAATTAGCTACATCACCATTAATTACTTGAATGTTACTTATATTATTATTTTTAATATTATCTTTTGCATTATTAGTTGCTTCTTTATTTATTTCAACACCCGTAACAGTTTTTACATCTTCACTTACTAATATTCCCCAAAGAGATGTTCCACTATATAAATCTAATACATTATCTATTTTCTTACCTTTTAAAAAGTTTTTAATTATTAAATTTATACTTTCTAAACCTTCTTTATTTACTTGAAAGAAAGCTTCACTTGTTATCTTAAAAGTTTTATTATCTATTACTTCTTCAATATAACCATTACCTTTAACAATAGTTTTATTACTAATAATGGTATCTATATAATTAAATTTATTTATAAAATCATCATCTATTTTAGAATCAATATTTAATAATAATTTATCTTGATTACTTTTTATAATTATTTCTTTAATATTATATTTAGATAAATCTATATTATTTAAATCTTTAATTACTTTATTAATATTATCATTTAACAAATAACAATAATCTATTTCAATTATATTATTTGTTTTTTCTTCATAAAAACCTAGTTTATTATCTTTAATATGTAATGTTACTTTATTACGATAATTAAGATTTTTTGTTTCATAGAAGTTATCTATTTTACCTAGTAATTCTTTTCCTTTTTCTAACTTAAATTCTTTTTCTAATTCATAAGTTGTATGTAGAAAATTACAACCACCACATTTATCATAAAATGGACAAATTGGTTTTATACGCTTAGTATTTTCTTTAATAATATTTTATA
>JAEEGF012197128.1_pt1 | contig 16760 bp, 9 predicted proteins | sample 9134171 | NCBI WGS metagenome assembly JAEEGF01 (sample SAMN16246542, study PRJNA631951) | gut metagenome | biome: gut microbiome; feature: rumen; material: AP-attached | host: Bos | place: Iran: Karaj | collected 2018-10
CTCCGGTGCTGTCGGTAAGAACAAAGTCATAGCTCCATGCTGCGGGCTCTGTTCCTGCAGTTTCGGATCTAACTTCTTTTGTTACCGGGATGCTTGCGGTAGTCGGTTCAACCGTGTAGTTATTTGTGAATGTAAGCGGAGACTGTTCGGTAGAGGATGCGGTTGCCTCGAGCTTGCCGTCATTGTTGCTGTCGGTTACGGTTACCGTTATAGTCTTACCTGATGCTGCTGCAGCGTCATTCGTTACGCCTGCTACGGTTCCGGATTCCGTTACGGTATACGTATACGTTCCGATAGCATCATAGGTAAAGGGACCGAAGGTAAATGTCGGGGACGCTTTGGTTACCGAGCCGCTCATTACAGTTGCCGAAGGTGAACCGGCAGCAGCTGCGACGGTGAACGTATAAGTCCAGTTAGCGGGACCCGTATATCCCGAGGGAACGCTGACAACCTTCTTTACGGGGAAGGATATCGAAGCGGGAGTGGGTTCATATTTGTTTGTAATGGTAGTTATGGTTCCCTGAGTTTCCTGGCTGACTAATACATAACCGGCGGGGAGAGTTTCGCTCCATGTATATTCGATTTCTACGCCGTTTTCGTATTTCATCAGGTCAGGAACAGTTGCCTCCCAATGATTGCCTTCGTTAAGGGTTACGGTCTTCTTGGGAGACATTGAGCTTCCGTTTTTCAGAAGTTCAACCGTCAGTGAAGCGGGTTTTGTATTGCCCTGCCATACTTTCTTAACAGTAGCTTCAGTGAAGGGGACAAATGTGTTTGTTACAACATCGGATGTCGCGCCTGTAGAATCTGTATAGGTTGTAGACTTTACAGAGAGAACGCCGTCGTTTTCTTCAACGACTACCTCAACGCTGATCGGTGCGCCCGATACTGTCCACTGATCGCCGGGATTTGTTTCGTTTATCGTGTAATAATATTTACCGGCATATTTATAAAGTGACTTGCCGAAGCTTACCTCGCCTGAATCGTGAACTGTAACGCTTGATTTTTCAGGCATGGGTGTTGCAACTCGATTTCCTTCAACATCGTTGCCTGCGGTGTTTGTGCCTGCAGTGATGGTGAAAGTAAAGTTTTTATCGTTTTCCGTTGCAACGTTCTGCTCATCGGAAACAACTTTATGAACAACTACGGGAGATTCAACACCGAGAGTTTTTACGTCTACTTCATTGGAGTGAATATCGAAATCATATGTGACTTCGCCTTTAGTCAGTTTATATTTGAATGAATATACGTTACGGGCTACTTTATTACTTCCGTTTGCATTGAAAGGCGATGTGTTGGAAGATGTGGTGCTGTTAAGTTCCTGAGCTTTAACGGGGAATGATACCTCGAAGCTCTCGCAGTCGCTGAGGGTGATACCGTATTCCGCGTCAAACTCAGTTGTAAAATCAATAGTCAGGGTATAGCCGTTTTTCGTAACGCTGTAATAACCGGGATCAATCGTTATTGCGCTGCCGGTTTTCGGTTTAATGGTAACGACTACGTCTGTTGTAGTGGAGGGATCAGCGAATATAACGCCAAACTCTGAGCCTCTGCCGTCGTTGATATTGGGAAGGACGTCTGTAAATTCAATATCATGGATCGTATAGTCGGTGTCGAAATTGGGCTTTGCGGTAAGAGTATAGATAAACTCTTCTTTTTCATGAACCGATACGGGAACGTCCGTTGTATACGTAGTGCCGCGAATCGTCTGGCTCTTATGAAGAACTACGCCGAATGCGCCGAGACCGTAGGTGGTCCATGTTGCTCTGCTGCCTCCTGAAAGACCGGCTACGTTTGTATCGCTGTGCCATGTTGTAGCGCCGGTCGGTGTGGGGTCGACCCAGTAACGGATCTGGAACTGTCTTTTATTGTAAATTACATCGTATATCGATTTATTGATCGTAGGAGTGAAAACCGCTGTCAGTTCATTGGTATCAGCATCATAGTTGCAGGTTATACCGGACAATGAGCTTACCGACCCGCCGCTGGTAGTATACAAAACTCTGATACTGCCATTCCTGTAAGTGTAGTTTTCAGGAATAAGATCATAAAAATTGATATTCGCGAAGTTTTCGTTGGGATAAGCCTTATTTTCTATTGTAATAAGATACCTGAGGCTTGCTCCGGGGCTGACAGTGGTTACGCCGCCGTTTACCGTAGTGGCAGTTGAGTCACCGCTGTTCTGATAAGCATCCGCTGTTTTGGATATGGAATTGCTCGTTTCATTGTGAGTATAGTATATATCAACAGAATCGCGGAGGTCTTCAGTGCTTCCTGAAGAAGGCTGATTCTGGATAGCCCATGCAACGGAGTGAACGCCTGCGACGTTGTGATATACAAGGTCTCCGGTACCTGTTGCGCTGGTCGAAACCTCTGTTACCTTGCATACGATGGCGAACCAGAATGATTCACCGGGCTCAAGATAAAGAGGATCGCCGTTAAGCTCATTGACAGCAAACTTTATAGCTCCCGGCATCGTTATATCCGTCGGAGTACCCGCGTATCTTACCGTTCCGGCAAGAGCGCTGTTTGGTCTGGACGTTGTTAAAGAAGAATCTGCTTCAATTGGTTTTGTGAATGCATACGCCGTTGCATCAAGGGGAGCGACACCGGTGCCGTAATTGGTATTAGTTCCGTCGAACTGGTGCGTATATGCATACCATAAGCCGTATCTGTCGCGGGAGGTATAGTTCGCGGGAACTTCCGACGGCCACATTTCGGGACTTCTGTAACCGTCAGCAACGCCGACGAATTCGAGACCCTGCGGAAGCATATCATAAATGTATTCAATAGGCGCAGGGCTTACCGCGTTAGCGCTGTTTGTAACACCTATCTGATAGAGGACATAGTCACCCACGTCATATTTATTGCTTCTTGTTACATAGTTACCGTTAAGCTGCGTGTATGAAATTAGGATTATTTTGTGATATTACTGCGGTAGTCAAAGATCCGTCATGGTAAACGTAGTTACTTACGCGTTTATCTATGGAAATATCCGCGCTGCGGTTTGCACCGAGAGTAACGGATGCCTCAGCAGTCTGAGATCTGAACGCAGCATAGGGTTCATCATCATCGTCGAGATATACTTCTACGTAAGCGGTGTTTAATAACTCCGTTGCAGTCGTATTCTCATCGATCTGATATTTCATTACCCATACGCCGCTGTGAGCACCTTCAATTGATACCACAGGGTATTGATAGTTTCTGTTAGAAAGGCTTACCGCGCTAGGATCATTAGGCTCCGGGGCAAAGGTCTTGATTCCGTCGTCTGTATCGTCATCCGGATTATCGAACGGTATGTTTGTTCCGTTATAAGTCGCGCTGATAAGGGTCATGCCGGGTTCGGAGCTGTCGAAAAGCTTGAAGGGTAATGTTTGCGGCTCGCCGGCGTCATTTGTACTGGTATTTTTTACTACAACTTTAAAATATACATATTGTTCTTTATCTACCGTTTCGACTCCTTCAATAGGATCTGTGCATGCCTCGTCACTGAATACATTTTTGGTAATGCAGTCCGCAATGACCATTCTCCTGCGGGCATATGTCATGGTCCCGTCAGTGCCGTGGGGTGTGCCGGCACGGTTCGTTACGGTAAACGGCGTATTATCTTTTGCGCTGCCTATAAGCGTAAATGACTTTGCGCCCTTTGCGGTGGGAGTTTCACTGGTCTCGGAAGAATACGTGGCTGCAGGAACAGTAAAGCCCTGGACACGGATCATTGTAACCGCTTTTGTTCCGGTATAAGTATAGGTGCCTGCGGTCTGGGTAATAGTCTGCGTTGTGCCGTCTTCAAAGCTAAGTGTGATTATTGTGTTTGCCACACCGCTTATGGTCTTAAGCTGTACTCGGGGAGGCCAGAAGTCGGTAAACTCTCCCGAATGAGCTTCTCGTGAGCTGTTGTTGAGAGTTACATTATAAGTAATCTGGCTTGTGTCTTTATCGAAGCGACCGGTTTTGCTTATTTCAAACTCCGCTTCGGTGTTTACAAGGTCGACATACAGCGAGTCAACAATACCTGCCGCACCGTTACGCGGGCTCGGATCAGTAGCCGCCGGTAGCTGATAGTCTGAGGCCGTAGTTCCCGGCGCAACAAAGAAGCGCACGGAAGTATTGGTGCCTGAAGGGATAGACGCCCTGTTATTTTCGTCGAGTTTAACGGTTGTTTTTATGCCGATATCAAGATCGAATTCACCCGAAATCCATGAATTGTTGCCTTCAGTATCGTGCAAAGGCAGGATCGGCATATAAGACTGGGTTGTGGTTCCTGAACCGGAACGTTTCAGCACATATTTACCATCGACCTGATCGATCATGCCTCTGGCATACGCATCGGCAAGATCCGCTACGACAACTTCGCCGGTCGTTTTGTTAGTTATACGAAGGCTGGTTATCTCATGATCAAACGCGTCATAATAAGAGCTGTGTACCTGCGCGGTTGTGCTGGATCGGGTCGGACCTTCGCCCTGGTAGACGAATACAGCGCTGTTTCCGACAGACGTGAACGTTGTAGAAATATTATACTGCGTAACGTTGGAGCCGTTTGCAACATCACTGTTTGTTTTTGTTTTGTTCGTTCTGGGATTACTGCCGTCAACTCCGTCGATTGTCCAGTCAACATCAGCATAAACTAACGCTTGTCTTGTAGCAACAGTCCCGGTGACAGTATCGAGCGGCGTATCGCTGTTTACAGGTGTGCCTGTAATAGTGCTGTTTACAGAGATACCCTGATTAGTAGAGAGACCTGTCGAAGACGGGACCATTTTGTTTCTCTCAATGCGAAGCGTTGATTTTATGGCAGGGAGTGAAATCTCTGCAGATCCGTCAGCGGTTTTTTCGTAAGTTACTGTATATCCTATGATATTATTATCACTGTTTCTCTGATATGCAATTACAGCACCGCTCGGAATGCCGGTAATTGTAGGCTCCGCGGTAAGCGCAAATCTATTGAAGGTAACTGTTTGTGTTACTGTAGCACCCTCGAGATAAGGAATAGCGTAATCCGAACTGGAGTTGGTTGTGGGAGTGGATGTTAACGTCATATTCACATAACCATTGTCGGACTTATCTGCGAGCCACTGATAGAAGTCTGTTGACGTGCTGTTAGTGGTATTAAGAGTGGGATTCTTAACAGTTTCATTAACAGTTGTGACAGCGCCTGAAGGTGCGTCTGCCGAGTTGATGGAAATCGATCCGCCGTTGCTGTGAGGTTTGAAGTTTACCTGAAGCAACGCCGGAGTTACAGCGCTCTGACCGTCCGGCATAGAGCCTGCCTTAAAATTAATTGTAATACTGTCTGAGGTGCGGTTCATTGTGGCGTAGTAATCGATACCGTGAGAATCCGTAAGGATCTTCACGGGTGTATTCAACTGTTCTTCGCCGTCAACTACGAAAGCAGGGAAAACCACCGTATCAAGATTTGAACCTGTAAGAACGAAATCTTTATTCTGATCCGTTCCGGTGGTATTCGACGAAATTATCTGCATAAAGAATGCTTTGGCTGCGATTGCATTCGCGGTTGATCCGCTAGCAGACCACTGTGCCGACGTAGCGCCTGCGTCGCCTATAAATTCTGCGATAGCAGACCAGTCAGATGAATCGCGCGTAGGTTCACCTGCGGCAGCCAGACTCTGAGTCTCCTTAATTTCGACTTCGGTTTTCTCACCGCCGTTTTCGGAGTCAGAGGGTGTTTCCTGCTGATTTTCATTGCCTGTTTCGGTCTGAGAAGATTCGGCATCGCCGGAATTCTTTTCAGAGTTTTCTTCGCCGTCAGAAACGCTTTGCTGCTCGTCGCCGCTCTTTGCGGCATCGGCGGGAACAGATTCGGAGCCTGTTTCAGATTCTCCTTTATTTTCATCAGACGACTGTTCGTTTGCGGCAGTATCGTCGTTTTTTTCGCCTTCTGATACGCTCTGCTGCTCATCGCCGCTGCTTGCGGAATCAGTAGAAACAGATTCGGAGTCTGAATTTTTTTCTCCGTTATTTGCATCGGACGACTGTTCGTTTGCGGCAGCATCGCCGGTTTTTTCGCCTTCTGATACGTTTTGCTGCTCATCGCCGCTGCTTGCGGAATCGGCAGGAAGATCGGAGGTTGTCTCAGTCTCCCCGTCAGCTGTAACGGAAGCAGTTTCCGAATTGATTTCGCTGCTTGTTACCGTTTCAGCGGTTTTTTCTCCTTCCGATTCAGTCTGTCCATCGCCATTTTCGGCGTTATTGACGGAATCTTCCGTTATGAGGCCGGAATTATCTACGGAAGATTCCGCTTCCGCCCCATCGATTGTTGTCTGTATTGCTTCACCGTTATCGGGCAATACTTCGTCAGCAAAAAGATCGATTGGCATAACACTGACGAGCATTACGACCGAGAGGATCAAAGCAATAATTTTGTTGCTTTTTCTCATAACATCTCTCCATCCATAACTGTTTACTGAAAAACAGAATAAATATCGTAAGAATTTGACGATTTGGCGAAAAAAGGACATAATTCGCCTATTGTCAACAATGGTCTATTTTATCATAAAATGCACGTTTCTGTCAACTTGATTTTGTGAATAAATATTGAATATTTTATGGATTTTCTATTTTTCGGGCATTAGCTGCAGCTAACAGCCGAAAGAAGCGTATTTTATTGCAGTCAGCGAGTAAATTCATAAAAAAAGCTTTTGCGGTTCCCGCAGGCGGCAGGATCGCAAAAGCCGTTTATTATTCGTTTTTCGGGATGATTTTATGCGAAAATGAAGGAATCGACAGAGATATCTTTTCCGTCAAAGAAAAGCCATACTGCATGGACTCCGTTAACGTCGGGTTTTACGGGTGCGCTGAATTCGGAGAAACCGTTTTCGGAATCCAGCTTTACCACGCATACCGACTCGTCAGAGCCGCTGACCTTGATTTGTATGCTGCCCTTGCCTGCGGCTTTTATCGTGCAGGAAGAAACGCCCTTGCCGAAATCGATGTATTTATATTCAGCCCATGCGCCGCGCCAGCTGCCTCCGCCGCAGCCCGCAAGCATCTCTCTGTTCTTTTCGTCGCAATGTTCGGTTATGTATGCGTTACCCTTGAGACGGCATGCGCACGCAGCCTCAATGCGGCTGAAAGCGGAGATCGGGCCCTGCGGTCCCTGTGAGGTCATGCATACCTCGTCTATCGTTCCGTCGGGATTGATCGTTATCGGTTCGGCGCAGACACGTCTGAGTCTGTCGGAATTTCTGGAAGAGCGGTGATAAAAGATATACCACTGTCCTTTATATTCGCAGATAGAGCCGTGGTTGTTCCAGGTATAAGCGTCGCAGAACGTATTGTCTATAATAACGCCGCGTCTTGTATAAGGTCCTAACGGAGAGGTTGCCGTTGCGTAAGACATGCACGTTGCGCGACCGCGTGAAATATCGGTATAAACAAGGTAGTAAATTCCGTTTATCTTGCGTATTGAAGAGCCCTCGTGGAAGCCGTGTTCCTGTTCGGTAAGGATATCTCTTTTGAGCGACGACATATCGAGAGTGCACATATCTTCATTAAGCTTTGCGCCTCTCAACGTGAACTGGCCCCAGAAAAAATACGCCTGTCCGTCGTCGTCAACAAAAACTGACGGATCTATGCCGTCGCGGTCGGCTCCGACAATAGGTTTGGCGTCAGTAAAGGGTCCGCCGGGATTATCCGAAACTGCCACAGCCTCAACACCGCCGTCGCAGCAGGCGTAAAGATAGTATTTGCCGTCTCGGTAAATCGCATCCGGGGCGGCAAGGGAAGCTCCGGGAGCCCAGGGAACATCGGGTTCTTCTTTGGTATTGCGAAAAGATATTCCGTGATCCTTCCATTTGGCAAGTTCGGGGTCATCGGTTGAAAAGACACGGTATTCATGCGAACAGTAAGTGTTGTATTCGGGCTTATCGTAAGACCCGTAAACATACAGACGTCCGTCGGGCATAACACGCGCTTCGACATCGGGAATATGGAACTGTACGGGAAGCAAAGGATTCATAGTAATTCTCCCTCTTTTTATGATCTTGGCTTTGTTTGAAGTTTTCACATCAACATGCCTGTATTATACTATGTTTTCCCGTAAAAGTCAAGACGCAAAGATGAAGAAAAGAAAGAACATCTGACTTATGAAACGTCCGGAAAGGATGAAGATTATTTCGCGTTATCTGTGAAATTCTTCGTAAAATCGGAATTTATCTCTTTACAAGAACAATTTTTTTTGCTATAATACGTGAAACGAACGGCATCATGCCGAAAAACGAAATCAAAGGAGAAAAACAATGAATATTTTAAAAAGAATCTGGCCCACTCCGTTTAAGATCACTCCCGGCAGCCTCGGCTCTTTCATAATCCAGCTTATCATTTTCCTTATCGTTTGTGCAGTAGTAGGATTTCTTATGTCCATCCTTGCAAATATTCCCGTTGTCGGAACTATTTTCGCGATAATCGGCTCTCTGATGGGCATTTATTCAACGGTAGGCATAATTCTCTGCATCCTCAAATTTTTCAATATAATCAAATAATCAACGGCCGCCGAAAACAAGACAACCGAACAGACAACGTATAATATAATAAAAAACAGATAACCCCGCCGAAAAATCAGAATGGATAAGGGACACTTCAAAAGCCATTGTCCATTCGTCTTAAAGCGGGTAAAACAGAAAGACCACACCTCTGGAGTAATCTCCTTTGATGTGGTCCTTTTTTATAGTCTTTAATTATCATATATGACGGACTGTATATTTTCTCTGCATTTTCTTGATCGACCTTTTTCAAAACGCCGAGAAATATCCTTTCAAAACACCGAATTAAGCTTGACAAAATCAATTAAATACAGTATAAATGCAGAATAATCTGTTTGCCAGAATGGCGGCAAAGAAATCGGATCGGAAAAAAACTGACGCTTTTAGCCGTGATCATTGTTTAGCCCTTCCGATCGCTCAGAATGAGGCCAGTGCGCTTAATTGGGGGAAGAAGGCAGGAGATTCCAGGTCTGTCACTCCGATAATATTCCCACCCTGATTTTGATGCAATGGTATCATTTCAGGGTGGGATTTTTATGTAAATTCTTATATAAAAAATCGTTTTCAAAAGTATTGACAATAATGCAGGTGATTTCCGGTGATATGCTGAGAATATCAACATTCCAACAGGCTCGTTGATGATATGTACGAAGCTATGACAAGTCCTCCATATAAATTGAGAACGGTAATGCGTAGTTTTCAGTAGAGGCCCGTGTGCGGCGTGCTTCCGCAGTATCCTTGGGCGGATCAGGCGGTTCATCAAACAGTTTCAATTAATATTACACTCTGTATTCGTTTGATTTGCCGGAAGTGAAGGTTCTTGCTATAGCTATTACGGAAAGAAGGACTGTGAGAGCGACGACTGCAACAAGCGATATGATTATTACCTGCGGGTCAAGCATATATATCGAGAAAAGTTGAACTTCTTTGAATACCGTTTCTTTAAGCAGTATTACAAGCGCGTTTCCCGTTACGAATGCGCCGAGCGTTAAAAGAAGAAAATCAAAAAACGTATCCGTCAGTATCATCAGCTTAGAATATCCGATTATCTTCTTTACGCCGTGAATATGTCCCTGCTTCGAGACGTAGTAAAAACAGAATACCCTTGCGTTGATTATTATGATTATAAGCAGCATAAGCAGCATATCGGTAGGAGCTTCTACCGTTATTCGCGGGCTATACTTGTAAGAATAAGCGTTTGCCGTTTCACGAGAATGTTCGATAAACGCATCTTCAAGCTCTTTTGCGGTTGATGCGTCTTTCGCGTCAAGAACATAGTTACCTTCCGGTCCCAATTTCTCGTTTGCATATTTCAAAGTAGTTATAACGAGAAAATCAAGCGCGGTCTCCCGGTCTTCTTTTCCCATAACGCCGATTACTTCAAGGTTTGTATCAAGGTCATCACAATAATAATACGCTTTTCCTTCTTCGTCAAACGTTACGTATTTGTTGTATATCTCTTTTCCGACGACAACGGTTTTATTCCTCTTTTCGGCAGTTTCCTCAGCGGTAAAGAATCTGCCCTCAAGCATATTTACGGGATCGATATATCCGTTAAAGTATAGACCGCGTTCTTCAATACAGTCGTCGCCTTTGTAAATTGTGTTTATAAATCTGAATATGATTGCGTCGTTTACCTTTTCACCTATCTTGTCAATATTTATCAGCACTTCCGGAGCGTCGGAACTCGCCATTTTGCTCACCTGAGACGCTCTTGCGTTTTTAGTAAGAAAGCCGGTATAGTAAATATCAATCCTTGAATCCGCAACTTTATAGCTCGAGATAAACATTCCGAATACGCCGACTATGGCGAGCATAATGAAGATAACCGCTCTGTAAAGAGGAACGCGTCTTTCTCTTTTAACCTCGCTGCCCCTTATAAGCGTTGCAAGAGAATACGTTCTCAGTTTTACGTTTACGCAAATACAAAGAATTATCGCAGTAATTATATAAAACGCGATATTGAGAAGTATTCCCGTTCTCAGTGTCGGCTCTTCAAGGTAGTCGTAGCCTTCATAGATAAAAGAATTTACCGAGTATATCTTAAACACGAAATATCCGGTAAGCTGACCGAGAAAGAAAACGACAAAAGACTCAAACAAATACCGAAAAGCGATATTAGAGTAAGTTTCTCCGACGACAATGCGTATGGCGTAATTTTTGATATTGTCGTTGATCTTGAAAAGCATGGTGAAAATGAAGCTGAAAAGAGAGAAAAGCAGAGTTACAATACACGCGGCAACGCTTATTGATAGTTTATCAACGTAGTTGCTCGCCAGCTCTTTCTGTATACGACACCTGAAAGTGTAAAATACGTCCGAAAGTCCGTATTTTTCAAGAAGTCCGTCAATTTTTCCCCGAACTTCGTCGAGTTTCTGAGGCGCGCAGACAAAAAAAGAATTAACAAATCTGGAAGTAAACAAATCTAGCCTTCCAGCCGCTATGCATCCGTCAAGATCCTTTTCCAGATAAGGAACGACTATATAATTATCGTATATGTGAAGACTGCTTGTGGAGTTTGAAGTTGTAAAATACTGATTTTCGGCAATAAACCCGATGACCTTGAATTTTGTATTCGTTGTGCTGTTAAGCATTCCCTCGAACTCCTCGCCGAGAGTATAGTATTTTTTATAAATACTACCCATCAGAACCGGAACATAATCGCCCTCATAAAGATAATCTTCTTCTTTGAAATAGTCCCCTTCGCTTAGTTTGATGTCAAAAAAATCTATATAATTGGAGCTTACGATATATGCCCGAACAATGTCATATGGCTGATATGAGCCATCCTCACTTCTGAATATGTCGAATTCACTCGTTTGTTTGTCTTCAATACTCCAGTTTTTCGGATTATATAAAACTATGTCAAAATTATTTTGATCAACAATATCCGTTATATCGGGATCTGCAGCAATTTCTTTACAGAAACTGTCTATATCGTAAAACATTAAAAGATTCTTATGTCTGTCGTGTTCAGTTTCAGCATATACCTTTGGGTTTGAAAACATAATCGGAACTCTGATTTTTGAAGAAGAATTCATGTATGGAAGGACTTTAAGATACTCCTTATCGCCCCATGTAATCTGCACTTTTTCGCTTTGTTCTTCCGTCCAATAATAAGTAGCGAGCATAGAATATAAAACTACGCTCGTAATAACGATCTGTATAAAAATAAAAAAGAATAAAAACCGAGATTTTTTTATGCCTGACCAGATATCAAGAAATATGTTTTTCATGTTTATCCTCACTTAAATCTGAAATATCCGCATCCGCAATACGCGGATGCGGACATTTCGCAGAATTAATTCAGGGAATCCAATAGCCACCGTTAACAGATACAAGAGGCAGTCCTGCTCCGTAAGTAACAGAGACCCATTCTGTTGCTACGGAGTGACTACCGGGCGTTGCAAAGAAATCGGAATTATATTTATATTCGCCGCTGTTGCTGTAAATCTCGGCAAATATGGAATAATTGGGGGTAGCAGGAGAATAACTGTCTGTTTGAGCATACGCCTGCGTTTCATTTGCGTTCCAAACGGGGTATGTAGAGCAAGAAAGGGTAGTCATCGCACCATATGCGCTCAATGAGCATATCGCCAGAACAAAGACAATCATTATTACTGCTGTGACCGCTTTGAATTTTTTCATAGAAACAAACGACCTTTCTTATTAAAATTTTTTTATTATTTCTCCGTTTTGAATATATTCATTTCGGCATTACTCTGCTTATTTAATTTTATTATATCATATTATATGTAGGTTGTCAATAAGCGCCATAATATAAAGATGAAAAAAGTCCATAAAATTAGTCGTCTTTTTATTAAAAATGCATAAACGGCGAAAACGGTCTCTCTACGACCTGTATTGATTTGTGTTGCCGGCGGTGAAGGTTTTTGTGACGGCGACTATCGAAAGGAACACCGTAAGCAGGATTACCGCGGCGAGGGAAACGAGTATTACTACGGGGTCAAGCATATATATCGAGAAAAGCTGAACATTTTTGAATATTGTTTCTTTAAGCAGTATCACTATCGCATTACCCGTTACGAACGCTCCGACGGTAAGAAGTAGGAAGTCTGTGAACGTATCAGCAAGGATCATCAGCTTTGAGTAGCCCACTATCTTCTTTACTGCGTGGATATGTCCCTGTTTCGATACATAGTAGAAACAGAATACTACCGCGTTGATTATTATGATTATCAGCAGCATTATCAGCATATCCGTCGGCGCTTCGACCGGTGATGCGTGATGTGTATTTCCGAGTATTTACATCAGCGGTCAACGATGCATTTCGAACAAAGGCTTCTTCAAGTTTTGCCACAGTCTCACTGTCTTTACCGTCCAATGTATACGTCTCTGAACTTCAGAAACCTTGATATTATGGGCTTTATCAACATAAAAATGGTTGGATCAACACCGGTCGGCTGATCTTCTTTTCCGATAACGCCGATAACTTTCAGGTCTTCATCAGGGTCGTTACAATAGTCCGATGGGACTATCGAACGAGAATCCATCCTGTCTGATTCGGAAGTTCCCGCATTTTTTAGATGGGGCGGATGTCACTGTTGTCTCAAATATTCTGACGAATCTTTTGAAAATGAATCATGAATGGAAATTGCGGAAAAAACAAACGCAAGTATTGCAGTCCCGATGAAAGAAACTATAAGTGTTCGCAGATCAAGTGTGTATAGATCAAAAAGTTCAATTTTAGAAAGGACAGTCCGTGTTAGTATTGTCATTATAAGGTTTCCGGCAACAAAGCTGGCACCTGCAAGAAGCATAAACGCGAGAAATGTATCAAATAGTAAAAGTCCCTTTGAAAAGCCTACAAACTTCTTAACAGAAATAATGTGTTTTTGTTTTAATACATAATAAGAACAGAAAACTATTGAATTAATCATTGTTAAAACGAACATCAATGCCATCGTTGCTGCAGACGTTGTAACACTGATAACCGGCGGGTTGTCTATTGTTAAAACATTCATCTTTTCAACTAATTGGGATTTGAAATTCCCTTCAAGGACAGCTAAGGACTGCTCATCTTTTGCGTCAAGAGTGTAATTACCTGTTACGTCATAATTCGCTAATGCCCAGCCCATCGGGACAAATACATGAAAATCCATATTGCTTACAGAGCCTTCTTTCCCGAAAACCCCTATAACCTCAAAATCTGTATTCAGGTAATCGTTTCTGTAATAATCCTTTCCGTCTTCTCCGACATAAACATATTTGTTGTATATTTCGGGACCTACGACCGCTATCTTTTTAGTGCTTAATAATTCTTCATCTGAAAAAAATCTGCCCTTTTGAATATCAAGTCTGGGGACATTGCCGTTTAAATACAAAGCTCTTACCATTATTTGGTTCTCACCGGTATATTCCATGCTCATATATTTGTTTACAATGATGTCTTTACCTAACTTTTCGCAGTTTAAGTCAGCATGAGCAGTCTCATTCTCTCCGACAGATACAATAGCAGTTTTGGAAAAATCGCTGCTGTATCCCATATAGTATATGTCGATCTTTTCTAACGAAAATGCAAATCCGGAAATAAACATCATAAAAATGCTGTGAAAAATGAAGGTCACCGCGATCATGATTTTGTAAACGATCATTTTGCCGCTGCGTTTAATATCATTTCCTCTTATCATCATTGAAATACTGAATGTGTTGAACTTTATTCCTATGCTTATTGCAACAGCTATGGCGCATATAAGAAACATGCCTGCTATTATTGCAAGACTCAATAAAAGCGCATTATTGGTAACGTATCTGTCTTCAGTATGTGTCATACCGGTTATAATATTGTATATGATAAAAAGATTTGTTGACAGAAAAGTCGATACTGCAAAATAAATCGCCATTATGGCTATAGATTGCAGTATTATTCCTGATTTTGTCTGTCCGACTAAAAAATTTATCGCGTTTTTCTTTATTTCGCTCTCAAGTCTGTAAAGCATGATGAAGACAACTGAAAGGACCGCTAATGCGACAGATATAATTAAAAACGAAAAGCTAACTCTATACCTGTCCTGATAATTACTCGAAAGAACTCTTTCGACCCTCGATTTTGTAATTTGAATATAATCCGTAAGTTCGTATATTTCAACAGCTTCTTCAATCATCGGCATTATCGTGTCGTATGTGCCTGCATCAAATATGAGATTTGCTCCGTAAAATTTAAGCGAATAAATCCCCAAAAAATCATCATATTTATCGATGTATTCATCAAGACCTACTTCAAGATACGGTATAATTGCCGCATCATCGTAACGCAATATTTGAGCTGTGTTTCCAACAGTTGTGAAATACTGATCTTTATCTATGAAGCCGCAAACGATTGTTTTGAGTAATCTCCATTTTAAACCATTTTCATTTGAAGGATATGCAAACCATAAAGTATCTCCGACATCGTATTCTTTACGGAAACTGTCTCCCAAAAGAATTTGAGTTCCGTTTTCGTAGCTTGTATAACTTTCCTCGTTAAAATATTCGCCCTCCGAAATTTTAATGTCAAAAAAATCAAGATGTTTGCTTCCGACATAGTATGAGTTAAATGTTGGTATCCCGTTTCCGTTTGTCAATGTCAAGTTTGCATTAAATAAATCAATAGAATCTCTGTTACTCTTGCCCTCAATAACGGAATGATCCGTGATAAGTGTTTGATATGTCGGCGTTCTTGTTATTATTGTGAGTCCGTCAATTTGAGTTATTTCGTTATAAAACTCCTCAAGCCTTCTGTAAAGTGATAAACTCTCATTAAGCTCATTCTCATCTGCTGCATATTTGCGTGGTCCGTTCGGAAATAGCAGTTCCATCATTTTTTTGTTGTTTATTTTATTCATGTCTGGACTTATAAAAGCAAAATCCCGTTCACCCCAGTTTATTTTAGCAGTATTTGCTTTTTCCGAAATTATCAGTATATCAGTTAAAGATATGTATAATACAAGTCCGGTTACGACCAACTGAATAAAAAGCAGCAATGAAAACAGAGGTTTATTTTGTATACTTTGCCAAAGATCCTGAAAGAAATATTTCATGCTTTACTCCTTTTCTGTGTTACTAAATAATGTGTAAAAAACTTAGATTCCTGCAGGAGCAGTGCCGATCGTTTTTTGCGGCTGCTTTGGTTTCATTTACGTTCCAATAAACTTCAGTAGTGCAGGACAACGCTGCGGATGCTGCAATTGCGCAAACAGAAATGATAACAGCGATCATAGTGATTGCGAGGATAGTTTTGAATGTGCTTATGACAAATCTCATTTGATATAATATTATTTGAGACATTTCCGCATTTGTTCATCCGGTCAATATTCCGTAAATCATAGCTCCGCAAGCAACAAAGCTGAAAATGAATCTAACGCGGTTTTTATTTCTGATATTATTATAACATGGTGACTATGGATTGTCAAGGTATTTTTCCGTTCCCCATGTAGAAATACAGCCATTCATGTGGGGGATTTGTTGAATTTGAACAAATGGCGTTTCAAATGATCAGAATTTACTTTGAATGCTTTTTTTTCTTCAACAGTCATCTGCCGCAACGGTAAAAAACGCTGCATACAGTGAGAAAAGTCTAATTTGAGCAAATAACGGACAAATGAAAATCGGCGACGGAATAATGATCCCGCCGCCGTTGCGTATGTTTGTTTATTATTATTTCGCGTATTCGATCGCTCTGTTTTCTCTGATAACGTGAACTTTGATCTGTCCGGGATATTCAAGCTCATTTTCGATCTTATTAGCAATATTTCTTGCGAGTATGATCATTTCGTCATCATTGATCTCTTCAGGTCTTACCATTACCCTTATTTCACGGCCTGCCTGTATCGCGAACGAACGTTCAACGCCCTTGAAGTCGTTTGCAAGCTCTTCAAGACGTTCAAGACGTTTGATATAGCTTTCAAGGTCTTCTCTTCTTGCTCCGGGACGAGCTGCGGAGATAGCGTCTGCCGCCTGAACTATGCACGCAAGGATCGATTTTGCCTCAACGTCGCCGTGATGCGCTTCGATAGCGTGGATAATATTTTCATGTTCCTTATATTTACGCGCGACCTCAACGCCGATGGAAACGTGCGAACCTTCCGCCTGATGGTCGAGCGCTTTACCGATATCGTGTAAAAGTCCTGCGCGTTTTGCGGACGTAATGTCAACACCAAGTTCGCCTGCAAGGATACCGGCAAGATTTGAGACCTCGATAGAATGGTCAAGAACGTTCTGACCGAATGAGGTTCTGAATCTCAGACGTCCGATAAGCTT
>JAEEGF010186013.1_pt1 | contig 16759 bp, 10 predicted proteins | sample 9134171 | NCBI WGS metagenome assembly JAEEGF01 (sample SAMN16246542, study PRJNA631951) | gut metagenome | biome: gut microbiome; feature: rumen; material: AP-attached | host: Bos | place: Iran: Karaj | collected 2018-10
TTTGACTTTCCATCCGCGCTATATCCCCATAGATATTTTTTCAATGGTTGTTGCCGTCATAGTAATCGTCTGGCTCGCATACTGTCTGCTGCACCTCCGGAACTTTTATAAATTTCAAATCACCTCGCAGGTATGCCAAAGGGCGGCATAGCAGATACGCACAGCCGTGCATTCCCTCCTACAAATTCAAATAGAACCTGTGTCCTGTCTCTTCACTGGAATTCTCTTCTGCACCGGTATTGATTACCTGAGTGGAAACCGTGTCGTTGGGGAAAAGGGAGCGGAAGTATTTGAGGTTCTTGTAGAAATCGGGATGAATGCTTGAAGACAGCTTGATTTCGTATGCGCATAACCGCATCCCATCCTCCTGAACCAGATCCACCTCATGCTGGCTTTTGTCACGGAAGAAAAACAAGTTATTGTCCAATCCATTGTTATATTGGTGTTTGAGAAATTCGCACACCACCATATTCTCAAATATGGAGCCTCTTAAAGGATGGGTTTCCAATTGTTGCGATGTGTGAATCCCCAACAGGTAGCAGACCAGTCCCACATCGTAAAAGTAGATTTTAGGGGTCTTGACCAGCCGTTTCCCAATATTCCTGAAAAAAGGAGGCAGACGGAAAGCCACATACGAGGCCTCCAACACGTTCATCCACTCCTGAATGGTGGGGATGGACACACCGAGCTCGTTTGAAATCCCTTGGGCATTAAATTCCGTACCGATACGTGAAGCACATATCACAATAAAGCGCCTGAACTCGGAAAGATGGCGGATATTCATCACCTGGCGCACATCCCGCTGCATATAAGTGGAAAAATATTGGCGGTAAACATCTTGAGGCGGCGTATTTTTGGCCCATACCGCCGGATAAAATCCGTTAAGCATAATATTATACAACCCCACTGACTTGTTCTCATCAGTCAGTTCGGCGATGGAAAAAGGAAGCAACGTCAAAACGGCAGTACGTCCGGCGAGAGACTGCGAAACACGCTGCATCAACAGCAGATTATTGCTGCCTGTAATCACAAATGCGGCATCCGGATGCTCGTCCACCACAATCTGAATGGCCGAAAGTATCTCCGGCATCTTTTGCACCTCATCAATCACCAGCCCCTTCCTGTGATTGACAAGGAATTCCTTTTTGTTTAGCTCCAACTCGCTCACAGTGGTTTCATCCTCCAAATTGATGTAGTCGTAGTCGAGAAAAACCATTTTGCACAAGGTTGTTTTTCCAGATTGGCGAGGTCCTGTAATGGTAATGACCTTAAAATATTCCTTCAATCGCAGAACTTCTTTCGCTAATATTCTGTTATACATAATATTGTATATATATTGGACAAAAATAAAGTTGTACTTTAGATTTGGCAAAAATAATCATTTTTCAGACACGTCAGCCGGTTTCTTCGAAAAAAAAAACACCCTTATCAAATCCAAGCCAATATGAAAAAGCACAGCATAATCACAATTTTTCGGAATCACATCCGTTTTTTATAAAAATATGCGTTTTAAAACCCAACATACGGACATGAGAACACTTCCACGGATTTCAGGCTGCCTTATCATACTTATAACATTCTGCCACATAACGTTACAGGCACAATCATCCCAAGCGGTCCTCATTGAAGCAATGAAACGGCGGCTTGTGCCGGAGGAGAAGGAGATGCTTCAGAACATTTATGCGCCGACCGTGGTCGGAGTCCCGCCAGCCGACGCACGCACCGGCCTCTGTGTGATGCCGGACGGCGAAATACGCGCCTACGGATTCCGTTACCGGACAGAAGAGCATCCCGAAGGGCTTCCCGTTTTCCTCTCCTCCACCGACTGCGGCCTCACCTGGAAACAGCATTTCGCCAAAGGCAGGATGGGGTCGGCAAGCTTTTTTCCGGAAATGGGAATCTGGATAAGATGCGGTGACGACAGCCGCGAAGGCACCTTTGTCTGGAGCTCCAAAACCGGCCCCGATGATGCAAAACCGCAGACAACCAAAATAAGCGACAGCCTGTACCGCGAGGCATTCCTCCCGCAGCTCTCCATTGACGGCAAGCGCATCTTCTTCACCGCACAGCAGCAGGACGCCGCCGAAAAGCGGCCCGGAGCTTTCTTCTGTTCGGACGACAACGGCGCAACTTTCCGCCGCATACCGCTGCCGCTGCCTCCGCAACAGCCGGTAACATATCCGCACAAGGATGTGCGCTGGAGCATCGGTAACGGCACGGAACCAAACGTTTGCGAAACCGCGCCCGGCAGACTGCTGCTGCTGTTGCGGAACTCCACCGACCGCTTCTATCAGACCGTTTCTGCGGACGGAGGCGAACACTGGAGCGACCCCAAGCCCTCGCCTTTCCAGGGCTGCAACACAACCCCCTTCCTGCTACGCCTCTCCGACGGCCGGATTGTCTGCTTCTGGAACAACACGCACCCTCTGGCCGAAGTTGACCACAAAACGCAGCGCAACGCGAAACCGAGCGTGCTCTCCGGACGCTGCGAGGATCATTTCACCAACCGCGACGCGAGCCATGTCGCCATCAGCGAGGACGGCGGCAAGACATGGATCGGCGCACGCGAACTCTATCTCAACGGCATACGCAACAATGCCGACTTCCGCTACATCGGCACGCCGCTCTCCTCCAACGACAAGAGCGTGCACCAGTTCCAGGCCATTGAGCTGCCATACAACAAGATTCTGGTGGCGGTCGGCCAGAACGAAATCAGCCGCAGGCTAATCATCTTCGATCTGGACTGGCTGTACGAGACGGAACGGCACGAAGATTTCTACGAAGGACTGGTCAACGTCTCCACGCAGGTCTATCTCAAAAGCGTTGTGGGGCACACCGACCGCAACGGACACTGCTCCTACAACCGCACAAACGGAGCCGTCAAGGCGATGGACCCGGAAGGTTCGCCTTGGGAGGTGGTGCAGCTATGCCGCATCGATGACCCGCGCCTGCTCAATCCGATTCAGGGGCTGGTGTGGAATTTCCCCGCCGCCCTGCAGGGCGAAGTGGAGACGGAAATCCTTTTGGCGGAGGATGCCGTAAGGATTTCTCTGTGCGACTGCTGGTTCAACCCCTGCGACGAACATGTGGCGGAGAATGCGCTCTTCAGCTTCCGACTGGACGGGCGGACGCTTCCGCCAGGCGGATACCATAAAATCCGTATGCTTTTCGACCTGTCACAGCGCACCGCCCAACTCTTCGTGGACGGGCGGCAGGTCTCCACCTGCGCCATGGCGCATGACTACAGCATAGGGCTCTCCTACCTGCACATCCAGTGCGATGCGCCGAAGCCCTCGGAAGGGTTGTACATTAAGTATTTGAAGCAGCGCGGCTCCGATTGACAAGGATGACCCCGGCAAAGACGAGCACGGCGGCTACCAGCTTCTGCCACGTTATGCGGTCCATGCCGATGGCGATGCTCACCGCGCAGGCTATCATCGGCTGCAAGTAGGAATACATGCTCACCACCGTAGGGCGCAGCCGCTTCTGCCCGATTGGGATGAACAGATAGGCCAGGAAGGTGGAGCAGAGCATCAGGTAGGCAAGCTCCCACACCCAGCGTACCGGCACAGCGCTGAAATCGAGCTGCCGCAATTCCGTCAGGTTGAACGGTACCGAGGCCAGCAGGGAGAAGAGGAACATCCATTTCATAAATGTGACCACATGGTAGCGGCCGATCAGCCGCTTGAAAAGCCCAAGATATAACGCGAAACAGGTGCAGTTCAGCACCATTAGCAGAATCCCCAGCGGCTGCGAATGCGCCACGCCGTTGTCGGAATGCACCGTGTTCAGAATCAGCAGCACTATGCCGACAAAACTCAATGCGACCCCGCCCGCCTTCTTCAGCGTTATCGGCTCCTTGAGATAGGCCGCCGCCACAAACATCACAAGTATGGGTGTGATGGCGGTGATTATGGAGACATCGACCGGAGTGGTCAGGATGATGGCCTTCAGGAAGAGCATCTGGGTCAGGTAGAGCCCTAGCATTGAGGCGAAGAAAATCATAAGCATGTCCTTTGGCGGCACCTTCTCCTTCGGCAGGAAAAGGGAGCAGAGCCAAAAGAGCAGCGCGGCTGCGGCGGAGCGGAAACAGAACAGCCCCAACGGCGAAATCCAGTTGGCGTTGGCCAGATCTTTACATATAATTATATTAAAGCCGAAAATCGTGTAGGCCGCAGCCACCGACAAATGTCCGATCCATTTTGCATCCGTATTCATCTTCTGACTATTAATGCCCGCATCCGCAGGAGGGTGAGAACAATATTTCGGTATGCGGCAGCAGCTTCTGCATACGCTCCTGCTGCCAGTCATCCAACTGGACAACACGCAGGTCAATGGTTTTCAAAACAGTATCCAACGCACTTATCTCCAATGGGAGTTCGATTATAAGGGTGTTCCAGGCATCTATCATCTCCAGATGGCGCAGCTGCCCTACAGTGGTTGGCAGGTATGCTATCGGATTCCGGTTGATGACCAGCCGCCGCAACTGTACAAGTTGCCCCAATTCCGGCGGCATATAGTTTATTCTGTTGCGCGACAAATTCAGTTCACGCAGCTTTTCCAGCTGGAACACCTCCGCCGGAACCGTCTTCAGCCGCAAACGGGACAGATCCAATTCGCGCAGGTTCGGGAAACGCTGCAGGAAAAGTCCGAGCGTGTCCGATTTCCGGGTCACTTTCAAGCTGGTGACGGTATCGGCCAAAACCGCGCCCTTGCGAACCATCCGGTCCGTGCAACGCTGTGCTGATGCGGCCGCCGGCAGACAGAGGCAGCACAACAGCAGGCAGGCAAAACGCAGCGTACCGCTTTTCCGCAATGCCCGATGAAACAAAAGCGACTGCAGCAGACCGCGCAAGGCCAGGAAGCAGAGGAAGGCGAACCAGAGCGCATGGTTGCCCCACGCGCTGCGGGCGGAAAAATATACGGCAAAAAAGACAGCGGTCGCCACAAACATCGAATCACGCATCAGCCGGGAGGCGGTCGCACCAATCAGGATCCCGTCCCAAAGGAAAGCGGCGAAACTGACAACAGGAACCATAAGCACCCAAAAATAGTAGGTTCCGGCAAAAGCGACCACGCCGTCATTGTCGGTGAACAGACGCAGCAGCCCGTCCCCCCATAACGCATACACAAGCGAGAAAAGCAGGCTGAAAAGCACGCCCCAACCGAAAAGATGACGTATGGCTTTCCTCATCCGTTCACGGTTCTGTGCCCCGACATATTTCCCGACAAGCGACTCTCCGGCGTATGCGAAACCGTCCATCACGTATGAGAACAGGGTGAAGAACTGCATCAGCAGCGTATTTGCGGAGAGGAAGTCATCGCCCATCCGGGCACCGGCGGCCGGAATAAATGTGAAGACGGCTATCAGGCAGAGTGTCCGCAGGAAAATGTCGGCGTTCACCCTGAAAAATGCCATCATTTTCTCTCTTGAGCATACTGCCTTCCAAGAAAATAAACGGAGGTCGGAACGGTAATTCCGCAGCCAGCAGGAAACTGCCGCCGCAAGCCCTGCATATTGGGCAAGCACCGTACCCAGAGCCACACCGGCTATTTTCATCTTGAAGACAAAAACGAAGCAGAGGCTGAGCGCGATATTGGTCACATCCATGAATATCGCAATCCACATCGGCAGCCGCGCATTCTGCATCCCGATGAACCAGCCCTTGAACGCATAAAGCCCAAGAATTGCCGGAGCCGCCCAAATGCAGATGTGGAAATACTGCGCGGCCACAGCCTCCACGCCTGCGCTACCCTCCACAAGACGGAACACAAGCAGCCGGATCGGATATTGCAGCAGCACCAACACACCGGCCGCCGCCAAGCCTATAAGGAGGGCGCGGAAAAGGATGTGCATCGCCTCCTCGCGGTCACCCGCACCGCAGGCCTGGGCGGTGAATCCGCTCGTACCCATGCGAAGAAACCCGAAATTCCAATAAATCATATTGAAAATCATGGTGCCGAGTGCTATGGCACCTATATACGTCTCCGAACCCATGTGCCCGACAATGGCCAAATCAACCATGCCCAACAAAGGCACAGTCAATGTGGTGATGATGTTAGGAAGGGCAAGCCGCAGAATCTCCCTGTTCACAATCCAGCTTTTGGAACCGCTATTTGATCAGGAAGGGGAAGCGGTCAAAGTTCTTCAGGGCCACTGCGGTACCGCGGGCCACCGCCCGCAGCGGATCCTCCGCAATGTGGATTTCCAGCTTGGTTTTCAGATGCAGCCGCTTGTCCAAGCCGCGCAGCAGCGAGCCGCCGCCCGCCAGATAGATGCCCGAGTTGTAGATGTCCGCCGACAGTTCGGCCGGTGTTTTCTCCAGGGCATTCAGCACAGCCGTTTCCACCTGAGAGATGGAGTTGTCCAACGCCTCGGCAATCTCCTGATGGGTCACCTTAATGGCTTTCGGAATACCATCCATCAGATCGCGTCCGTGCACCTCGTAAGGCTCCGGCGGATTGGGAATGTCAACCATGGCCGCCCCCACATGCATTTTCACCAGTTCAGCCGTACGGCTTCCGATAGACATGCCATGCTTTTGTCGGACATAATCCACAATATCCTGCGTAAACTCGTCACCGGCAGTTTTGATGGAGGTCTGCTGCACAATGCCGCCCAAGGAGATCACAGCAATCTCACTGGTACCTCCACCTATGTCCACCACAATGTTCCCTTCAGGCTCCAGCACATCCAGCCCTATGCCGATGGCTGCTGCCATAGGTTCGTATATCAGACGGACATCACGTGCACCGGCCTGCTCCGTGGAGTCGCGGACAGCCCGCTCCTCAACCTCCGTGATGCCGGAAGGGATGCATACCACCACTTTCAGGGAAGGGGGGAACAACGAACGCTGGCTGCTGCTCATTTTACGCAGGAACTCCACCAGCATCTGCTCCGCCGCCTGGAAATCGGCGATCACCCCATCCTTTAAGGGGCGTATCACACGAATGTTTTCCGGAGTACGGCCCTCCATACGAAGAGCCTCCTCGCCCACCGCCTGAAGACGGTGCGTGTCGCGGTCAATGGCAATGATTGACGGCTCGTCCACAACTATTTCATCGTTATACACTATCAATGTGTTGGCCGTGCCCAAATCCACGGCTATCTCTTTGGTAAAAAAGGAAAACAAACCCATTTTTCTTGTCAATAAAAGGATTGATAACTAATGTTTGAAATGGCGTATGCCGGTAAAAACCATCCCGATGCCATGCTCGTTACAGGCATCCACAGATTCCTGGTCCCGTATGGAGCCGCCGGGCTGCATAATCGCAGAAATGCCCTCCTTGGCCGCCAGATCCACACAGTCGCGGAAAGGGAAGTAGGCATCCGAGGCCAGAACAGCACCGTGCAGGTCGAAATTGAAGCGGTGAGCCTTTGCAATCGCATGCTCCAAAGCATCGACACGGGAGGTCTGACCCATGCCGGAGGCAAGCAGCCGCTTGTCCTTCACCAGCACAATCGCGTTGGATTTGGTATGCTTTACCAGCCTGTTGGCGAAGAAAAGATCCTCCAGCTCCGCTGCGGTAGGCCGCACTTCGGTCGGATATTTCAAAGTTTCGGGAGACTCGATGGAGATGTCGCGCTCCTGCTCCAGTTCGCCGTTGAGCAGTGTCCTGCACAAACGGGAAGGCAGAACCACCTCCTTTTGCCGCAGCAGGATGCGGTTTTTCTTGCTCTTGAGCAACTCCAACGCCTCAGGGTCGAAACCGGGTGCGACAAGCACCTCGAAAAAGAGCTTGTTGATCTCCGTGGCCGTAGCCAGATCCACTTTGGCATTGCAGGCGAAGACACCGCCGAAAGCGGAGACCGGATCGCAGGCAAGCGCATCTGTCCAGGCCTGCAGCAGCGTAGGCCGCTGGGCGACACCGCACGCATTTGTATGCTTGATTATGGCAAAACTGCATTCGCCCAAATCGGCAACCAGCGACATCGCCGCATCCACATCCACCAGATTGTTATAGGAGATCTCCTTGCCGTTCAACTGTTCGAACACCTCATCCAGATTGCCGTAGAATGTGGCCTTCTGATGCGGATTCTCACCGTAACGGAGCGGGCGGCTCCCCTCAAAATAGCGGTGTATGGCGGTGTCGTAATGCGAGGAGACCCTGAAGCAGTGCTCCGCAAAAGTGCGGCGCTGCGCCTCAGTTGTCTCACCTTTTCCTTCCCGCAGCAGGGTCAGGAGCTCGCCATAATAGTCCTTGGAGGGGCAGCAGAGCACATCCCTGTAGTTTTTTGCGGAGGCCCGGATCAGCGAGATTCCTCCAATGTCGATTTTCTCGATTATTTCGGCCGTATCGTCCGTTTTGGCAAGCGTCTCCTCGAACGGATAGAGGTCCACCACCACCAAATCTATGGCAGGGACATTATACTTTTCCGCCTGACGGACATCCTCCGGCTCGTCACGACGGTAAAGTATGCCGCCCATGATGCCCGGATGCAATGTCTTGACCCGTCCGCCAAAAATGGAGGGATAGCCTGTAATATCTTCTATATCTGTTGCTTCAACGCCGTTTTCGGTCAGATAACGGAAAGTGCCGCCTGTTGAGAACAACCGCACTCCGCAGTCCCTCAACGCACCGGCAATCTCCAGAATCTGGCCCTTGTCATACACCGTCAGCAACGCATTCCGAATCCTTTTCATCCCCAATCTTTGTCAATTAATGAATAATCAAATAATAAAATACACGCGTTCAGGCAGATACAAAACCGCCAAACGCCCATATACCAAAATGCAAAGATAGCAAAATTGTGATGCGCTGCTGCAGAATCAGGGATTTTTTTTCGTCATGCCATTGTTTCACCGCCGGTGCGCAAACAGCTGCTGCAGGGCGGGGATGTAGTCCTCATCGGTGAAGATGCGCACATGGTCGGTCGAGGATTTCCGGAAAATCTCCTGCTGCGCGGCAAACAGCCTGTCCCACCATTGGAAATAGGCTGACTGGAAACCGGATGCAGAGGTGTCCACCAGGGAAACCCGCCCCGTCTCCGCATCGCGGATATGCAGCATCCCCAAATCCGGAACCAGGCACTCGCCGCGGTCCACCACCTGGATGGCGGCCACATCGTGCTTGTTCCGCGCCACGCGGAGCGCATCCTCAAAACCGGTGTCCATGAAATCGGAAAGCAGGAAGGCGGTGCAGCGCTTCTTGAGGGCAGCGAACAGGTTGTCAACATCTCCACCCTCGCAAAAGGGGTCTATTTCCTGAAAATCGGAACGGACCGCGCCACCGTCATGCGGAAAATTGTGGTGGAATAAAATCCATTTATAACGTATCAATGCGTTAAAATGTAGGGCTGCCATATATGACAGCCCTACATTTTTATTTTCCTCCACGGGAATCCCCGTGGATTGTTTTTTCCGTCCTGTAGAGACGCAAAATTTTGCGTCTCTACATCCGGATTATTGCGTTTTTTTCTGGTAGAAGACAAAATCGTCGTCGATGTAATCCACCGTGATGGTTACGTCGGGCGTGACCTCGTCCGCCAGAATCATTTTTGAAAGACGGTTCAGGATATTCTTCTGGATGACCCGTTTCAGCGGACGCGCCCCGTACTGCGGGTCGTACCCAAGGCTGGTGAGCGCATCCAGTGCGTAGTCGGTCAGGGAGATGTGGAGGTTGTTCTGTTCCAACAGCGCATCCACCTGACGCAGCTGCAGCCGGACAATGCTCCTGATTTCTGATTTGTTCAAAGGTTTGAACATAAGTATCTCGTCAATACGGTTCAGGAATTCCGGACGGATGGTCTTGCGCAGCAGCGACATCACCTCCGCCTTGGCGGCCTCAGTCACTGTCTCGTCGATGGTCTCCGCCTTGTCGAAATGCTCCTGGATAATGGAGGAGCCAAGGTTGGATGTCATGATGATGATGGTGTTCTTGAAATCGGCCACACGGCCCTTGTTGTCGGTGAGCCGTCCGTCGTCCAGCACCTGAAGCAGTATGTTGAACACATCCGGATGAGCCTTTTCAATCTCATCGAACAACACCACAGAATAGGGTTTGCGCCGTACCTTTTCCGTCAGCTGTCCGCCCTCGTCGTAGCCCACATATCCCGGAGGCGCCCCCACCAGACGTGAGACGGAGTGGCGTTCCTGATACTCGGACATGTCAATCCGCACAATGGCATCCTCAGTGTTGAAGAGGTATTCGGCCAGGGCTTTTGCAAGTTCGGTCTTGCCCACGCCGGTGGTGCCCATGAACATGAACGATCCGATGGGCCGTTTGCTGTCCTGCAGTCCGGCACGGCTCCGCCGGATTGCGTCGGCAATGGCGGCGATGGCCTCATCCTGACCTATCACCCTTTTGTGCAGTTCGGATTCAAGATTCAGCAGCTTCTCCTTTTCGCTCTGCATCATTCGCTGTACGGGGATGCCGGTCCAGCGGGCCACAACGGCGGCGATGTCGTCCGCAGCCACCTCCTGGTCAATCATGGGGGTGTCGCCTTGCAGCAGCTGAAGGTTTTCCGTCGCCTCCTTCACCTTGTTTTCCAACTCCTTGATTTTTCCGTAGCGCAGCTCCGCCACTTTTCCGTAGTTGCCGTTGCGCTCCTCCTGCGTGGCCTGGAACTTGGCCTCCTCAATGCCGTTCTTGTATTCCTGGATCTGGTTGACCAGCTGCTTCTCCTGCTCCCAGCGGGCACGCATTCCGTTGCGTTTCTCGTTCAGTGCGGAAATCTGCTCCGAAAGCCGTGCGATTTTCTCCGTATCGTTCTCCCGTTTGATGGCCTCGCGCTCAATCTCCAGCTGGCGGATTTTCCGCTCCACGTCATCCAAGGGCTGCGGCACCGAATTAATTTCTAACCGCAGTTTGGAGGCTGCCTCGTCAATCAGGTCGATGGCCTTGTCGGGCAGGAACCGTTCCGTGATGTAGCGTTGTGACAGATCCACGGCGGCCACAAGCGCCTCGTCCAGAATCCGCACCTGATGGTGCTTTTCGTAGCGCTCCTTCAGCCCCCGCAGAATCGAGACGGTCGAAAGCCGGTCAGGCTCGTCCACATACACAACCTGGAAACGCCGTTCCAGAGCCTTGTCCTTCTCGAAATATTTCTGGTACTCCGAAGTGGTGGTGGCACCTATTGCACGCAGTTCGCCACGCGCCAGGGCAGGTTTCAGGATGTTTGCGGCGTCCATGGCGCCTTCGCCTCCGCCCGCGCCGACAAGCGTATGGATTTCATCGATGAAAAGAATTATCTCCCCATCTCCGGCGGTAACCTCCTTAATGACGCTCTTCAGACGCTCCTCAAATTCCCCCTTGTATTTTGCACCGGCCACAAGCGCACCCATGTCAAGGGAATAGATCTGCTTGGATTTCAGGTTTTCAGGGACATCCCCCTCCACAATCCGGTGCGCCAACCCTTCGGCAATGGCGGTTTTGCCCACGCCCGGCTCACCAATCAGGATGGGGTTGTTCTTGGTACGCCGGCATAGTATCTGCAGCACACGGCGGATCTCCTCGTCCCTGCCGATGACAGGGTCAAGTTTCCCCTTGCGGGCCAGATCGTTAAGGTTCTTCGCGTAACGGTTCAGGGCCTGGTAGCTGTTTTCCGCATTCGGGGAGTCCACGTGGCTCCCTTTGCGCAGCTCCTGTATGGCCTGTTTCAAGCCTTTTTCTGTCAGACCACTATCTTTTAATAAATTAGATGTATCGTCCCCGGCCAGCAGCATTCCATAGAGCAGATGCTCCATGGAGACATATTCGTCCTTCCATTCCGCCAATATGCCTATTGCCTTCTGGATGGTTTTCTGCGCCCCGTTCGAAAGATAGATGCTGCCGGTGTCCCCGCTCACTTTCGGGTAGCTCTCGACCATCTTGTCCGTCACCTGCCGCACCTGGTTCACATTGACGCCGTTCTTTTTCAGCAGAAAGGATAGCACATCCTTGTCCTCCTCCAGCATCGCCTTCAGAAGATGCGCATTTTCAATCTGCTGCTGCTGGTGCGCCAGCGTGATGTTTTGGGCCCTTTGCAGGACCTCCTGTGTCTTTACGGTAAACTGTTCTATATTCATGTTATTTTCTCCTTTCCTTTTTAAAACAGCAGATGTATAGCAATTCTTGCGCCAGCCGGCATATACGGACAAATTGTCCGGTTTTTATTATAGAACAGCTTGAAAATATGACATTTTGACAGAAAGCTATTGCCGCCCGTCATTTAACCTTTATGACCTGCTCCGGCACATTCCAGCCGCTGACCTTCAGGTAACAGCCGTTTGCCGATGTCTGGCGGTTGGGTACACCGATAAGTTCGTTGTCAATACGTATGGTTTTGCTTTCGCCCGGCATCAGGGTGAAGAAATTTTCGCTGTAAAAGGCGGGACGGATGGGTTGTCTGTTTTCGTCCAGCAGGTGCAGCTGGTTGAAAAAGGCGATATTCCTGCTGTTGTTCCGGATTGTCACCTCCACCAAAAAACAGGGAGCCTTCTGTGGGACCGCCCTGACGCTGCATTTCAGTGATGCCTGCTTCATGCTGTTCAGCTGTTGGAAACCGGCGGTGCAGGGGCCGGTAAGGGTATTCTTGCCTTCATACTTGCTGTTTGAACGCCAGTAGAAATTCTCGGAGACGCTCTTGCCGTCGGCATCGTTCAGCCGCAGCTTCAGGAACTGTACATCGGTGGTTGCCTGGGAAAAATCAACTGTCATCACGTCGTTGGCCACGCCGTCCTCCGGCACGCGGATGTTGTCCACGCGCCTTTCCCACACCTTTCGGCTGTTCAGGTCATACACCGTGGCTGTGACACTGCCGCCTTCAAAGGCGGTGTAATAGTCGTTCACCACTGAGACTGTGTTTTTCAGGAAGTCGTACTGGACATGAACCGGTTCCAAGGCGTTGGCGGTATGGTAGAGTGCGGCGGTCGGCTCCAGATACCAGTCGTAGATGTGTCCGCACACCTGCGGCACCGGACTGTTGTGGAACCAGAAGAGCAGGCCGGAGCACCAGCGGTCGCCATAGCCGAACTTGTTGTAGTTCCAGCACTCCCAGATTGAATGCGAGTTGACGGCGGCCACCAGCTGGGCCCTTTTCGAGAACTCCTCAATGGAGTTTGAGGTGCCGTACTCGTCGGTCATCTGTTTGTAGAGGGTGCTCACCTGCGAAAAGCCGTTGCCGTCGTGGTAGTCCCACACCTCGCGGTTGATGGGCCACAAATCCTTCTCATCCATCATGAGGCGGAGCGATTCAACTAAGGGGAGCACCGGAGCGCCATATTCAGGATTGAAGCCGTCGATGCGGCTGCCGCGGTCGGAGGCGGTGTTCTCATAGTGCCGCATCGGATTCACCTGCTTGTAGGGGCTGCCGTCATGGATGCCGTCGCACTCCGACTGCATCTGGTAGCCACGGGTGCCGTCCAGTTTGGCCAGCAGCTCCCGCATCCCCGGCATCTCCGTGCTCTCGTTGGAGCAGACGTAATAGGCCACCGAGGGGTGGTTGCGAATGCGCTTGACCGTCGATTCCACGTTGTTCATATATAGTCCCTTGTCCTGCGGATGACGGGTGTCGCCGGTCATCCAGAACTCCTGCCAGATGAGCAGGCCGTATTTGTCGCACAGTTCGTAAAAGCGGTCCGATTCGGCAATGCCGCCGCCCCAAAAGCGGATCAGGTTGATGCCGCACTGGCGGGTGTAGCGCAGTTCCGCCTCCGTCCGTGCGTCGTCAGAGCGAAGCATCGCCTCCGGAATCCAGTTGGTGCCGCGGATAAAGATGGGCCTGCCGTTCACATAAAAACGCCGCGAATGGTCGGGGGTGTTTGTGTCGGAGGTAATTTCACGTATGCCGAAACGGATGTATTTTTCGTCACAAACCATTCCGTTGACAGAGACTGTCATTTGCAGGTCGTAAAGGTTCTGCGGCCCCTTGTTCACCGGCCACCAAAGTCTGGGATGCTCTATCACCAATTGGCTGAACTCCTCGGGGGTGAATATGACCTCTTCCGTGCAGCCGCGCTCCACCCGCACCTTTTTTGAAAAATGGATATCCCCGCCAATGCTTCCTTTCACTTCGCATTCCACCGCTTCAAAGGTGGGATTGACCACCTCCACCGAGACGGTTTCGGAGGCCTGCCCGTAATCAGGATGGCGCAGTTCGGATTTCACAAAGGGATGGCGGAGCGCCACATCGCCCGTGGCGTACAGATAGACGCTGCGCCAGATGCCGGTGTTGCGGTCGCGGATACCGTCCATGAAGGTGAAGTCCCAGCCGATGCTCATCAGCATGGTGGTGTTCAGTCCGATGTTGCCGTCGCCGCCGTTGTGGAACTCCTTGAATGCGCCCCAGTCCTTCTTTTTCCAGGTGCCGGGGACATCCACCGGTATCACCTTCACCGCCAAGGCCGCCTTCTCACCCGGTTTCACAAAGTCGGTGATGTTGATGTAATCCTGCACGAACATCCCGTGGATAGAGCTGAGCAGGTTGCCGTTCACCCAAACCTCCGCATGGTAGTTGATGCCGTCGAACTGGAGCCAGATCTGCTTTCCGGCATAGTCGGCGGGAATCTCAAATTCGGTGCGGAACCAGCGGGTGTAGTAGTCGCGCCCCACCTGCGATATGTCCGGAATCAGCCCCTTCTGCACCTTGTTGTTCAGCCCGTAGTAGGGTTCCGGCACCTTGCCGTTATATACGTCGGTGTTCAGCACCGTGCCGGGCACGATGGCGGGCAGCCAGCCTTCGGTCGAAAAGCCGGGGAGCGACATCGTCTCAGGTTTCTCCTTCAGTTCGCTTTGCGGCAGGGTCAGCCATTCCTGTTTCCCGTTATGGCTTATTTTGGAATCCAGGCAGAAGCTGCGTTGCGCCTGGGCGGGGCGGAGCAACATCGCCAGCAGCAGGGCGGCAATTCCGCGCAAAAGGTGGGATGATATTCTCATGATATTGTTTTTCAAGTTAGTCTTCTGAAATCTCTTCAATGTATTCCCGATACTTTGTATAGACATTGGCGCGGGAAATGAAGCCGTGGTATCTTCCCTGTTCGTCCACCACCGGGATGTTGTAGTTGCCGGAGGTCTCAAATTTCCGGACCACGCTGAACATCGACTCCTCCGGATGGATGGATTCCTTGGGGACAAAGGCGTACTCATCCACCGGTTTGTCATAGTTTTCCGGATGAAAGATCAGGTGCCGGACATCATCCAGGATTACCAGCCCGTAGAAAATGCCTTTCCCGTCCACCATCGGGAAGATGTTCCGCTTCGACTTTTCAATGACCTTGGTCAGGTCAAACAGGGTGGCGTCGGGTGGCACGCATTGGAAATCGTCGGAAATGAAGTCCGTCACTTTCAGCTGGGTCAGAGCCTGCTTGTTCTTGTCATGGGTGATAAGGTCGCCCTGTTGGGCCAAGGGCTTGGTGTAGACCGAATATTTCTCAAAGGAATAGAACAGGATATATGATGATACGGTACATAATATCAATGGGATGAGCAGCTGGTAGCCGCCGGAAATCTCCGCAATCAGGAAGATGGCCATCAGCGGAGCCTTCATGATGCTGCCCATCACGCCCGCCATGCCCGCCAGCGTGAAATTGATGACCGAAAGGTCCAGACCGAGAAAACGGTTGCAGAAGGTGATCAGGATGAATCCGGTCACTCCGCCCACAAAAAGCGATGGGGCGAACACACCTCCGATACCGCCCGCCGCATTGGTGAAGGCGGTGGCGAAGGGCTTGAGCAGCAGCAGTGCGAGCAGAAACAGCAGCAGCGTGATGTCGCTGAACTGGAGCATATAGAGCGGGCTGTTGTTGAATACCACGTTTCCCTTGCCGTTCATGATGCTGGCCATCATGTCGTATCCCTCACCGAAAAAGGTGGGGAAGACAAAAATCAGCAGGCTCAGGATGGTGCCGCCGAAGAGTATTTTGAACACCGGTTTCCGCACCCTTTTGAAGGAGCGGCTCACCCAGTCGTTGGTGCGGACAAAATAGAGGGACATCAGGCCGGTGAGCACACCCAGAATGATGTACCACACCAGATTTTTCATGGCATAGTCCAAATCGGATGGAATCTCGTTGAACATGATGTCCTTTCCCAGAAATAGGTAGGAAAAGGAGGTGGCCGTCACTACAGAGACCAGCAGCGGCAGCAGCGAGGAGGCGGTCATGTCGAGCATCAGTATCTCGATGGCAAAGAGCATTCCGGCTATCGGTGCGTTGAAGATGGCCGCCACCGCAGCGGAGGTGCCGCAGGCGGTGAGCAGGATTAATGACTTGTTGTTCAGATGGAACAGCGAACCAAGCTGCGAGCCGATGGCGGAGCCGGTCAGTGCAATCGGGGCCTCCAGTCCCACCGACCCGCCTAATCCGACCGTCAGCGTGCTGCTGACCAAAGAGGAATAGGTGTGGTGCCGTTTTATGTGCCCGTTTTTCCGTCCGATGGCATACAATATTTTTGTCACCCCGTGGCTCAGGTCATCCTTTACAAAAAATCGGATGAACAGCACTGTAAGCGTGATGCCGATGATGGGGAAGGCCAGGTATAGGTAGTTGAATTCGTTGTTTGGGAAGGCGTCCTGCAGCAACCGATGGGTATAGAACACCGCATTTTTCAGCACCACTGCGGCCATGGATGATACGACACCCACAACCATGCTAAGTACAAGCACAATGTTCTGTTCCGGAATCCGCGAAAGCAGCCGGTTGCCTGATTGCCGGAATTTGGTGCTAAAATTCATAGTCGGCAAAGGTTTGTATTATGGAAAAATTCAGCACCCATTGCGTCCCTTGCGCGTCAGTATATTGGAGTTTCATCTCCTTTTGGGTGAGCCGCAGAATCTTATATT
>JAEEGF011720126.1_pt1 | contig 16759 bp, 21 predicted proteins | sample 9134171 | NCBI WGS metagenome assembly JAEEGF01 (sample SAMN16246542, study PRJNA631951) | gut metagenome | biome: gut microbiome; feature: rumen; material: AP-attached | host: Bos | place: Iran: Karaj | collected 2018-10
TACGCCATCACGGGCCTATATTTTTACGACAATCGGGTTTCAGGATTTGCCAAAGCCCAGAAGCCCAGTGCCCGTGGCGAACTGGAAATTACGGACTTGAACCGTACCTATCTTGAAAAGGGCGAACTAGACGTGAAGCTGCTGGGACGCGGGTTTGCATGGCTCGACACCGGCACCATGGATAGCCTGATTGAAGCTGGCGAGTTCGTGAAGATGGTGGAAAACCGCCAGGGTATCCAAATTAGCGCTATCGAAGAAATCGCCTACAGGAACGGCTGGATCAGCAAAGAAAAACTTCTGGAATCCGCCGCCAAGTATGGCAAGTCTCCCTATGGTCAACACCTGCGCAAAGTTGCAGAAGGAAAGATTAAGTACTAGTATGAAACGTTCTATTGTCATTACTGGCGGCGCAGGCTTTATCGGAAGCCACGTGGTGCGCCTATTCGTGAACAAGTACCCGGAATACAAGATTATCAACCTCGATAAGCTGACTTATGCGGGTAACCTTGCAAACCTCAAGGACATCGAAGGCAAACCGAACTACAAGTTCGTGAAGATGGATATCTGCGACTTCGACGCCTTCTACAAGCTCATGCAAGATGAACAAGTGGACGGCATCATTCACTTGGCTGCCGAAAGCCACGTAGACCGCTCCATCAAGGACCCCTTCACCTTCGCGAAGACCAACGTGATGGGCACTTTGAGTCTGTTGCAGGCCGCCAAGCTCTACTGGGAAAGCCTCCCTGAAAAGTACGAAGGCAAGCGCTTCTACCACATTTCGACCGATGAAGTCTACGGTGCCCTCAAGATGAACCACCCGGAAGGCATCACGCCTCCGTTCACGACGACGGCCTCCAGCTCGGAACATCACTTGGCCTACGGTGACGATTTCTTCTACGAAACCACCAAGTACACGCCGCACAGCCCGTATTCCGCATCGAAGGCCGGCTCCGACCACTTCGTTCGCGCCTTCCACGACACTTACGGCATGCCGACGATCGTTACGAACTGCTCCAACAATTACGGTCCGTACCAGTTCCCCGAAAAGCTGATTCCGCTTTTCATCAACAACATCCGCCACAAGAAACCGCTTCCGGTTTATGGCAAGGGCGAGAACGTGCGCGACTGGCTCTTTGTGGAAGACCATGCCCGCGCCATCGACGTGATTTTTCACAACGGCAAAATTGCCGAAACCTACAACATCGGCGGCTTCAACGAATGGAAGAACATCGACATCATCAAGGTCGTCATCAAGACTGTAGATAAGCTGCTCGGCCGTGCCGAAGGCGAGGACATGAACCTCATCACCTATGTCACGGACCGCCTGGGCCACGATGCCCGCTATGCGATTGACTCCACCAAGCTTCAGAAGGAGTTGGGCTGGGAACCAAGCCTCCAGTTCGAGGAAGGCATCGAGAAGACGGTGCGCTGGTATTTGGACAACCAGGAATGGCTCGACAACATCACGAGCGGCGACTACGAGAAGTATTACGAAAAAATGTACGGGAACCGTTAAATGAAGATTGTAAATGCGGGGCTATAACTTGTTTCCCCCAAAACAAATCATTTTGTCACAATGTGTCAAAATGATTTGTTATATTAATGTTGAGAATACAATGTTTTTTGGCTAAGTGTTTTTGGTATGGAAAAAGAACCTTTAAAAAGATACAATGTTTTGTTTTGGAATTGTCATGGCGCGGATGCCTTTGATGATAAGAATGATTATAATGAAGATTTTATTTCTTGTATTGTTGAATTGTTGACTCAAAAAAGCATTCATATTTTATGTATGGCAGAATGTAAATGTAATGATTTCCGTTTTGAAAATAAAATAAAACAATTTCTTCCTGATTTCTATTGTTTTGATCAAAGTGATTATTTGACGGGAGTTGGTCGATTAAAAATTTATACATTTTTGGATAAATCGTGTTTTTCCTTAAAACGGAAGTCTGATAGATTTTTGAATGTTCGTTTCTTGAACAAAATTGATTTGTGCTTTCTTCATTTGAAATCATTGGTTGCTACGCCGCATGTTTCAAAAGTAATAGAAGACACTATTGTTTTTGAAGATATCGTAAACCAGGATAGCGAGCCCAAATTTTTTATAGGAGACTTTAATTCATCTCCATATTCAGATTCATTGTTGAATTCAAATCTATTCAATACAATAAGAATGGGTGAAAAAACATCAATTTTTTCATCCTTTAGAAAAGAAAGTAAGACAAAAAGGGCTCTCCATTACAATCCATGTTGGATGTTGTTTGGAAACTGTAATGGCAAAGGCATTTATGGAACTATAGACAATGATTCTAAGAACTATTGTAATCTTGGTCGCTATTTTTTTGATCAAGTAATTTTTAATGAAAAATTATTAAATTATTTTGATGAGGATAGTTTAGAAATCGTTGACTGTACCAATAATAGAAGTTTGATTAATGTCAAAGGATTGATTGATACAAAATATAGCGATCATTTACCGATTTTTTTCTCTTTAAAAGGAGTTGTATAATGTCATTCATAACAGAAAATCCGCAAGAAGAAAATGTAGAAGATGTTGTAGAAAAGGAGTTTAATAGATTAAATGATGAGGTCGTTGGTTTAACAAATGGTAAAGCGACTATTGTTTTTTCTGAAATGTCAGAAGAACAGGTTAAAACTTATTTTAAAGAACCCAAGGAAGAGTCCTACTTTGTTGATTTGAAATATTCTCTCGCAAGAGAAGGGGTTTCCCATAATTTTAGAAATCGCTTTGCGTGTATTTCCTACAATGCAACGTTGCCTGCTGTTGTGAAAAATCTTATGTTAGAAGATGCAGAAGAACGAATTTGCGAAACAGAAGATGATTTGCAGAATTTTATAAGGGAGGCTGCAAATACAAGGTCTTTCCATCGTTCCCTACGTAGAGCTGGTTGGAATGCTTGATGCATGGAATTAGAAAAAAACGAAGGTGACGACCGCTACGGTCAATCTTCAACACGGCTTCGCGTTTTGTAAAAGCGCTGGGTGAACTTCACACTAGGCGCCCTGCCACTTGCAGCTATGCTGCTTAGTGGCTGGGGCCTTGCGTTAGGGATGGAAGCCCGAAGGGCCGGGAGGGCCGCTTGTCAACTGAGCTCGGCCCTCTAGGCGGGGGAAAAGGGGCGTAAGGCCCCTTTTTCGTGCCGCGAGAGCCCGCCCCTGCGCAGCAGGGAACGCCCGTTCTCGCCGATGACGGCCACGCCGAAGCGTCGGGGATCCTGCACCTTGTAGGTGTAGAGGATGTTCTCACTTTCGCCTGCGAGTCGCCCGAGATCCGCGTCGAACAGGGTGTCGCCGAGTATGATGAGCAGAGGCTCGTCGTCGCTTGTGTAGGGGAGCGCGAGGCTTATTGCCTGCCCCAGGCCCTGCGGTTCGCTCTGGAGTACGGTGCGGGTCTTGCCCCATTCGGGCTTGCCCGCCAGGTAGCGGTCCATGGCTTCGGCCTTGTAGCCGGTGATGAAGATGGTCTCGGTGGGGGCGAGTTGCCGGGTGTCGCCCACAATCCAGTCGATGATGGTCTTTCCGCCGACGGGTAGCAGGCACTTGGGCAGGTTGTTGGTGTAGGGGCGCATGCGTTCGCCCTTGCCGGCAACAGGCAGAATGATCTTCATATAATTCCTTCTTCAGGGTTGCTGAAATTCTCCAAACAACAGCAATATTGCGGGGTAAATGTAGAAAAATGTTTGCACTTATGCGAAGGGCGGCTCCGCCAAAGGGCTCCGCCGCCCCACGCAAGATGGGGAGTTTTTCCTATTGCGGGTCGTGGGGTGGATGGATACTAATGTGGGGTGCAAGATGGATGTCAATGCGGGTCGCAAGATGGGTGGGTGCCGATGCGGGGTGCAAGATGCCCGCGGGGTCGCTGACGCGCCCCCGCGGAAAAAATCATTTTGACAATTTATGACAAAATTGGAATGTATATTTAGGGGGAGACGTTTTTTCATTTAAAGGAGTGCCGAATATGCAATTTGGTGAATACTACATAGCCTATTTTGATGTTCTTGGCTGCAAATTCAAATACCCGAAAGGTAATGTTGGGATTGGGTTGCACGAATATGGAAAATAAAATGTGTAGAGGCTTATTCAAGTTTTTCAGTCGTGAAGGGTATCGGGATGATTTTTTAAAAGGTCATCTGTACTTTAATTCTTTGAATTATTTTCGGAGAGCGGAAGCATCTGATAGTTTTAAACAAAACGATCCTTATGAATGTTGCAAAATATTTCAGCCTAATTCAATAAAAGTTTTCTTTGGTCAGTTGGAATTGAATGACCTGGCTGGACCGGTGTCAATTTGTGGTAATGATGATGTTTTGAAAAGCTATATAATGAGCTTTTCAACGATTAGACTTGATTCGCAAAAGAAGTACGTTTCTTTGGAAGATTTGAAACGGGATGTGTTGTTTTCTGAAAAAATGATTAAGTATGGCGAATATGTAGTTGTGATTCCGCGTATGGAATTATTTGTTGAAAGATTGAAAATGGCTGCCTTGAAAGCGGGGTATGATTTTGCTAAAGGCCTTGTAAATTATTACGATTTCTCCAAGGATAACATTTCGGATGAGTACCCTAAAATTGCGTTCCAGAAAAGAAGCGAGTTCTCGTATCAAAGAGAGTTTCGCTTCTTGTTGCGAAAAAAGGACGCTGTTGATAAAGAAGTAATTCTTGAAGTTGGTGATTTGTCTGATATTGCTCAATCTTGCAAGTCGGCTGATTTAAATGGAATGCTTGAAATTAATGCTGGGTAGCATTTTGTTTCTGCTGTTGCGTTAGGGATCGAAGCCCGAAGGGCCGGGAGGGCCGCTGGGGTCCTGCGCTCGGCCCTCTAGGCGGGGAAACCGTGGGGTGACGCCACGGCTTCGTGCCGCGAGAGCCCGCCCCCGGCCTGGCCGGGGAACGCCCGTAATTGTTTAATTAGTCGAAAAAAATCTCTTAGACCTATTGACAAACCGAATCTGTTTGTGTATATTTGACAGTGAACAAATGTGCATTATATACAAAATTTGTTCATAAATCCTTGAACAAAACCGACTTAGGTCCAATAGAGGGGGTTGACTCGAATGGCTGATTTTCATATTTTTAGGGATAAGGTATCGCATGTCTGCATTTAAACCATTGTTCGGCAAGGATGTCCTGATCAATGCCGCCTTGTGGGTCGCCACGAGGTTGCCCGAGGATCAGTGTCGCTTGCACAAGATTTTTAAAATCTTGTGGTTTGCGGACTTGTACCACCTGAAAAAATACGGCAGGACCGTCACTGGCGACACGTATATCGCCATGAACAATGGACCTGTGCCGTCTGTCTTGTACGACGAGATGAAGCCGGACCCGTCGGAGGGCGATGCCTTCCGGCGTTTCGACCGCGGAAACGAAAAGGGCTTCGTGGTGCCGCTGAAGAGTGTCAATGCGGATTATCTTTCGGAGACCGATGTTGAGGCCCTGACCTACTCGCTTAATTTGTACAAAGACAAGTCATTCGACGAATTGACCCAGTTGTCCCACAAACATGCCTGGAATTCGGCCCGGAACGCGGGCATGAATACGTCTATCAGGATAGATGAAATCCTTGATGAGATTGGTGCGGACAGCGAACTCCGCGAATACGTAAAAGACGATATTCTCTTCAGGCAGGCGCTTTAATTATGGAACTGTCTAAGGAGTTAACGGGGCGCTTGTATTCTGAGCGCGGTGCTGTGGTCCATTCGGAAGTTAATTCTGTTATAAAAACGGACCATGGCAAGTATTTGCTGGTTGTCAAGAAAACTGAATTGCTGGTGGTATGCTGTTCCATCAATTCGGAACGCTACCGTTTCAAGCCGGAGGAATCGCAGCCCAAGATTCTGAAGAGCGAGAACGACTTTCTGCATCACGATTCCTTTGTGGACTGTGCGCAGATCTTTGCGATAGATGTGAATGTCTTTCTGGACAATATGAACAAGGGCGTGTTTGTACCGGTGGGCCTGTTGAACGAAATCTCGATGGCGTTTATTCTGCGTGCAGGGCAGACCTGCCCGATGTTGAGCAAGATCGAACAGGAATATTTTAAGTAGGGTAGTGATATCTGCAACTTGGCGGGGATTTCCGTTTCGCCATTTAACAATGGCGATTTCAAGTCGCTAATGCAACAACTGCCATTCTTGCGTTAGGGATCGAAGCCTGTAGGGTCGGGAGGGCCGCTTGTCAAATGCACTCGGCCCTCTAGGCGGAAAAATTGCGGCGTGAGGCCGCAATTTTATGCCGCGAGAGCCCGCCCCCGGCCCTGGCCGGGGAACGCCCCGACATGAGCCCCATGCTGTTTGCCCGCGCCATCTCGAAGGGCGAGCCCATCAAGGTGTTCAACAACGGTGACATGATTCGCGACTTCACCTACATCGACGGCATCGCCGAGTTCATGAAGTGGTACAAGAGCGACAAGAATCCACTGAGGTAGGGCCGTTGCTGGATGCGGGGCACAAGATGCCCGCGGGGGTCGCTGACGCGCCCCCGCGAAATATTTTTCAAAAAATACGCCGGGGGTATTGACAACTGCCCTGCGCTTGTTTATATTTAGTAGTGAACAAATGTGCAATCAGTGAGAAAAGGCGGCATTTATGAGCGTGTATGTTGTCAGATGTATAAAAGAATATGTATATTGGGCCGAAAGGGTGATGGCTTATGATTAATCCCATATATGGTACAGATGTTTTGCTGAATGCAGCACTTTGGGTTGCGGAGCGTCTTCCGGAACAGGATCGACGCATCCATAAGCTGTTCAAGATCCTGTGGTTTGCGGACTTGCTGCATCTCAAACAGTACGGTCGTTCTGTGACGGGGGATACGTATATTGCCATGAATTATGGCCCGGTCCCGTCAGCCCTTTACGACATGATTAAGGGTAACTGTTCGCCTGAACTCCGCGTGTTTACGCAGTACGACAAGGGCTTTTTCGACATCTCGAAAAAGTGTAATACGGATTACCTGTCGGAATCGGATGTGGAAACATTGCAGAAGGCGTTTGACGAGAATGCCAAACTAAGTTTTGACGGGCTTGTGCAAAAGTCGCATGCCTCTGCTTGGAACTCTGCGTGGAAAGAGGGCGAGAACACCTCAATCCGCATGAGCGAAATCCTTGACGAAATCAATGCCGATGACGAAATTCGCGAAATCGTGAAGAACGAGCGCGAAACCCTGGCTGCCCTGAGTGTAAAGAATGGCTGAAATCAATCTCGTTCAGGGGGATGTTGTCCGTTCCATGACGGGCACGATTGTGAACTGCGACCATCAGAAGATGCTCGTGTTTGTGAATGAGTTGTCCGGTCAAGTGGGTTTGGTTACGATTAATTCCCGCCCTTATCCAAAGAAGGGAATGGAAACGCAGTTGAAGATTTGTGCCTCGGATTTCGCTTTCTTGGAGCATGATTCGTTTGTGGATTGTTCGGCTCTTTTTGTCAAGAGCGTGGCCGATTTTAAGGTGCTGATGCAAAACGGTCAAGTGAGCCTAATTGGAAATTTAGATTCTGATACAATGGATAAGGTCGTTTTGGCTGCGGCTGATAGTAGACACTTGAACGTCTTTCAGAAAAAATTCTTTGATTCTGCATTGTAGCGGGGACTGGGTTGACAGCCGTGTTTAGTTTGTATGCGGCGAGCCCGCGAAGAAAGAATTCTTGCCGATGCAGCCAGGCGACGTTTACCAGACGAACGCCGGCACCACGAAGCTCGAGGCCGAATGCGGATACAAGCCGCACTGGAGCCTGCACGACGGCATCGCCGAGTTCATGAAGTGGTACAAGAGCGACAAGAACCCGCTGAGGTAGGGCAAATTTCAGCTAAGAAAAGCGCAAAAGAGGGGGCTAACGCCCCTCTTTTTGCGCTTTTTCTGCTAAAATCCCCGTTTTGACATTTTGTGACAAAATGGGAATGTATATTTGGGGTGAAAAACGAAAATAATTGACAAATCTCCCGATTTGCACGATAATTTATTGAGTTGGTGGTGACATTTTGTCGTAGATTAGGTAAATTTATAGCGTAGGAGCAAAGGCGACATGGTTGACTACAAAAAGGAAGTCATATTCAATGCTGCTCTGTATGTGGCAAATAAGTTGCCCAAGGAGCAGTGCCGTCTGCACAAGGTCTTTAAGATTTTGTGGTTTGCCGACATGGAACATTTGAAAAAGCATGGCCGCTCCATTACGGGTGCAAAGTATTCGGCATTGCCTTACGGCCCGGTTCCTTCCGTCCTTTACGATGAGGTCAAGTTTAAGAACTCGATTTTCGAACGCTATGACGTTGGCGTGGAAAGAGGCTTTTTGACTCCATTGAAAGCGGCTAACGAATTTTACCTTTCCGAAACTGACAAGGCCGAATTGGACGCGGCTATCGAAAAGTATAAAGACAAGTCCTTTGAAGAACTAATCGATCTTTCTCACAAGTCAGCCTACAATTCTACGGAGCCTAATAAGGAAATCTCGTTAGAGGCTATCTTGGAGGAGATTGAGGCTCCGGAAGAACTTCGAAATTATATTCGCGAAAACAGTCTCGTGGAAGCGTAATCTCATGGATTTATAGATTCGAAAGAATTTCAGTATGTCGGTTCAGTAAACGCCGAAACTATGCTAGTTATTCTTGCCAAGGGGCAGGCCTGCGACGTTCTAAAGCCCTTCCAAAAGAGGTTCTTTGAACCGTAGCATTGCGGCGTGCGACTGCAATTTTATGCCGCGAGAGCACGCCCCCGGCTAGGTATTTCGCGGGGTCGCTGACGCGCCCCCGCGAAATACCTAGCCGGGGAACGCCCCGACATGAGCCCTATGCTCTTTGCCCGCGCCATCTCGAAGGGCGAGCCCATCAAGGTGTTCAACAACGGTGACATGATTCGCGACTTCGCCTACATCGACGGCATCGCCGAGTTTATGAAGTGGTACAAGAGCGACAAGAACCCGCTGAGGTAGGGCTGTTGCTGGATGCGGGGCGCAAGATGCCCGTGGGGTCGCTGGCGCGCCCCCGCGAAATATTTTTCAAAAAAATGAAGCCGGGGTATTGACAACCGTCCTGCGTTTGTGTATATTTGATAGTGAACAAATGTACATTATTGCTAATTTTGGGGAGTAATTGGCCCCAAAAACCGATGGTGCCATTTGCGGAATGTAGTTCAAAAATGTATATTGAGGGGTAGATATGGCCTTGGCTATTAGCAATATTCCGATTCTGACGGGCGCGGCGGCATCTTCTTTCGTGAAAAATGCGGAAGACGCCGAGAAGAACCGTGGCTCCGTTGACTTCTCCCGGCAATGTGCCGAATGGAGCGGTTTCGACGTGCGTAACGCAGCACGAATTGCCAAACTGAGGGCCGAAGGAAAATGGCCTTTTTAGAGTCCTCCTGCGTCCGCACCGTTCTTACGCCGTCGGTTCTGGATTGCTGTAACGCGTTTTCCTGTGGCAACGACGACCTTGATTCCTTTTTCAGGAACGATTCTGTCAATTACAGCCGCCAACTGATGGGCAAGACTTATGCGTTTGTCGATGCTGATTCGCTTCGGGATATCGTGTGCGCGTTTACGGTTTCTAACGCGAGTATCTTCACGAACTATTTGCCCAATGCGCGAAAGAAGCAGATTGGCAAGAACCTCCCGTGGGAAAAGCGTGACCTGATTTATCCGGCTGTGTTGATTGGTCGCCTTGGTGTGAACAATTCGTTCAAGAAGATGCATGTCGGCAGCGAGTTGCTTGACTATATCAAGCAGTGGTTCGTGGATCCTGACAACAAGACGGGTTGCCGTTACTTGGTGGTCGATGCGTATAACCAGCCGGTTCCACTTGCTTTCTACGAGGCGAATGGGTTTAAGTATATGTTCTCTTCGGAACAGCAAGAATGCGAGTACCGCAAAATCGAATCGGTTGCAAAACTGCATACCCGCATGATGTATTTTGATTTGATGCTGCTGTCGAATTAGTGGGTTGTGGTCGACAAGGGATTCATCGACGACATCACCGAGTTCATGAAGTGGTACAAGAGCGACAAGAACCCGCTGAGGTAGGGCTGTTGCTGGATGCGGGGCACAAGATGGGGGAATGCTAATGCGGGGCACAAGATGCCCGCGGGGTCGCTGACGCGCCCCCGCGAAATATTTTTTTGTGTTTTTTTAAAAAAAGACCCGTTTTGACACTTTGTGACAAAATTAGAATGTATATTTAGGGACGTATAATGGGTTTGGTTGTTTTTGTTTTATAATTTTGGTATATTTGGCGTTGACAAAAGGGGCTTAATATGGCAGAAGTTTTAGAAAATGTCGCTAAAGGGGAGACTACAGAATCGGGTTCTGTTGCCGACCAGAAGGCTCATGAGTTCTTTTCTGACCTAGTCTCGAAGCTGAACGTTACTGAATTCCTTTACAATGTGAAGGGAATGAGTGAGAACGAATATCAGATGTGGAGCGCTGCCATCAATAAAAATCTTGAACCGATGATGCGCAGCAATCGCATTGCCTCCAATGTGGCGTGTGCCAACAAGGCTTTTGAGGAATTCATGCTTGCTCTCCGAGTGGAGAAAAACGTGAAGCTCAGGAAACTCGCCGTCGACATTTCCCGGAGCAAACTGTACATATGGGCCGAGGTTGAGGACGATGACGAATCGTCGATGCGTTCCGTGCTCTATGCGGATTCCGTAGCGAACCTGAAAATGGAAGAACTCGGTTTTTCTGTTTCCGCGACGGTTGTTGAGAAGTCCGATTGCGTGCCCGTTCCCTCGCACTATGTTAAGGTAATCGACAATGAATCGAAGTGATTATCTTGCCAAGGCTCGCCATAACGAAGAATTTTTGGAGTCGATTGACAAAGATCGCTTTTGTGACTGGTGGGTGACCGCGAGTTTTTATGTCGCGCTTCATTATGTGAATGCTTTTGTGTCCGTTTCCATCAAGTCTGGATTCTGTTCGCACGAAAAGATAAAGAGTATCCTTCATCCGCAAGGTAGTTTTACCGACCTTAGGTTCCCGAGAGACAAGTTCGAAGATTACATGTTGCTGCAGAATCTCTCCAGGAAGGCCCGCTACATGCAGGTCGGGGACCACGAAGACTCTGTGTGCCGGTTGATGAAGCCTAAGCATGTGCAAAAGGCTGAAAAACTTATGAATTCCGTGCGAACCTATGTTTTAAGTCGCCTGCCGAAAGATGAACCGCGTGCGTCAGCGTAGACGGTGATTTTAAATCCTTATTTGCATAGCTTCGTTCAAGTCGAATTCCTCGCTGATCTCTGGCAGAGCTCCGTATTTCTTGTCGAAGTAGTCTTTTTCGAATATTCTGTCTCTGCGGACTTTACGGAATTCTCCTTCGTCGGTCATTTCAATCTCGCTAAGCCGCTTTAGTATCGTTGATTCGTGAACTCTGTCCTTCTCGGCAAACCAAATCTGGTCTCGTCTCAGTATTTCGTTGTTTAGCAGGTTTGTGTCGTGGGTAGCGAATATTAACTGCGCGTTGTTCGGGTTGCCTTTTCTTGAGTTGAAAATGTTGATGAGTTTTTTTGTTAGGAACGGGTGCAGTTTGGCGTCTAATTCATCAACGACGAGGGTGTAGCCGTTTATAAGAGTGTTTATGATTGGTCCGGACAGATCGAGGATTTTGAGGGTCCCTTCGGATTCCATTTCTTCGGAATCAAAGAGCCTTAGACTTGTATTCCCGTCCTTGTGCTGGAACGTGTGCGCGGATTTCAGAGAGCGCATCATTTCGTTTGGGTGTCTTTTAAGGAAATCTTCTTTGATTTTTTGCGGAAGCCCTGTTGGGAAAAAACTATCGTCAAGGGGATGTTCTTCTGGCTTAAGCTCCGAAAAACCTAGATCCATTTGTTTGAGGAATCCTTTTGATGCGTTCGTCTTCTCGTCGTTGTTCAATAGTAATTTGATAGAGTAGTCGCGGAAAGAACTGTTGAATGTTCCGGATATGTTATTGAAATGCTGGAACCAGTTGATGACTTGCTTCGATGTTTCTCCGTTTAATTGAGCTACTAGTGAGAGGAATAGTCTGTTGGCGGTTGTCAGGTCTTGCTTGCCTTCGCCTTCTTTGAATCGCTTCTGTATAGAGAATGAGGATCCTTCGCGTGTGAAAAGTTCTAGTTCTTTTATTCTACTCTTTTCAAAAAGCCATTCTTTTTTTATTTCATTCCTGGTATAGATGAAACCATAACGGTATGTTTTGTTGCTTAATAAGAAAACGGCTTCAAATTCAGTAGGTTCTTCTAAAAAAGCCTCATCGAGCGCGAAAGTATCGATTGGGAGGGGATCAGTGGCGTTTATCTTGACGGACGACATTATGATCTCTCGCATGGTTCCCATCGCGTTCAGCAGGTTGCTTTTTCCGCTAGAGTTGGCCCCGTAGACGGCGGCTACCGGCAACAGGTTAAGTTTGTCTATTTGCCGTGGTCTGGGGTTTTCCTTGTCAATGGTATCCTTATCGTAAGGCGAGGCTTTCATGGAGAAGGTCTGTTTTTCCTTAAAGGAACGGTAATTCCTGACAGAGAACTCTATAAGCATGCGTGTGTCCGTTTGTGAAAAAGTTTGCAATAAATATAGAAAAAATGTATATTCTGTCTAAAAAATGTGGTTGTTTGTGAAAAATGCTTCGAAGTTAAACATTTTGTGTGTTTTAAAATGAAACGAAAACTTGCCGATTGGCGCGAGAAAACGCGAAAATTGCGTTCCATAGGCCAAAATTGCATTTTTATTACAAAAATAATACATTGGCATGGTTTTTGCAATATGGTAGGCATATCCGGCAATGGTGCCGGGTAGAAACAAAAAAGAGGAGTAAAAATGCTGCTGCCGCTGTTTGATAAAGATTGCGATTTGGTCGCATGGATTAACCCGGGAAAGTCTGTTTTCGACTTGGACATGAATTGGGTCGCGTATATCGCGAACAATAATCTTTGGTCCGCAAGGACGAATGAATGGCTTGGCCCGATATCGGGATTGCTATGCTTTGATACAAGAGGAAAACCTGTGTTGTGGAACCCTAAAGAGCGAGTTCGGACGGTTACAACTCCACTAAGGCCTTTAAAGCCGCTAAGGCCGCTGACTCCGTTAAAACCTTTGAAACCGCTTAAACCATTACGCCCGCTAAGACCATTGACGCCTCTTGGAGGTTGGTCTGAGATGTCCTATTACTCGTGGATTGCTCATTAGGTGTTATGGTGATAACCGAGATTGGGTGAAATAAATAAGGAGTGAGTGATGGGAAAAAACAAACGAACCTCAATAAGCACGAATATTAAGAACATGCTTTGGCTTAGAGCTGCTGGCCGGTGTGAATTTCGTGGATGCAATAAACGTCTGTGGTTGGACGACCTAACGAAGAACCCGTGTAATCAAGCGAACATTGCGCATATAGTTTCTGATTCGCCTGATGGTCCTCGAGGCGATATCGAGCGCTCGCCGAAACTTGCTGGCGACATCAATAACTTGATGCTTTTGTGCTTAGGGCACCATAATTTGATTGATTCAAAGAATCGTGTTTCTGAGTTCCCCGAGGATTTTCTTGTTAAAATGAAAATTGATCATGAAAAACGGGTTGAGTTATTGACAGGTTTAAAGGAGGAAATGGAAATCCATACAGTGGTTTATCGTTCTGATATTGGGTCTGCATCGCCTCAGGTTGATGCCTATTCCATAAGTCAGGCTCTTTTGCCGAATTATTATCCTGCTGGTGCTCCGATTGAAATGGAGTGGTCGGGTGTTCGTGATAAGGATTTGGCGAAATATTGGCAGGATGAGATGCAAAATCTTGTTTGCCAATACAACGAGCGTATAAAAAATCCTCTAGAACATTGGCCTAATAAGAGAATTGCCCTGTTTGCATTGGCTCCCATGCCATTACTTGTAAAGTTGGGATCGCTATTGAGCGATAAGGTTCCGGTTGAAGTGTTCCAGAAGCATAGAGATCCTGATTCATGGAAGTGGTTTGATGGGGAGGAAACAGATTATATTATTAATTCTCCCGAAGATGATTCAAAGGAACCGGCTCTAGTGTTCTCCTTAAGCTACGACATTACTGACAGGGTTAGAAAATTTTATGGTGCCGGTTCGAGCATATGGGAGTTTCGAATCAATTCTCCGAATAATGATTTTTTGAAATCTAGAAAGCAACTTGCAAATTTTCGTAAAAAGGTTTACGATGTCCTGGACGAAATATCAAGCAGAACCCAGAAACAAGCTATAAAAGTCTTTATGAGCATGCCTGTTGCTTGTGCGGTTGAACTTGGACGAGTGAGAATGCCTAAGGCTGATTTACGTTTGGACTTGTACGACTTCAACAGACATTATAGTGAAAAAGATGAATACGCTTTAACAATAGAATAGGAGGATAAGATGACCATAAGCATATCTCAAGAGAAGAAAGATTCCCTCAATAGAATTCTAGAGGAGTTGGCTAGCGAACTTGGCATTACCAAGACGCAGTATGAGAACCTGACGACTAGTTACAAGGCTGTAGGAACGTGGTTGAATGATGATGAAAATCTAAAAAACTATGGTATTAATGTATATCCGCAGGGATCGTTCCGCTTGGGTACGATAATCCAGCCAATAAATGAAGACGACGATCTTGATATAGATCTTGTTTGTCGACTGACATGTAAGCCTCCGTATTGGACGCAAAAGGATTTGAAAGAGTCCGTTGGCAATCGGTTGAAGGCGAATGCAATGTACTACAAGATGATTAAGGAAAAGGATGGGGGACGTCGTTGCTGGACCTTGTTATATAGGGAAAATAATCCGGATGAAAAATACCATTTGGACGTTTTGCCGGCGGTTGTTGACAAAGGGCGTGCTCTTGTACTTGATGATATGGCTCGGCTGGAATATAACTACGAAAATGTCCAAAAGTCTGCTATACGCATTACGGATAAAGATGCTGAAAACTATGCGACAGATTGCAATTCGTCAAACTGGTTGAAGAGTTTCCCGGATGGATATGCTGCGTGGTTCGCTTCACGATGCAAAATGAGTGGCCAAACGCAAATTCTTACGGAGGCGGTCGTTCCTATTGGGAAGTACATCGAAAAGAAGACTATCCTTCAAAAGGCTATTCAAATTTTGAAACGCCATCGAGACGTGATGCTTGATGGTGATGATGATAAGCCTATATCAATTATTATAACTACGCTTGCGTCTCTGGCATACTGTGGTGAAACAACATTGTTGGAAGCCCTGGTTCGGATTGTTTCTGAAATGGAATTGAATATCAAGAGATTTGATTCCGTTGATTGGATTGGAAATCCCGTTAATCCAGAAGAAAATTTTGCAGATAAGTGGTCTGATGCGCCCCAAAAGAGAGCGAATTTTTATAAATGGCTTGGGCTCCTCAAAAAGGACCTGCAAACGCTTTTAACTCTTGAAGGGCGAGATCGTATCTACCAATTTATTTCAGATAAGTTTGGTGAACGGGTGGCAAGGACGTTGCACGAGAATTTGGGCTTAAGTATGAAAAAGGAATTTGATAGTGGAAATGTGAGAATTAGTAAGATGGGAACAATTGGATCGGTAGGAGTTTTGGCATCGCATGGGCACACATTTTTTGGGGCGTAGAAGGACTCCGATTGAACAGTTGATGGAACTGAAGAAGAAGTATGTGGTTGAGAAAAACAATTTGAAGCATAATTCTTTTTCTTGCCAATTGCTTGTTCGTCCTACGCCATTGAGTATTGAGTACACGTTGAAAGTGGTCTTTGAACCTGATCAGAAGGTCCCTTTTTCAGTATATGTTGTTAATCCAAAACCGTTGAAATTGGCTGAGGGCGCGACTCGTTTAGAACACGTGTATGATAATCAGAAACAAAGACTTTGTCTTTATCGTCCTGGGAAAAAGCAGTGGGATTGGTCGATGCTTTTATCTGAAACGGCAATTCCTTGGGCGATTGAATGGCTGTATTTTTACGAAATTTGGGTGAGTACTGGTAAATGGTTAGGCGGTGGTGAGCATCCTCCTCGCAAAGATGCTTGAATTATCCAAGTTGTTTTTTTATTGGTTGCGAGTGATTGGATGGCGTGTTCACGGTCATTCACATTAATCCACAATTAATCCATAACTAATCACAAAGAAAAAAAACTTACATAGAGTATTTTTTCTTTTGATATGAATGGACGTATATTTGTTATAGATGAACGGCTCTAGTATATCGGAGCGGAAAAAGTAACACCTATAACACGGAGAACTATATTATGGGAATAGTAAAGCGTAATATGGAAGATGACGAGAACCTTTGGAGTCTTGCTACAGATATCCTGTTGCGGGTCGGTGCAATCAAAATGTGCGAGGCTCATTGTTGTTTCTATCAAGCGAATGAGTCTATGTTGCAAAGCGCATATAAAAGGGGTAATTTTATGGTGACACAAGGTAATGTTATATGCAAAAGGACGACTCTCTCGGCGGCAATCAAAAAAGCATATGGCAAGATGCCGGAGGAGTGCTCTGGTTGTGCGCATGTGATGTATGACGACGATTGATTGCTTGAAAAATTTAATAGGCCGGTATCTGGTATTCCTTTCTTGTGTAACGATTTTATCCATTTGCGTTCTGCGTTAGGGATGGAAGCCCGTAGGGCCGGGAGGGCCGCCTGTCAACTGCACTCGGCCCTCTGGTCCTTCGACTACGCTCAGGATAAACTCATGCCGCGAGAGCCCGCCCCCGACCCTGGTCGGGGAACGCCCCGACATGAGTCCCATGCTGTTTGCCCGCGCCATCTCGAAGGGCGAGCCCATCAAGGTGTTCAACAACGGTGACA
>JAEEGF011067152.1_pt1 | contig 16758 bp, 14 predicted proteins | sample 9134171 | NCBI WGS metagenome assembly JAEEGF01 (sample SAMN16246542, study PRJNA631951) | gut metagenome | biome: gut microbiome; feature: rumen; material: AP-attached | host: Bos | place: Iran: Karaj | collected 2018-10
CCCATAACCCAGAGCAGCGCATCGGAAATGTTGGATTTGCCTGACCCGTTGGGGCCAACAATTCCGGTTATGTCTTTTTCAAATGTCAGGCGCGTCTTATCCGCGAAGGATTTGAAGCCCTGAATTTCCAAAGCCTTTAAATACAATACAAAATCCTCTGAACCAAAAATTCAAAAACAATTTATTATACTATGATTCATTCGGTTTTTCAATAAAAAAACGAATTTCATGATCCCTGGGATCAGAGTCGGTTTTTACTCTGAGTGAGGACAACGCATACCGTTCCTGCAGAAACCGGAGATTTTCCCGGTGCTGCCCGATCATCTGGGAAAGCTTACCGGGCGGAACTTCCAGACAGACTCTGCTTCCCGGTGCGGTACCCTCCAGGAGTGATTCCGCTTCATTCCGCAGGATCCGGCTCCGGACAAGTTCACCGAGTGCCGGATGATAAGCTCCCGCGACAGCGGATCCTGCGCTGAGTTCCTCTGTCGGGTTCAGACCAAGGCGGATCACCGGGATCCCGGCACCTTCAAATAGAGGCACCAGCCTTGCGCATAGTGAAACGGCATCTTCCACCGTGTGTTCCCGGTATTCATTCCTCTTCCAGAGAGTATAGAGGGCAGTGTCGCGTACAATCACCGTCGGGTAAATGCGTACGCCGTCCGGTTTCAGCCTGATGATCTCCTCTGCTGTGGCAATGCTCCGCGCGGGCGTATCTCCCGGAAGCCCGGTCATCATCTGCAGAATCAGATGAAATCCTGCATTTTTTATCATACGGGAAGCCTGCCTGACGTCCTCTGCACTGTGCCCTCTGCCGGAAAGGCGCAGAACCTCATCGCAGAGGGACTGTGCGCCGAGCTCTATTGTCTCCACGCCATACGTCCGCAGGCGGCAGAGAATTTCCTCATTGATGGCGTCAGGCCTTGTAGAAAGCCGGATAGAAGTGATGGCTCCTCTGTCAAGCGCCTCCCTGGCTGCCTGCAGGAGAAAAAGCTGGTCTTCCTCGGGTATGGCTGTGAAACTGCCCCCGTAGAAAGCCAGCTGTAGTTTTTCATGCGCTTCGGTGCGCTGTCCGGCTTCCAGTATCACCCGCCTGACAGTTTCCGCCGTTGCCGGAATCTGTTCTCCGGAAATATGACGCTGGTTGCAGAAAACGCAGTCATGCGGACAGCCGAAATGCGGCACAAATACCGGAAGGATATGTTCCCTTGCGCTCACCGCAGCAGCCTTTCCAGTGCTTTTCCCGCAGCGGCCTGTTCCGCTTCCTTTTTTGTTCTGCCGCTGCCTTCTCCGCAGACGACACCGTCAATCTCCACACAGAAGGTAAATGTTTTGTCATGATCCGGCCCGGATTCCGACAATTCCTTATACAGAATGGAGCATTCCCCGTTCTTCTGCAGCAGTTCCTGCAGTGCGGACTTGTGATCCAGAATGCACTCCTCGCTCAGGTCGGCCATGTCCAGCAGTTCCTTTCTGACAAATTTCCGTGCCGGCTCCATGCCGCCGTCAAGATAGACGGCAGCAAGCAGTGCCTCCACCATGTCAGCCAGAATAGACTGTCTTTTCCGTTCACCGGTTCGCTCTGCGCTTCTGCCCAGTTTCATATTTTCGCTGATCCCGAGCCGCATCGCAATGCCGTACAGGCTCTGTTCACAGACCAGTTCTGCGCGCAGACGGGTCATACGGCCTTCCGGCACAGCAGGTTCATGCTCATAAAGAAATTCCGCTGTCAGAAATCCGAGCACGGAATCCCCGAGAAATTCCAGACGCTCATAACTGTCACAGTTATGTTCATTGGCATAGGAAGAGTGCGTCAAAGCCGTTTGCAGGAGTTCCGGGTGAGTGAAATGATACCCGATTTTATCTTCAAGCCGGCTCATTCGCTCTTTTCCGCCTTGATTTTCATATAATCAATATTCTCTTTGATGTCCTCAATAATCCCGCTCTCGGCAAAAATCTTCGCCTGCCGGATTGCAGCAAAAAACGAGGCAGCATTGGAAGAGCCATGCGCTTTCACAACAGGCTTCGAAATGCCGACAAGCGCTGTACCGCCGACTTCGTTGACATCCATGGATTTTTTCATCGCAGTGAGATCCTTTTTCAGTACTGCTGCCGCGAGCTTGTTCGGAGTGCTCTTATAAAACACGCCCTTCAGCGCTTTCATCATGAATTTGATTACGCCTTCTGTTGCCTTGAGGAGGACATTGCCGGTAAATCCGTCCGACACAACAACGTCGACGTCACCGGAAAAGACAGTGGTACCCTCAATGTTGCCCACAAAGTTTATCCTTCCCTGCTCAGAGGCTTCTTTCAGCAGGGCAAAAGCCCTGTGCTGAAGCTCGCCGCCCTTGGTATCTTCAGTCCCTACATTGAGCAGGCCTACACGCGGCGTTTTGCAGCCCATGATTTTTCCGGCATAGAAGCTTCCCATATAGGCAAACTGAAGAAGATACTCTGCAGTGCATTCCACATTTGCTCCGCAGTCAATCAGCATGACGCCGTGCTCACCCGCAGGCAGCACAGGAGCGAGAGCAGCCCGGCGGATCCCGCGGATACGCCCTACCGTAAGTGTGGCTCCGGTCAGGAGAGCTCCTGTAGAGCCAGCGGAAACCGCTGCATCTCCCTGCCCGTCAGCCAGCAGCTTTAAAGCAACTGCCATGGAAGAATCCCTTTTCCGTCTGGTCGCGGTACTCGGATCATCCTCCATGGTAATAATCTCTTCGGCATTCACGATCTCAAAATCGTCCTGCCGGTCTCCCAGACAGGCACGGACCTCATCTCTGCGGCCGACCAGTACGATTTCAACGCCCAGCTCATCCGCAGCGCGGACGGCACCGGCAACTATTTCCTGCGGTGCATGATCACCGCTCATAGCGTCAACAATAATCTTCACAGAACAGCACTCCTCTTTTGTATTCTTCTATAACCGACAGAGACCTTGCGGAAATCTCCGCATTTTTGTTTCTTTTTCCCTTTACACGATACCCGAGCGGAGAAATCAGGCCGAAGTTGATATTCATAGGCTGAAAATCTCCGACGCTTCCCCCGGAAATATACAGCGCCAGAGCGCCGATCGCCGTCTCCTGCGGAAAATTCAGCGGCTGCATGCCCAGCAGGCGTGCAGCGGTTTCAAGGCCGACAAGCATGCCGGAAGCAGCTGACTCCACATAGCCTTCCACCCCCGTCATCTGTCCGGCAAAGCTGATCCGCGGTTCAGAGCGGAGACGGTAATAACGGTCCAGCAGCTGCGGAGAGTTGAGATAGGTATTGCGGTGCATTACACCGTAACGCACAAATTCTGCATTTTTCAGGGCGGGAATCATAGAGAAGACCCGTTTCTGCTCCCCCCATGTCAGATGCGTCTGAAAACCGACGAGGTTATAAAGCGTCCCTTCGGCATTGTCCTTTCTAAGCTGAACGACCGCATAGTTTTCCCTGCCTGTGCGCGGGTCGGTCAGGCCGACAGGCTTCAGAGGGCCGTAGCGCAGCGTATCAAGGCCGCGGCGCGCCATCACCTCTACCGGCATGCAGCCTTCAAAGACTGCCCCGTCATCGAACCCGTGCATCTGTGCTTCCTTTGCGGCTGCAAGCTCCGTGACAAAGGAAAGATATTCTTCCTTATCCATCGGGCAGTTTACATAATCTGCCGTCCCTTTGTTATAGCGCGAAGCATAAAAAGCGCTGTCCATATCCACGCTTTCCAGCGTGACAATCGGCGCAACAGCGTCATAAAAATGCAGTCCTTCGCCCCCGCACCTTTCCCGGATTTTTTCAGCGATCGCCTCACTGCTCAGAGGGCCGGTGGCAATGACAACCTCCCCCTCCGGGATCTCAGCTGCTTCTTCCTGAACAATCTCTATATTCGGATTGCTGCAGATCTTTTCCGTGATAGTGCGTGCAAATCCTTCCCGGTCAACGGCAAGAGCCCCTCCGGCAGGAACCCGGTTTCTGTCGGCACTTTCAAGAAAAAGGGAGCCGAGAGCACGCATCTCCGCTTTCAGCAGCCCGACGGCATTTGTCAGCTCGTCCGAGCGCAGGGAATTGGAACAGACCAGCTCTCCGAAATACGGGGATACATGGGCCGGCGTCATCTTTTTCGGTTTCATTTCCATCAGCCTGACACGGATGCCGCGTTTTGCGAGCTGCCAGGCGCATTCACTGCCTGCCGGTCCTGCTCCGATCACGGTAACAGCGGGCTGCCCGTTTAACTTTCTGTCCATAACAAATCCGTTTTATTTCCCGGCTTTCGCAGAAGCTTTCTTTGCACTCTTCGCTGCCGCTTTAGCCGCAGTTTTCCGGGTACTTTTTGCCGCTGTCTTCCCTGTGGTTTTCCCGGCGCCTTTTCCTGCAGTCTTTCCTGCAGTTTTCATGCGATAGCCGCGCTGCTCCACGGGAACGAACCTGGTGCAGTTTTCATTTTCGCAGAAAGATTTAGCCTGGCCCCGTCCGCTTCTTTTGAACATGGTCTTTCCGCAGGCAGGACAGAGATCATCCGTCGGCACATCCCAGGTGATAAAGTCACACCGGCGCTGCTGGTTTCTTTCGCATGCCCACTGCTGTTTTCCGTCTTCATCAGGCACAGAGAGAATCTTCCCTCCGCACTTCGGGCACACTTCCGTATCCGGCTTTGTACTGACATGATAGGAGCAGAGCGGTTTATTTTCCTCGCAGGAATAATAAACATTGTTGTTGCGGGAGGTCCGCTTAAGTATTCTTCCTCCGCATTTCGGGCATTTCCCCGGCATAACAATCACGATGGGTTTGGTAAAGGTACAGTTCGGGAAGTTCGGACAGGCCAGGAAGGAGCCGAAGCGGCCTTTTTTCTTGACCAGGTGAGCTCCGCAGACTTCGCAGATTTCGTCCGTAACCTCATCCGGAACCTTCAGTCTTTCACCCTTTGTATCGGTTCTTGCCTTCTGGATTTCCTCGCTGAATTCTCCGTAAAAATCGCGGAGCAATTCTTTCCACTGTTCGGTACCGTCTTCCACTTTATCAAGCTTTTCTTCCATGCTGCTGGTAAAGCCAAGGTCAACGATATCATGGAAGTGCTCCCGGAGATAACCTGTCACAACCTCTCCGAGAGGAGTTGGCTGGAGATACCGGCCTTCTTTTGTTACATAGTCATGTGCGGTAATGGTCGTCACTGTTGAGGCATAGGTTGACGGACGGCCGATCCCTTTTTCCTCCATAGCGCGGATCAGCGTTGCCTCTGTATAGCGGGCAGGCGGCTGCGTAAACTGCTGGTCCGCACTGGTCTTCAGAAGCTGCAGCGCATCCCCTTCAGACAATGCCGGGAGGGAACTGTCCTCTTTGACCTGCTCCTCATCCTTCGCTTCTTCATACAGCACGGTATATCCGCGGAAGCGCACCTCCGAAGAGCCTGCCCGGAAAACATGCCCGGCTGATACTGCATCCACCGTCAGATTGTCATAGACAGCATTTGCCATCTGGGACGCGGTAAAGCGGTTCCAGATCAGGCGGTACAGCGCATACTGATCGCGGTTCAGGTCACCCTTCAGCATATCCGGTGAAAGCGTCACGTCCGACGGACGGATCGCCTCATGAGCATCCTGGGCACCGCGGCTGGTTTTAAAGGTACGCGGTTTTCCGTGATAGTAGGCTTCTCCGTAATGTTCCCTGATATAGCTGCCGGCTGCCGCAAGTGCCTCGGAAGAAATACGGAGAGAGTCCGTTCTCATATAAGTTATCAGGCCGATGCTGCCCCTGTCGTGCACTTCCACGCCTTCGTATAGCTGCTGCGCAATCATCATGGTGCGCCGCGGCGTCATATTGAGCCTTCTGGAAGCCTCCTGCTGGAGGGTTGAAGTGATAAAAGGAGGTGCCGGGCTTTTCTGCTTTTCCGCCCGCTTCAGACTTCTGACAGTGAAAGGAGCTGAAGATACAGCTGCAATCACCGCATCCGTTTCTTCCCTGCTGTGGAGAGTATGCTTCTTCTCACTGCCTTCCGGCCCGAAATACCGGGCAGTAAAACTGCCTTCAGCAGCTTTCAGCAGAACATCCAGCTGCCAGTATTCTTCCTTATTAAAATTACGGATTTCATTTTCCCTGTCCACCACCATACGGACAGCGGCAGACTGTACACGCCCCGCTGAAAGCCCGGACTTAACGGTGCGCCACAACATTGGAGAAAGCTGATAGCCGACAATACGGTCCAGCACGCGCCTTGCCTGTTGTGCATCCACCAGATTCTGGTCAATCTCTCTCGGGTTTTCGATCCCGTTACGGACTACATTTTTGGTGATTTCGTTGAAGGTCACGCGCTTTGCCTTTTCATTCGGCAGATCAAGCAGTTCCTTCAGGTGCCAGGATATCGCTTCTCCTTCACGGTCAGGGTCCGTTGCAAGATAAACAACTCCGGCCTTCTTTGCATCAGCCTTCAGCTCCTTGATCAGCTGCAGTTTATCCCGCACCGCTATATACTTCGGTTCAAAATTCTCAAGGTCAACACCGATCGTGCTCTTCGGAAGATCCCGAAGATGCCCCATGGAAGCCTTGACCTGATAGTCTTTTCCCAGATACTTTTCAATTGTCTTCGCCTTGGCAGGAGACTCAACAATAACGAGTTTTTTTGCCATTCAATATCCTCACTTTTCTCTGATGACAATTCTGTTTCCGGCTTCTCTCCGGATAAAGCCTTTTATCTCAAGCATGGTAAGCTGAGACAAGACAAGAGATGCGCTCAGACCGGTTGCCTCCATGATCGCGTCAGCCGACGAACAGCCGGAGATCACTGAGAGCACAATCTGCTGCTGCGGTTCACTGAGCTCCGCAATGGCATCTGATATGTCAATATAGCAAGCTGATTTTTCCTTGTCAAGGCGTTTTTTCTGCCGCGGTTTCGTTTTTTGCTTCTCCGCATCCTTGCCGGCTGTCTCCTGCAGGGCCAGTTTGGGATATGTTTCTCTCGACGCCGTATTCAGAATTCCCGGCATCAGGAGATCCAGTTCTTCTGCCGCTTCCCAGCCATGTGTGATAAGCTGAGCTCCTTCCCGCAGGAAGCGGATAGTACCCGCGCCTGTTTCACTGTCGGCATTGCCGGGGATGGCAAAAATTTCCTTTCCCTGTTCCAGCGCTTCCGCGACAAAAAGCCGGGTGCCGCTCTTTTCAGGAGCTTCTGCCACCACAACTCCGAGAGAAATACCCGCCGCGATGCGATTTCTTGCCCGGAAAAAAGTTTTCATCTGGGCAGTGCCGGGTGCATATTCCGAAATCAGCGCACCGTCCCGGCAGACACGCTTTGCCAGACTGCTCTTTGCAGCGTCAATGGCCGTGCCAAGCACGCCGATGCAGACGCCGCCTGCAGCCAGTGTTCCCTCCGCTGCCGCAGCATCCACTCCTGCCGTGAGGAGAGAGACAACCACTGCTCCGCATTTTGAAAGCTCATAGGCAACGTTTCTTCCCATTTTCAGCCCGTAATCGCTGGCATGCCGTGTCCCGATCACAGCCACGGGGAGCTCCGCGTCCAGTTCCGGCAATGTTCCCCGCACATAAAGCACAGCGGGCGGAGCATAGATTTCCTTCAGGCGCTGAGGATAATCCCGGTCGTCAAAAGTTACAATACGGATATTCTGCGCCTCGCACAAAGACGGGATAGATATGGCTGCTGTCAGATCGCGCGCTTCAAGGAATGCTGCATCCCGTCGTGAAACGCCTTCAATCCGTTCAAAAGAACCTTTGGAGGAAAGAAACGCTGCCTCAGGAGAGCCGAACACGTCCAGCAGAGCGGCTTTGGCATTCAGGCTGACTTCCGTCAGCGACGACAGCCACAGCCAGTAGACATCATTCCCCTTCATTGTCTCCTGCCTCTCATTTCCCACATCAGGATGGAAGCGGCTACAGCAGCATTGAGCGATTCGCTGTCCGGCTGCATGGGGATAATGATCTCCCCGTCGCAGACTGCCCGCAGCTGGTCGCTTAATCCTCTTCCCTCGCTGCCGACAGCGACAGCGCAGTCTGCAAGATCACAATCCAGGATATTGCGGGCACGTTCCGATAATACAGCCCCATAGAGCGGCAGATTCCAGGACCTGATCAGATTCTTCACATCTTCCACCCGGCTGAGGCAGAGAATGGTCTGACGGAAAAGAGCCCCCATCGTAGCCCGTACTGTTTTAGGATGATACGGATCCGCGCATGCACCGGCAAGTACGACAGCATCGACACCAAAGGCGTTTGCCGTTCTGATCACCGTGCCTACATTTCCCGGATCCTGTACATTTTCCAGCACCAGGACACTGTGCGGTAAAGGCTGTTCCGTTTTTTCCGGGAAGCGGACTGTAAAGAGAGGACCGGGGCTGTTGATCATGGGAGAAGCATAGTCAAAAAGCTCTTCCGACACGAAAAACTGAGAAGACGCTCCTGTTTCCCGCAGCGTACTGCCATTTTCCTTCCAGAGCACGGTATTAATCTTCATATGAGCGTTGATGGCTTCTTCCAGAAGCTTCTCCCCGTCACAAAGAAACTCTCCGCATTCCTTCCGGTATGCGGTATCCCGCCCGAGCTGCCGCAGATGTGCAATGATTCTGTTTTTCCGTGAAGTTATTCTTTCCACTCTCCTGGCTACCCTCTCTCTGCTTTGCAATGTAATTTTTTATGATAGCATAAAATTATCCCTCTGACAAGATTTGTCAAAGAAGCGATGTTTTGTCAGAAACATCAGCAGTTTCAGTATTCCAGACTATGCAAAAAAATATTTGTATTATTTCAACAAATTTCTTCTGTTATTTTTATATATTTTTACGGTTTTCTGTTTGATCCTGAAATAGTTCTTGACGCAGCCACCTAACTGGGACTATCATGAATTCAATATTAAAACGCTTTAATTTTATCAATTTACACATTCCTCATACCACAGAAGAAAATTTTGTCAAGGAGAAGCACAAACATGAAAGTACTCGTTTTTGGCTCTGCTAATATCGACCGCACTTATTCCGTCGACCACTTTGTCGTTGCCGGCGAAACGATTTCTGCTTCCAATCTTACAGAGTATTGTGGCGGGAAAGGCTTTAACCAGGCAATTGCTCTAAAAAGAGCCGGATCTGATGTCTATTTCGCCGGTGCCATCGGAACGGACGGCGCGATGCTGGAAAAGGTTTTGCTCGAAGAGAAGATTGACATAAGCTGCCTGAAACATACAGAAGGCCCCACCGGGCACGCAATCATTCAGGTGACACCGGAGGGGCAAAACTGCATTATTATTTCGGCAGGAGCAAACGGAACTATTACATCGGCTGATGTTGAAAAAGTCTTGTCTTCTTTTTCCGAAGGAGACTTGGTTGTTCTCCAGAATGAAATCTCAAGTATAAATGTGATAGTTGAGAAAGCTCATGAAAAAGGGATGACGGTTGTTTTCAATCCTTCTCCTTTTGATAGCAGAGCGCTTAGCTGTGATCTTGAGAAGGTGGATTACCTGCTGGTGAATGAAACCGAAGGCAACGCATTATCAGGAAAAACAGACCCCGCAGAGATCCTCGATTCTATACATACACAATATCCCGGAATGAATATCGTACTGACACTCGGCAAAAATGGATCCTGTTTCATGGGAAAAGACGGGAGGTTTGAACAATGCGGCATTTATGCCACTAAAGTTGTTGATACAACAGCTGCCGGTGATACATTTACAGGATATTTTCTGTCAGAACTATGTCAATCCAAAGATATAAAGAAAGCACTCAAAATGGCTGCTATTGCCAGCGGAATTTCAGTTTCACGCAAGGGAGCATCACAATCCGTCCCGAGCTTGGACGAAACAAAAACAGTATACTCATCCATAGATCATGAAACTCTGAATGTTAGTCATTCCTAGCTATTGAAAAGGATCATTCCAATCTCTTAATACTTGAACGAACTTTTACTGCCGGCTCCAGTGTACAGATGCCATACTCACAGCTTTCATGATTTATTAAGCGTATTAATGTATCCACAGCAACTGAAGCTATTTTCTCAATCGGCTGAGCCACAGAAGTCAAAGGAGGCTGAACAGCTTCTGCCAGGATTGTATCATCAATGCTGACGATAGATAAATCCTCCGGGATTCTTCTATCAAGATTTCGAATTCCCTGATATACGCCAGTTGCAATATAATCAGCAAAACAGAATACGCCTGTCACTTTCTTCCCTAATAGATAGGGAACAGAAGATATGCCGGTTTGAAGGTCATACTTCCCTTCAAATACAAGGGAAGGATCATATTCAATGCCATATTCCGAAAGAGCTTTTATATATCCTCCAAGCCTCTTTTTCGAGCCATATATACCAAGAGGGCCAGCAACACAGCCAATACATCTATGGCCTGATTCGAGCAAAACCTGTGTTGCAAGATACCCGGCTTTTTCCTGATCCACAAGCACAGCCGGAAATTTTGATGTTTCATAAACTCTGTCAATCAGGACAATAGGCATTTGGATTTCTTCCAACAGATTGAGAATAGTGATATTATCTTTTTCAGACTGAAAGTTCGACTGAGTCAGAATAATACCATCCATGCCCCGGTCTGAAAAAAAACGAAGATAATTGCATGTACTTATGAAGTCATCATTCGTGCTACAGGCAACAACAGCATAGTTTTTTTCCATTGCTGCCAGTTGAATGCTTTTGGATATCGAGGAAAAAAAAGGGTTGCAAACATCAGGCAATATCAGGCCTATAGAGTTTGACCTTTTTTTTGCAAGGCTGACAGCAAGCATATTCGGCCTGTAATTCAACTGGTTCGCAACCTGCAATACTTTTTCCTTTGTTTCGTTTGAAATAGGAAGAGAACTGTTATTTAATACGAGAGATACAGTAGCTGGAGATACGCCTGCTTCTTTCGCAACATCTTTTATAGTTGGTCTCATGATCTGCATCCTCAGAGCTATTGTTTAAATCCTTTTAAACTGGCCTACATAAAACGCTTAAATATTATCATGAAATAAAGTTTTTGTCAAAACTTGTTTATATTGACTGATTAATTGAGAAATACATATTGACAAACTATCAAGATTTGATTATTATCACAATAGGAGTGCGTGTTATCTCATTTTTTATTTAACTTCAATTAAACCGGTTTAATATATTTATTACACTATCGTGTCTTTTCTGGTTGTCTGTAATCTACAGCCACCGGCTGTTTGATAAAAAAACATAAGAAAGAAGGAAAAACTATGAAAAAGCTACTATCCCTTATCATCGCGCTTACGCTCATCCTCAGTATTTGCAGTGTAGCATTCGCAGATGGATCCAAAGAAGTCACCATCTACTTTGCATTTACTGATGATGAAATCCCCACCTATGTAGAAGCATTCAAGAGAGATACCGGCATTCAGATCAATTATGTTCGTATGTCGGCAGGTGACATTATTGCACGTCTTATCGCAGAAAAGGATAATCCGCAAGCAAGCGTTATCTGCGGTGGTAACTGCATGCTCGCAACAGGTGCTGCCCAGCAAGGCTTGTTAGAGCAGTACAAATCACCCAACCTTGCCGAAGTTCCTGAAGAGTATCAGGATCCTGATGGCTACTGGACTCCGGTAACAGTTGCCGCACATGTATTCCTTGTAAACAATGAGTGGTTTGAGGAAGAGAAAGTTGCTGTCCCTGACAGTTGGGAAGGCCTTCTGGATCCCAGCCTGAAAGGCATGGTAATGATGGCTCACCCGTCTTCTTCCGGTGTTGCTTCAAGCATGCTGGTTAATATGTACCAGTACAAAGGTGAAGAAGGATGCTGGGAGTACTTCGAACAGCTGAAGGATATTCTGCCTTACTTTAACAAGGCAAGTTCCGCTGGCCCTGCTGCTGTTTGCCTTGGCGAAGCTGCAGTTGCTCTGACGCTCGACTCTGATGCTCTCAAGTATCAGAACCAGGGCTATAATGTTGACATTGTTTATCCTGAAACAACATTCGTCGATGTGAACTGTGCTGCAATCGTAAAGAACGGACCTGCCGAAGAGGCAGAGAATGCTAAAGCATTCATCGACTGGATGATTTCTGTAAATGGTCAGAGCCAGTATATTGAATCCGGAGCATGCCGTTGCCCGGTTAATACAAATGCACCTGCTGCACCTGGTATGAAGGCCATTAAAGATGTTAAAGCATTTGCTTGCGACAAGGTTGCTGCTGCTGCAATTCAGAGTGATTTGATCAAAGAATTCATGGAGAAAATTGACAACGCGGCAGCTCTGAAATAATTCTGTTTTCTTTTAAGTTCTGCCGATTCACAGCAATCGGCAGAACTTTTTATTCTCGAAAGAGGGAGGCTTTTATATATGGATGAAAAAGAAAAGATGATCCGTAAAAAAAGGAGCACAAGCCTTCAGGAAATGCGTATGCTATTACGACAGCCTGCATTAACTATCACAATACTCCTTATCCTTTCATCCTTAATTATCTTTATTCTTTTTCCATTATACAAAATTGCAAAGCTAAGTCTTACCGATCAGACAGGACACCTAACAGTTTCTAACCTGATCAATGTATTCACGTCTTTGAGCTATAGGATCACTTTCTTCAATAGCTTGAAACTTGCAATTACAGTTGCCTTTATTGCAACAATAGTTGCATATATCTTTGCGTATGCCTTGACCAGGACAGACTTGCCGGGAAAAAAGTTCTTTAATCTGATTATTCAATTGCCGATTGTTTCACCTCCTTTTATTCTGGCACTCGCAGTAATCTTTCTCTTTGGGCGGCAAGGATTGATAACTAGAAGTCTTCTGGGAATTAAAAATCATAATGTCTATGGGATGCATAGTCTTGTTCTTATCCAGGTAATTTCTTATTTCCCTGTAGCATTTATGACGTTAACCGGAATACTTGGAGCAATCGATTCTTCCGTGGAAGATGCCGCGCTCAATGCCGGAGCAAGCAATTGGCACACTTTTTGGACTGTTACATTTCCTCTTTCAATGCCGGGTGTCGTTAGTGCTTTTTTGCTGACATTTGTACAGTCACTGGAGGATTTTTCAAACCCTGCTGTTATTGGCGGAGATTATGCGGTGCTGGCAACAGAAGCCTATCGAATAATAACCGGTCTGTATGATTTTAATGGAGGCGCAGCACTTGCAATAATGCTTATGCTTCCGACTGTATGTGCATTTATACTTCAAAGATACTGGCTTGGGCATAAAAGCTTTGTTACAGTCACCGGGAAACCAACACAAAAAACTCGCAGAATGAACAACAGTGTTATTCCGCCTTTATTTGTTTTTTGTTCCTTTGTCGTTGTCTTCATTCTCCTTTTATACGGTACTGTGTTCGTTGGCGCTTTCTGTAAAACATGGGGTGTTAACTATTCCTTGGGCTTCTCTCATTTCAAATATGTGTGGGGCTATGGCAAAGAAGCCTTGAAAAAATCGATCACCTTGGCATGTGTTGCTGCCCCTATCACCGGTGTTTTAGGCATTGGCATTGCATATTTAACATCAAGAAAACGTTTCCCCGGAAAAGGGATTATGAAGATCTCTTCGCTGCTTACCTTTGCTATCCCTGGCACTGTTTTGGGTATCGGATATATCAGCGCATTTAATACAAAACCCATTCTTCTTACCGGAACAGCAACGATTCTTGTTGCGGCGTTTGTGTTCAGAAATATATCTGTAGCAATTGAGTCTGGTTCTTCGACATTGCTTCAGATCGATAAGTCGATCGAAGAAGCTTCAACAATCCTCGGAGCCGGGACTGGAACAACATTTAGACGAATAACGCTTCCCTTGCTGAAACAACCGTTTTTCGCAGGAATTGTTTTCTCATTTGTGAGAAGTGTTACAGCAGTCAGCACTGTTGTATTCCTTGTATCTCCGAAATGGCCTCTCGCAACATCAAAAATATTCGGCCTTTTTGAAATCAGTAAGTATTCCGATGCGGCGGCTTTTGTCACATTAATGATTGTGGTTATTCTTGTTGCAATTGCCATAATTAATTTTATTGTGAATATCATTTTAAAGCCGCGCGTTCACAAAATATGAGTGAAAACATGGAGGGGCTGTTATGAATATTATTGAAACAGAATACAACAAAAAGAGTAAAGGCGTAGTTTTAAAAAATATTACCAAGATCTTTCCTTCTCTCGATGGAAAGGGAGAATTTAAAGCTGTTGATAATATAAGCCTGGATATTCAGGATGGAGAACTTGTTACCCTTCTCGGGCCTTCAGGCTGCGGAAAAACTACAACACTTCGTATGATCTCTGGATTTGAATATCCTACCAGCGGAGATATTTTCTTTGGAGAGAAAAATGTAGCTAATATACCCCCAAACAAACGGAATATTTCTATGGTGTTTCAGAGTTATGCTCTGTTTCCCCACATGTCAGTAGCAGAAAACATTGCATATGGTCTGCAGGTTAAAAAGCTCTCACGTGAGGAAGTACATCAGCGTACATATAAAGTCATTGAGATGATGCAACTCAATGGAATGGAGAATCGTTTCCCAAACCAGCTTTCCGGTGGTCAGCAACAGCGCGTAGCTCTTGCCAGAGCAATTGTTATTGAGCCTCAGGTTCTTCTGTTTGACGAACCATTATCAAATCTCGATGCAAAACTACGTGTTACGATGAGAGAGGAACTCAGGGATCTACAGCAACGTCTGAAAATTACAAGTTTGTATGTTACGCACGATCAGGCTGAAGCAATGGCAGTCGCAGATAAAATTGTGATTATGCGTGCGGGTATTATTGAACAGTGTGGTACCCCGCAGGAAGTATATGAATATCCAAACAACCAGTTCGTTGCGAATTTTATCGGTCATGCAAACTTTATCGATGGAAAAGTGATATCCTGGGATGATAACGGAGCCGAAGCGGAGGTTCTTGGCAAAGTATATCAATTCCCATTCCCCGGAAATAATAAATTACCGGTCAACTCTGAATGTGTAATCACATTCCATCCTGAATCTGCTACGATCACAGACAACAAAGAAGGAATTCCCGGAAAAGTCATCAAGGCAACCTATTACGGATCGGAAATGGATTATGAAATACTTCTGAAAGATAACAGCAAAATTGCAGTAAAGATCAGCAATCCGCAAAACACAAAGAGATATGCTGTAGGTGACGAAGTAGCACTGGAACTGAACACAAAGTGTGTAAGAATTTTGAAAAAAGATCGTCAGCAAGAAGACTAGGTTTTAAGAAAGGGCGTTCAAAATGTTAACTAATGAATTGTTAGATAATGTTATACAATTGGCAAAAGAAGCGGGTAAGCTCATTATTGATCGTAAAAGCACTGAAATCATTGAAAAAGACGGTGTCGCAAATTATGTTACACCAACAGATATTGCAGTCAGTAATTACCTTTCCGAGGAACTTCCGAAAATCCTTGAAGGTTCAAAGATCATTTCTGAAGAAAGCAAGCACAATGCACGTTATGATGACGGCTTTGTTTGGGTTTTGGATCCGATCGATGGTACAAATAACTTTATCTATGAACTTGGTCTTTCGGTAATATCAATAGGTCTTTTTGCTGATGGTATACCATCCTTAGGTGTCATTTATAATCCCTACAGAAATGAGATCTATTCAGGCATACGTGGCGTAGGGGCCTGGTGGAATGGAAAAAGGATTCATGTTAATGACAATACTGCCATTTCTCAAACGATGGTAATGCTTGAAACCGGCTCATGTCATCCAAGAGAGGAAAACGCCACCTTTGCACCGCTGAAAGAAGTATTTCGTGATTGTATAGATTACCGTGTTTCAGGTTGTTCTGCAATGGATATGTGTTATGTTGCGAGCGGAAAGGTTTCGGTGTTCTTTTCAGAATTGATCAGCATCTGGGATTACGCTGCTGCCCTGACAATATTGAATGAAGCAGGCGGTAAAGCAACGCGCTGGGACGGTTCTCCTCTTGATCATACGCATTCAGGTACAATTCTTGTCACAAACGGTCTTTTACATGATGAGATGTTGCATCGCATCAATCCATAAGCTCTAATACTATACTAATCTGGGAGATCGGTTTTATGAAGAAGCAAGGAATTATTAATGCTCAGCTTGCAGGATATCTTGCAGCGCTTGGGCACAAAGATTTATTTATGATAGCCGATGCAGGCATGCCAATACCTAAAGAAATACCAATTGTCGATCTTGCTCTTACTTATGGTATCCCAACTTTTACACAGGTTATGGATGCAATATTGAAAGAAGTATGCGTTGAAGAATATGTCATTGCAGAAGAGATCGACACCTATAATCAGGATTTGCTTGCATATATAAGTAAAGTCCTTCCTGATATTCCGGTAAAAAAAATCCCGCATGATGAACTTAAAAAAAGTATGACAGCTCTGAAGTTTGTAATAAGAACCGGAGAAAACACCCCCTATCCTAATATCGTACTACAAGCAGGTTGTGCTTTCTTCTCATAAGTAGTACTTATCTGGGTTAAGAATCAAAGCGGCATACTTCATTGAAAGACTTATCTGCTCATGACGGGCAGACAAAAGAAACAGAAAGAATCTGCTTTTAAGGGTGGCTACTATGGGTGAATATTCAGATATCCTATCTCTTGCTGTAAGGACGGCACAGAAAGCCGGTCGATTCGTCCGTGAAGCGCGCAAAACAGGCCTGCATGTCGACGCAAAGTCCAAAATCGATTTTGTATCCGACAAAGACCGCATATCCGAGGATATGATACGTCAGGCAATCAAAACGGCCTATCCATCACATATTTTTTTCGGTGAGGAATCCGTCTATGGGGAGACGATCGCGGAAGAGATCGCTCAGATTGAAAGCTTTAAGGATGAAGATTATATCTGGGTTGTCGA
>JAEEGF010039702.1_pt1 | contig 16755 bp, 8 predicted proteins | sample 9134171 | NCBI WGS metagenome assembly JAEEGF01 (sample SAMN16246542, study PRJNA631951) | gut metagenome | biome: gut microbiome; feature: rumen; material: AP-attached | host: Bos | place: Iran: Karaj | collected 2018-10
TACATCCATGAGCACAATAACGTCATCTCAAGGCTTTTGCAATTCGTGATAAATAATCAGATATTTTCTTGATCGAGGCGACAGGTTTTGGGATGCTTCTTCCCCTCTGTCGCGCATCAGCGTGCCTGTCGCCATATCCCCATCAGAAAGTGGAAGAAAAACTTGCGAACGTGCAGAAAAGGCCCTACCTTTGCAGTGTCAAAATGAAAATCAAAGAACAATTAACAATTGATTTTCGAGACAAAAACAAAAAATAATAATATTAACAATTAAAAAATATACAACTATGTACGCAATCGCATTCTTCACCACCGTGATCCTTTTCTCCGCAAGTCTCTATGTCGGCCACAAGTTCGTCGAGGTAGCAACCCACTTCGACGACAGCCCCGCTGAATCTGACTTCTTCATCACGCCCAATCCCTATATCGGTGCTTTCCGCAAGTCCGCCTGATGCTTGCCAGCCAGCATCAACACACCCCGTATCTTGACATCCCCTTGTCATGAAACAATCCCCGACAGCCTTCCGGTTTCGGGGATTGTTTGTGTAAAAATCGGACCCGCATCCATGTGCCATTTTTTTCTCACACAGACTCACGGAAACCTCAGTTATAATAGGTTATTCGTCAGAAATGGCACGTTCTTTCTCCGGCCATTAGGGCCTCAGGTCATTAATCTCTGTCTGAGGCTTCAATACGTCACGAACTTTCTGTGTCCAGCGTTTAAGAGAAGCATGGAGTGTGGCCTGCACTTCAGTCAACGAGGCTGAGACTTGGAAGGTGTATTTGCCGCCATCAGTGATCCACTGACTGTGAGCTGTATCAAACGATGCCAACTGCTTCGGCGTGACAGTCATGGTCAAGGTCTGGGTCTCTCCGGGAGCCAGGGTACGAGTCTTGGCAAATGCCTTGAGTTCGCGTGCAGGCTTGTCAAGCCTACCCTTAGGTGCGGTGACATAGAGCTGGACTACCTCACGACCTTTGTAGTTGCCGGTATTGGTAACATCGACAACCACCTGAATGTTTTCACCTTGCTTGTTGATGGTGGCATTGCTATACTTGAAAGTGGTATAGCTCAAACCGTAGCCGAAGGTATAGGAAACCGGCACATTGAATGTATCGAAGTAACGATAGCCGACGTAGATGCCCTCCTCATAGCGGCAGTAGTCGATGTCTTTTGTCCCTTCATTCACCATCTGGTCGTGACGGGTCATCCCCTGACCTTCGGCCATCATGCCACGCATCTCGAATGCCTTGTCGAGTACGGGGAAGTTGCGGCTCGATGGATAGTCGTCGATATCGCGTGCAAAGGTGGTGGTCAGCTTGCCCGATGGTGTAACATCGCCACGCAGCACATCTGCTACCCAATTGCCCATCTGCTCACCTCCCTGATAGATACAGAGGATGGCATCGGGAAGGTCGCGCCATGATTCCACCTCGACAGGACCAGGGATATTGAGTATCACGATCGCCTTCTTGCCTGCCTGATGATAGGCATCGGTGACCTCGCGGATCAGCGTCTTTTCGGCTTCGGTCATATAGAATGCCGAACGGACACGATCGGTGCCTTCACCTGCTGCATGCCCCAACACAATAATGGCGACATCGGTATTGGCAACCTGCTCGGAGAGGAACTCCGGTTCTACCTTCAGCTCGTCGGTCACAGGCTCGGGAGCCGGCTGACCCCACATCGGAGTTTTAGGAGCATAGTAACGAAGCAATGAGAACGGAACCTCATAGCCTGCATTGCGCAGACCTTCGACAAACGAGATGTGATAGTTGCCACTGCTCGACTCGTTCCAGCCAATGCCACCAGGTACAGCGTTGTAGGCAGTACGGCCAAAGAGGGCTATGTGCTTTACTTCGGGAGTCAGAGGCAATGTTTGCTGTTCGTTTTTGAGGAGAATGGCACTCTCGGCTGCTACACGTCGTGCCATAGCCTGATGCGACTTCAGATCAGGACGATTGGAGAATGTATAATTGGAATAAGAGAAAGTTCGGACAATCAGCTGGAGAATGCGTTTCACATTCTGATCGAGCTGCTGTTCAGATAGTACTCCATCACGAACGGCTTGCATGATGTCTTCACCAGTTCCGCCTGGTTCGAGCAGATCGTTGCCTGCCTGCATTTGCATGACGGGATGCGTGCCGCCTCCCCAGTCGGTCATCACCATACCCGAGTATCCCCAATCGCCACGAAGCACATCGTCGAGGAGTTCACGGCTTTCGGAAGTCCAGTAGCCATTGAGACCGTTGTAAGAGGTCATGACAGTCCATGGTTCACAATGGTTGATGGCTACTTCGAACGGACGGAGATAGATCTCACGTAAGGCACGTTGGCTCACGATGGCGTTGACGGCACTGCGATTTGTCTCCTGATTGTTGACAGCAAAGTGCTTTAGTGACGCACCAATGCCTACCGACTGGACGCCCTCGATGAAGGCTCCTGCCATAATGCCTGAAAGAAGCGGATCCTCACTGTAATATTCGTGAGTACGGCCACACAAAGGGTTGCGAAGAATATTTTCCGAGGGGCCGAGCATCACATCGACACCATAGTCGCGGCACTCTTCGGCAATATCTTCGGCGACAGAACGGATAACCTCGGGGTCCCACGAACTGCCTAAAAGAAGGGGCACGGGTTCGGCCGTGGTGCAATAGTGATGATTGTCATACTCGCGTTTCTCATCGATGCGCAGGCCTAAAGGACCGTCGCCGAAGTAGAGGGATGGTATTCCGAGGCGGGGGATGGCAAATGTGCCACCTGGTGCTCCCGGGATATCACGTGTTGAGCGACATGAATTGGAACCGCCCCAGAATGTGCCGATACCATTGACCAGGTGAGCTTTTTCTTCTAATGTCATCGCCGCGACAACTTCATCGATGTTGTCAGGACTGAGTTTGGGTTGAGCTGTGGCTGGCATCACGCCAGCCACAGTCAACAAAAAAACCAAACACACACAGATAGCGTTCTTCATACTAACTATAAAACCAATCTATTGAGAACAAAACATTTATTTCCAACCTTCATTCTGGGTCATCTCAGCTTCCTTGTTCAGATCAATATATGCCAATGGAATAGGCCAATTGTTGAACTTGATGTCACCAGTATATTCGCTCCATCGACGCACTTCGGGATATTTCGGAGTGTTGCCACGCTGGGAGTACATGCCGTAATTGGTGATTCGCTGCTTCCACTCTTCTGGTTTCATTCGCAGAAGGGTAGCCCAACGATCCTCTTCGAAGAGAAGCTCGCGTGCACGTTCGTCAAGAATAACCTGCATGTCGATATCGCTGAGCTCCGAAGCATTGGCACGGCTGCGTACTGTCTGCAGAGCATCTTTTGCCTGCTGGGTCTTGCCCAGACGGAGATATGCCTCGGCCAAAAGCAGATATGCTTCGGAAGAACGTGCTGCATACTTGTTGCGATAGTTGTGACAAATCTGGCCAAAGAAGCCTGGGCAGTTGGGATCATAGTCCCACTTGTCAAGGGGAGTCTCCTTGTAGAAGAATGGAAAATACTTCGAAGCAGTGTTGGCATTGTTCTTGTCGATATACTCCCAGCCTATATACTGCTCATAGAGCGAATGGTTGGGATCGGTAACCAGAAGCTTGGTGCGTACGGTGACACCTTCGACGTAACGATAATCGGCAGAAGTCCCATTGTGAGCCTCGTCCCACATGTCATAGGAAGTAAACCAAGTGAGTGGTGTCAGAGCCCAGGTATATGCGCCATGAATAGCAGGGTTGGTGGCACCGCCATACTTCTCCGAAACGACTTTCCATGGACCCATGCCGGCACCAGCCTCGGCATACTCGTCGGCCCAGTTGATGTCCTGAACGGCAGGCGTGAAGTTAAGGGCATTCTCGCGATATCCACCATTGGCTGAATAGGTGGCATAGTCAGGGCAGCTTGGCATAACCCAGATTGCCTCGGTATTGGCAGGAGAGATGATATTGGCCGAAACGAAAAGATCCGACATCACGTTACCCTCTGGGAATGCATTGGGGATACCGTTGCTCGACCCGGTAGCACCATCGATGCGAACACCGAAGCGGTTGGTCATGAGAGGATGTTTCTGGGTCACTTCGAGCGCATATTTTGCAGCAGTTTCGAACTGGCTGTTGTCGTTCTTCTCAACGCCCAATGCCATATATGCCTCTGAAAGATACAGGGCAGCAGCGCTTTTGCTTACGCGACCGTAGGCCAGGGCTGTCTCGGGCAGATGGTTATATCCCTCCATCATGTCGGCGATAGCCTGCTGATAGATATCGGCACGAGGGGTGCGAACGTAGTCGAATCGAGGTTGGTCGGAGAACTCGGTGATCAACGGTACTCCACCGTAATATTCTGCCAGGCGAAGGTAGGCCAGACCACGCAGGAAATGGGCTTCGGCCATCAGGTTGGTTCGGTCGGCCTCTTTGTCCCAGCTCACATTGTCAATCTGTCCGAGTGCAAGATTGCAATAAGAGATCATCTTGTAATAACGGTCCCATACCTCCTTGACGAAACCTGCATCGGTAGCCCAATAGGAAGTGAAATTGCTATAGTGGGTCATCTGGTCGTTGCCATCCCAGATATCAGTACCAGCGCACTTGTAGACGAACTCGCTGACACCCCACTCGCCGGGGAAGAAGAATCCTGCATACTGATTATAGGCTGACATCAGCGTGGCCAATACCTGGCTACTGTTGTTGTAGGCATTTTCGATGGTGAGAACCGACTTGGGATGTTCGGTCAGGAACTCAGAATCAGACTCACAAGAGGTAACAAGCCCCATCAGGCCGACACCGCATAAGAATAATATATTTCTAGTTTTCATAGACGTGACAATGAATTAGTAAGTAATGTTGAAAGACATGGTAAATGTGCGAGGCAGACCAAGTGTATGGATAGGCATGCCCTGTGCTGAATTGGTAGTCATTGACTCTGGATCACTGCCCTCCCAATTTGGAGCGAAGAAGAAGAGGTTCTGTCCGGAAATGGCGACGCGGCAATTGGCAAAGCCCCATGCCTTGGCCAGCTTGGTCAGATTGTATGAGAGGCTGACGTTCTGCAAACGCACATGTCCATAGCTGTCAAAGACCTGATAGTGGCCATTGCCATTGGCATAACTTGGACTTGGTGCTTTGTTGGAGTGATTGTCGGGAGTCCAGAATTCTACGTCGAAAGCGTTGCAACGGTTGAGTGTGGCATAGGTCTGATAGTTGCTGGTATTGTTGGCAAGACCATAGTCGCCACCTCCGAAGATGCCTGAGAGGAGGAAGTACAGCTGGAAGTCCTTGTACTTGAAGGTATTGCTCCAGGTGATACGGAAGTTCTCATCGCGATAACCGAGGATGGTGCGATCTTCGGCCGAGGGATTGGCCGTCTGCTCACCGCTGGCAGTGATGAAGATAGGAGTACCGGCATTCGGGCCGTCCTGGAAAATACCATCGTTGCGATAGCCATAGATGGCGCTGAGTGGTTCGCCGATGAAGAGCTGGTTGGTAAGGTCGTCCTGTCCATCGCCATAGAGCTCGACGAGCTTGTTGCGATTGAGGGTGAAGGTGTAGTCCGATATCCAGGAGAAATTCTTGCCCTTGATATTGGTCGATGAAGCGTTGATTTCGATACCCTTGTTGTCAACCTGACCCATGGTAGCCTTCTGTGTGCTGATGCCGGCGGTCATGATGGGGATGGTACGATCGAAGATCTGATCGGTGGTCTTCGAGCTGTAGAGGTTGAGCTCGAAGTGCAGACGACGCTTGAGCATATCTGCCTCGAAACCGCCTCCCCACGAAGTAGTGGTCTGCCAGGCAAGCTCAGGATTACCCAAAGTCGAGATGGCCTGACCCCATGCGATAACACCATTTGGATAATAGCTGATTCCACCGTCGTTGGCTACAGAGATCTTGGTGAGCGAACCATAAGGATCCAAGGTCTGTGCTCCATTCTTGCCCCAGGAAGCCTTGACCTTGAGGTTGTCGAGCCACTTGATGTCCTGCATCCATTTCTCGCCTGTCATGGTCCATGCCAGACCTACAGCCGGGAAGTTGCCCCATTTGTTCTTGCTGCCGAATACCGAGCTGCCATCGCGTCGCAGTGAGAAGTTGGCATGATAACGGCCTTTGTAGGCATACATGATACGACCGAGATATCCTACGTCATTGTGCAGCAGGTAGGTAGGAGATGTGAAATTCTTGTTGGCTGCGTTAGCCAGGCCATACCAGCCCAGGATGGTGTTGCCTGCCTGCTGGAAATTCGAGCCCTCGTAGTGTTCGGAGATGATACGGTGAGAATCGCGCGTGTAAACGAGAGAAGCACTGATGTCGTTATCGCCGAAGGTGTGGGCATAGGAAAGGATGTAGTCCATTACCCAGTTGGTCTGCTTGCTTTCGTTGCTGTATCCGTTGGCATTGCCCAGGTTCAGATACTCGGGACCGTAACCCACACCTTCAATGTCGTCGACCAGCAATGTCGGCGAGCTCGACTCATGCTCGAAATGGCGCTGGGTGCTATTGATCTTGGTATAGGAAGCATTGACGCGGAAGTTGAGACCTGGTACTTGAGGAATGTCAAAGCTTGCAAAACCTCCAATGACGAAATTGGTTCGGTTTGACTCATTGTCTACACCGTTGTAGGTGCTCCAGAGAGGATTGGTAGCAGTGACATCACCACCCTCGACGAACTTGCGCCAACGTCCATCAGGCAGATAAGGATCGCCATAAGGGCTCTGGTTGGCATTATAAATGCTGGCACTGACACCATCCTTCTTCGAAGTGGTGAAATTCATATTGCCACCGACCTTGAACCATTTTGCAATGTTGGTTGTAATATTGATATTCAGATTATTGCGTACGAAGTCATTGCCTTTGACCATACCGGACATATCTGAGTGACTGCCGCCGATGTAGTAGTTGGCCTGCTCTGATGCACCAGATACATTGAGGCTGTAGGTCTGATCGTAGCCTGTGCGGGTGCAAAGGTCATACCAGTCGGTTTCCTGGCCTGCTTCATAATTTTTGCGCTCGATGGCGGTCATCCAGCTGGTGTCGGTAAGGTCGCTGTTGCCGGCCTTGGCGTTGCGATAGCGGATGTAGCCTTCACCGTCGAGGAACTTCTGCTTGTAGGTCGTACCAGAGAACGAGTGAGAAGTCGAGAAGTTGATTACCGGTTTGCCGACTACGCCTTTCTTGGTGGTCACCATGATCACACCGTTCGCAGCCTTCGAACCATATGCTGCCAGCGAGGTGGCATCCTTGAGTGCACTGACCGACTCGATCGAGTTGGGGTCAATATCGTCGAGTGAGCCCGAGAAGATGACACCGTTGAGGATGATGAGAGGCTCCTCACTGGTGCTGCTGATAGACTTCTTGCCTCGGATCTGAATACTTGATGACTCACCGACCATGCCAGAGCCCGAGCTCATGATTACGCCCGACATGCGACCACGCAGGAGGTCGGTGACATTGGTCAGTCCCATGTCTGCAATAGGCGACTCGTTGATCTTGACTACATCGACCGAACCGGTGAAGTTCTTCGACTTGGTGGTACCATAACCGATGACAACGACTTCTTCGAGCAGATCGTTTGACACTACCAGGTTGATGTCGATGTACGAACGTCCATTGACACCTATAAATATATCATCGTATCCGACATACGAGATATGCAGGGAGTCGGTAGGGTTGACCTGGAGGGAGAATGCACCATCGAAGTCGGTAATTACACCCGTAGTGCCTCCCTTCACGCGTACGGTGGCTCCGATTACTCCTTCATTGTTTTCATCGACGACTTTGCCCGCCACTTGCATTGTCTGTGCCTGCAGTGTTCCTCCCAGAAGAGCAAATGCTGCCAGCGCAAACAGACATCTTGGTAAACTGTTTATCCTAGTAAGCATAAAGAAAAAAAAGTATTAAATTGTTAATGTGTTGATTTGAACGGTGCAAAGGTAGGGCTAATATACAAAATACCCTTTACAAACCGTCATTAAAAGTTTGCAAAGGGTATTTTTGATTGACAATTCGTTCAATGTCTTACCAATTCGTTCTTTTTTGCCCGAATTTCTTATTGAAAAAGGCTATTTTTTGATGTTTTTTTTCATGAATTCGGAGGGTGAAATGCCATAGACTGCATGGAATTTGCGCGAGAATGCAGCGTTACTCGAGAAGCCTGTATTATACGCAATTTCGCTCAGCGTATAGTTTCCGGTCATCATCATCTCCTCAACTTTCGAAAATCTGAAGTCTGCAAGGAGTTGATTGGGGGTTGATCCGGTAAGTGCACGTATCTTCTTGTAGAGATTGGTTTTGCTGAACCCCATGTCCTTGCACATCTCCATCACGCCATACTGCTCATCGTTGAGATGTTCTTCGAGCAGTTCGTTGAGTCGTTGCAGGAAACGTGAGTCTTTCTCGTTCAGCGTCTGTTCGGCTTCGATACTCTCAGATTCATCCATCACCGGCTCCTCGACCTCCTGTACGGCACTTGGAGGGATGGCATGCAGGCGACGCATCAGTACCGACTGCACCTTGCGACGATTCTCGACCAGATTGGCGAGCATCGCTTGCAGTATATCCATCTCGAACGGTTTCTTGACGTAGGCATCTGCGCCACATCCCATGCCTTCTAGTTCATCTGTAATGGCCGATTTGGCGGTTAGTATCAGTACCGGGATGTGGCAATGTTCGGGACTCTCCTTGATCCAGCGGCACAGTGCATAGCCATCCATACGAGGCATCATGACGTCGGTCACAACCATATCGATCACCTCATTGTCGAAGATGGTCAGTGCCTCCATGCCGTCGCGAGCCTTGGTAACCTGATAGTTGTTGCATAGACGCAGCGAGAGATAGTTGAGCATCTCCTCGTTGTCTTCTACGATGAGCAGATGCAGTTTCTCCTTCTCGTTATTGGTCTCGAAGAGTAGCGGTATGTCGTCAATCTGCTGGTTTCGTGACGATTCGGCAGGAATGTCTTCCACCGTATAGTTGCTGTCGATGGGGAACTTCAATGCGAATATGGTGCCTGTCGGGTGATTGTCGAGTACTTCTATGGTCCCGTTCAGGATCTCAACCAGCTGCTGTGTGTGATGCAGCCCGATGCCGAAGCTTTCTGTCGAAGCAATATCAAGGCTGGCTCTGAAGAAACGATTGAAAATGCGTTCCTTCATCGAGTCGGGGACACCCCGCCCGGTGTCGATCACCGAAAGACAATAGGCACTTTCTGCAGGGCGTGCCTCGATGGTCACCGTGCCTCCATCAGGTGTGTACTTGATGGCATTGCTCACCAGGTTGTAGAGTATCTTGACGATCTTGTCCTCGTCGGTCGGTACCACGAGGCTCTCGGGTGTGCTGAGCTGCAGATTGATGCTGCGCACTTTGGCCGTGGGACGAAATACCAGAGCCGTCTCGCGGACAATGGCAGAGAGATCCTTCTGCTTGATTTTGACCACACTGTCGGCTGGATCGTTTGTTTCGTCTGAGGTGCTCCAGCGAGCCAGGAACTGCTGCGTCAGATCCATGATATGCGCAATGTTGCGGTCGATTACATCAATGAGCTGACTTTCCTCGCGTGTCCAGGTGCGCTCCTTCACCAGTTCCTTGAACGGTGCGTTGATGAGCGATACGGGAGTACGGATCAGGTGGGAGAGATTGGTATAGAGATCTACCTTCATTCGCTCCTTCTCTACCTTGAATTGATACTCTGCCATCCTGACTTTGGTATGAATCAGGAAAATGACAAACAATACTACGACGGCACAAATCATCAGGATGACCAGCAGACGGAACCAGAGAGTCTGATAGAATGCCGGTATGATCGTGATAGGTATCTGGGTGATATCCGAGTAATGTTCTGGAGTAAAGCGTGAGCGTAGCATGAGTTTGAAATCTCCTGGCGGCAGGTCGTGATACAACGCTGTGCCGGTCAATGTGGAATGCCAAGTGTTCTCATACCCGCTGAGCAGATACTCATATGTAATGATGCCAGTCTGATTCATGTCAACAGATATGAAATTGATCTGTATGTCATTTTCATCATGATTAACCTCGATCCTGTCTACCGGGCCCATGTGCTTCATGCCATTGATGTCAGCCTTGAGCAGTATGGGTGCGATAGGCACTACGTTGCGATATTTGAGATTGGGATCGATACGCAGCAGATAATCCGCACTGAAAGCATAGATTGTGCTGTCCGATGCCTGGTGCATGTGTCCATAAGCCAGATTGAACAGCATATCCCCTAATTCTCCATGATCGATAACGGTTTTGGCCGACGGATCATATTCCGCCATGCCATTGGTCGTTATCATCAGAATGTGGCCGTTCGATGCTTCTGCCAGTGAGTAAACAGTGTTGTCGGGGAGCCCGTCCATTACATTCAGTGTGTCCTGTTCTCCCTTGCGGGCAGGATCCGATATGATGACACCATGTCCGTCGGTAGCTGTCAGTATCCGTCCTTGGCGATCCCGGATCTTATAGTTCTCTTCATAGATGACATTATCGTCACCTTGTGTCTCTTTTTTGATTCCCGAAACAGGATTAAACAGTGCACAAAAATTGTTTTCAGATCGTAAACCAACGCTGTTTTCTTCGATTTCGGGCCATAATACAATGCTGCGACCAGAACCTTTCAGTTCAATGCGAGAGGCATTGAGCTGCTTGTCGAAATAAACCAGTTCAACCGGGCTGGCAAAAAACATATAGTCAGGGGTCTTTGCTTGCTGGATAGAGAAGTAGCCCTTGATGTTTTCACATCTCACGAGCTTTGGTTTGCCATCGCTCATATTATAAATATATATGCCGAACAGCGTTCCCACAAACATGTTGCCCTGACTGTCGAACGAAAGACTGGTGCATCCTGTGGTAGGCACTGAGGCAACAAACTGCCAGATGCCAATCTGATCCTCATAGCAGAAGATACCCCTCGTTGTCAGCAGATAGATGGTGCCTTTCGAATCGGTCGATACATCCAGGATTTCTCCTCGGTCAGGATAGTCATTCTTCGAATACAGTATTTCTGCATTATGATATCGCTTCTCCAATCGGACAATGCTTGCTCCTAAATAGCTTTTGTGCTGGTTGGATATCCACAAGGAATGCGCAGCATCTGATCCCAACAGCACAGAATGGCTATTCAGGGCTTCTCCATCTACCACCTCAGTATGTAGACGATAGGTCTCGTCGTCGGTGTTGTATGCATAGATTCCTTCGTCGGCAACACCTATCATCAGAAATCCCTCTGTTCCATCCGTCACAAACCGGATGTTCTTCTGATTTGTGAACTGGCTTAGTCCCAGAGGGATGCTGACACGCTGTCCGCTGTACGATACGGCTTCTATGCCGCGTTGGGTTGAGAACAGTATCCTTCCCAGGGCATCGGTGATATGCGTTATTTCTGAGTCTATTTGTCCTTTTTGGATTATGTCCAGTTCGGGAGAGAATATCAGGAAAGTATTGTCCTGACACACCACATAGTTGCCATTTGATAGTTTTGCATGGATCAGATAAAGGGAGGTGGTCATAAATTCCTCCTGTTTGATGACAGTGGTTAGCGTACTATCTATCTTCATGATGCTGCCCGAATTGCCATCGATCACCAGAAAGCTGCCATCGGGCAACGGATCGATCATATGTGTGAAAGATATCTGAGACAACCGCTCGATGAATGAATCCTTCAACGGGTCATATACAAATATGCCATTGCCCGATCCTCCTATTACCGTGCCATCTGTCGTGAAACGGAGGGAGGTTACAAACGAACGAACAGAGGTCGTGGCCGACTGATCGCGTCTGTAACGATACAAATCTGTCCCATCGTACACAAAGATGCCTTTTGTGGAAGAAATCCATGTGCGATTGTCGGGACCAATCTGAATGTCTGTAATCAGTTCATGATCGAGAGCCGAAAAGGGCAGTTTTACCGGGATTGCAGTGGCTGAAGAAGTGATTATCGCCAGCAGTACCGACAGTAAGAAGGTCTTGATAAATGGATGCAAATAGTTCATGCTTTCATTTTTTTACTGAATCATGGTGCAAAAATAAGGAAAAATTGCAAATAATTTGAAAACAAATTGATAAAAAAGGAAAAAATGGACGATTTGTAAAAAGAAAAGAACACATTGACAATTATGGGAAAGAATAATGTCGTAAATTTGCATCGCGAATTCGGTAGTTGATAATAAAAACATGTCTCACCAAAAATATATAAAGCAATGAAAACTTCAACCCTTCTGCTATTGGGAACGCTCACTCTAACCTGTTCCTGCTCATCGTTTCACCAATCATCACAAGTCGAGAATCCTGTATTGTCCATCGAGGGAGGTCGGGTAACAGGCACCTTTAATGCCGACTCCACGATCCTCATCTATAAAGGTGTACCATACGCGGCAGCACCCGTGGGCGATCTGCGCTGGAGGAAGCCACAGCCCGTCACACCTTGGGATACGATCCTGGTGGCCGATCATTTTCGCAATGCTGCCCCTCAGTTGGCTCATGATCCTAACGATGGTCAGTATGGCACAGAATTCTTTGCTGTCGATGCGCCATTCTCTGAGGACTGCCTGCATGTGAACATCTGGACACCCAAGGAAGCAGCCAATCATCCGGAAAAGAAATTGCCGGTTGCACTGTGGATTCATGGCGGCGCTTATAATTCGGGTTGGGGATTTGAGCCCGAGATGGACGGAGAGGCTTTTGCCTGCAAGGGAGTCATCCTCGTCACCATCAACTACCGTTTAGGAGTCTTCGGTTTTTTGACCCATCCATTGCTGTCGGCCGAAGATGGAGGTCATTCGGGCAACTACGGAACCTACGATCAGATTGCTGCTATCGAGTGGGTATGTAGAAACATCAGCAAGTTTGGTGGCGACGGCGAGAACCTGACCGTCTTCGGCCAGAGTGCCGGAGCAGCCAGTGTCAAGAATATGGTGACCAGTCCTCTCAGCCGCAACATGGTGAAGAAGGCTATCATCCAGAGCGGTGGTGGAATGACTGGTATTCCGGTGCCCGAAACTTCACAGGAGGAACTTGATGCTCATATGAAGGAAGTGTACGATGCTGCAGGCCTGACAACGCTCGAACAGCTCAGAGCTGCAACTTTCGAGGAACTGATGGCATGTGCCCCTCAATGGCCTAGTCCGGGAGCATTGATGTTCGGCCCTCATCTCGATAATGTAGTGCTGACCGAGGATTTCAGCGAATCGGCCAAAAATGGCAATCTGGCGGATATCCCCTATATGCTGGGTCATTGTGGCGACGATATGCCCATGCTCAGCTATGGAGAGCAGCTGTTTGCCGAGACGCGTGAGAGCCTGTCACAACAGCCTACCTATATCTATTTCTTCAATCGTCCGTTGCCCACCGATGGCCGTCCTTCGCTGCAGGGCTCTTTCCATAGTTCCGAACTCTGGTATGTCTTCAATACGCTTGGCCGTTGTTGGCGACCATTTACCGAAGGCGACTATCAGCTGAGCGAGGAGATGGTGACCGCCTGGACCAACTTCGTGAAGTATGGCAATCCGAATGGTGAAACTGGTGACAGCTGGAAGCCATCGACCAAGGCCAATCCTTTTGTCTATGAATTCAAAGTGACCGAGTAACAGGCAGGGCTTCGAGCCGGCATAAACTAGCAACACGATGAATATGAAGCATTACAACGGCATATTTTTACTGTTGATGGCTGCAGGCCTTGGCCTGACGGCCTGCCAGTCGGCCGCTGACGCCGATACCGAGATGGATAGGTTCGTCAGCGATCTGATGAGCCGCATGACCCTCGAAGAGAAGGTCGGGCAGCTCAATCTGAAATCCAACTGGATGTATTTCACCAATTCGACGGTCAACGAAGAGGCGACTTCGCTCCGACAGGTCAAGCAAGGCCTGATGGGAGGTGTCTATGGTTTCACCAACCCGAAGATGATCTCTATGCTGCAGCACTATGCCGTCGATAGCACCCGGCTGGGTATCCCGCTCCTCTTCGGCAATGATGTCATCCATGGCTTCGAGACGGTCTATCCCATACCCTTGGCCATCTCAACCTCATGGAATATGGACCTTATTGAGCAATCGGCACGTATGGCAGCACGCGAGGCATCGTCGGTGGGCATCAACTGGGTGTTCAGTCCGATGGTCGATATCTGTCGCGATGCCCGTTGGGGTCGCATCAGCGAGGGTGGTGGCGAAGATCCCTATTTGGGCGGTGAGATTGCCAAGGCCTACGTGCGTGGGTATCAGGGGCAGGATCTGTCGACCGACTCTACGGTGATGGTCTGTGTGAAACACTTTGCGCTCTATGGCGGTGCCGAGTCTGGCAAAGACTACAATAGTGTATTTCTCTCGCGTCAGGAGGCCCATAACGGCTTCCTCAATCCCTACAGACAGGCGGTGCTCGAGGGAGCAGGTTCCTTTATGAGTTCATTCAACGAATTCGAAGGCATTCCTGCCAGCATCAATCAATACCTTCTCACCGACGTCCTGCGTCAGCAGTGGGGCTTTGATGGCTTTGTCGTATCTGATGCCACTGCCCTCAACGAGGTCATCGAGCACGGCATCGGAGACCAGCAGGAGGTAAGTCGTCGCGGTATCGAGGCAGGCTTGGACATGGATATGGGATCGGATGCCTATGTCTCGCACCTCGTCTCATTGGTTAATTCGGGCAAGGTCAAGGAGCAAACCATCGATAAGGCCTGCCGAAATATTCTGAACGCCAAATGGAAGCTTGGTCTCTTCGACGATCCCTATCGTTACCTGGTCGAAGGTCGTGCTGAACGTGAAATCTACAATGAGAGCCAACTGAGTTTTGCTCGTCGCATCGCACAAGAGTGTCAGGTACTGCTCAAGAACGAGCATCAGATTCTACCTCTCAAGAAGAATGCACGTATTGCGCTCGTCGGTCCGTTTGCCAATGAGGCAAGTGAGATGCAGGGTGCTTGGGCAATGAGTTCAAGGGCATCGCAGAGCATAACCATACTGCAGGGTATCGAAGAGGTCGTAGTGCCGGCAGGTGGCAAAGTGCAATACGCCAAGGGCTCTTATATCTTCAATGATGAAGCGCAGGAATCGAGCGTGCGATTCGGCATCATGAAGATGTTCAACCCTGATTTTGTGGCGCCCAAGATACAGACCACACCGCAAAGCCAGCTCATAGCTCAGGCTGTGGCAGCAGCACGCCAAAGCGATGTCGTGGTGGCTTGTGTAGGCGAACTCAACAATATGGCTGGCGAAGGTGCATGTCGTACAGATATCAGTATGACCGATGCCCAAAGCGATCTGCTTAAAGCCCTCAAGGCTACTGGCAAGCCTCTTGTCGTTGTCCTTACCACCGGTCGCCCATTGGTACTCAACTGGGAGTCCGAGCATGCCGATGCCATCCTTTGCACATGGGGACTAGGAGCAGAGGCAGGTCATGCCATTGCCGATGTGCTCTTTGGCGATGTCAACCCATCGGCACGACTGACGACCAGTTTCCCACGATCGGTCGGCCAGCTGCCGCTCTACTATAACCATAAGAATACCGGTCGTCCGCATCCCGATGACGCACCTTATCAGAAGTTCCGCTCATGCTACGAAGACGTGGTCAACAGTCCACTCTACTGCTTCGGATATGGTCTCTCATATACTACATTCGAGTATGGAGATGTCACACTCAACCAGCCTCGACTCTCTGCCAATGGCACTGTCACTGCCAGTATCGATGTGAAGAACACTGGCTCACGTGCAGGAAAAGAGACGGTTCAGTTGTATGTCCACGACGTCTATAGCAGTTCCACTCGCCCCGTGAAAGAACTCCGTAAATTCAAGCAGGTAGAGCTTCAACCCGGTCAGACGAAGACTGTCAGTTTCGAACTCACTCAGGAAGACCTCAAGTACTACGATCATGAGATCAACTATGTCTGCGAACCCGGAGAATTTGAAATCATGATAGGCCCTAATAGTCGTGATGTCAGGACTGCAACATTAGTCGCCGAATGAGGAGGCTTTGCCAATTCGTGATAAACAAATCGGGACCCTCTCGGTCCCCCTAAACAGGGGGACCGAGAGGGTCCCGATTTTCTGCGTCAGCTTTTTTCTTATTATTTATGAAATGATAGGGGATAGCCAATATTTTTTAATATTTTTCATCTTCTTTCAGAAATAATAATTCTCAAATTCGTGACTAATTCATGGTAATTCTTGTTTAAAAACCCCTTCAACGCGACAGATCCAGCCGCCCCCATCTCCCTCTGTCGTCCATTCCTCCCCCTGTCGCTACCACTCACCCAAAAACACACAAAAACATTTGGACCCATCAAAAAATCCCCGTACCTTTGCAGTGTCAAAACAGAACAACAGGTTCTTCACGACAAACAAACGATAATATTAACAATTAAAAAATATACAACTATGTACGCAATCGCATTCTTCGCCACCGTGATCCTTTTCTCCGCAAGTCTCTACATCGGCCACAAGTTCGTCTATATAGCAACCCACTTCGACGACAGCCCCGCTGAGTCTGACTTCGTCATCACTCCCAATCCCTACATTGGTGCTTTCCGCAAGTCCGCTTGATACTTGCCAGCCAGCATCAACATACCCCGTATCTTGACAACCTCTTGTCATGAAGCAATCCCCGAGAACCTTTTGGTTTTCGGGGATTGTTTGTTTAAGAAAATTCTCAAATTCGTGATAAATAAATAACAGGCCTGTCCTCACGGATGGGCCTGCAAATAAAATTATACATACAATTTACTATTCACTTGAAATAGGGCTGCAAAGATAGGACTTTTTTTGTAAATCTCCA
>JAEEGF011793336.1_pt1 | contig 16755 bp, 17 predicted proteins | sample 9134171 | NCBI WGS metagenome assembly JAEEGF01 (sample SAMN16246542, study PRJNA631951) | gut metagenome | biome: gut microbiome; feature: rumen; material: AP-attached | host: Bos | place: Iran: Karaj | collected 2018-10
AGGGACGTTCCCCCATGCGATCCGGATTTTTGTCAAAGAGAACAGGTTGCTGTCTCTGGAAGAGATGATCCATAAAATGACCGGCATGACAGCGGCGGTTACCAAGATCCCGAACAAGGGACTTATTAAAGACGGCTATGACGCAGACTTACTAATCTTTGACTACGATAAGCTGTATGACCGTGCTGATTACAAGAACCCGAATCTCCCCTGCGAGGGCATAGAATATGTATTCGTAAACGGTCAGCTGACATATCATGATATGAAACTGACAGGGGCCAAAGCAGGACGGCTGGTTCTCATGAACCAGGGCTGACAAAGCAGGACTGTAGATCTTCATGAAGTATTTTTAAAAAAGTATTCTTTTTATATGTAATCAGATGTATGATAAGGTCAGAGGCATAATTGTTATCTGGCCTTATTTTTTATGTATGGATGCAGCGGAGGAGTATTATGTACCAGCTAACCGGAATTATCAGGGAAGACATGAAACCTGCACTGGGGGTCACGGAGCCGGGGGCCGTTGCCTTCTGCACTGCGAAAGCCCGGGAATATACCGAAGGCAATCCGGTTTCGATTGATGTGGAACTGAACAGCGGGATGTATAAAAATGCTTTCACCTGCGGTATTCCCAACAGTGAGGAAGTGGGCGCCGGATTCGCGGCCGCCCTGGGATTTGCCGGGGGAAAAGCCGGGAAAGGACTGGAAGCGCTGGAAGATATTACGGAAGAGGATAATGCCGCCGCCGCGGAACTGTGGAACAGAAACATCATACACGTGAAGGTCAGCGAAGTCACAAGCCGGCTTTTTATAAGGGTTACGGTTACAACGCCAAAAACGGTTGCGGCGGTCACAATTCGTGACGGGCACACCAATATCACGGAAATCCGGGTGAACGGGGAGGCCCGTTACGGAAACGATGCGCTGTATGAGGCGCAACGGACTGAAGATAACGGGGAGCCTGAATCCATGCACACGATCCACCGGTTCACGTTGCAGGAAATGCTTGACTATATCGAAACGGTCGGAACGGAAGAGATCGCTTTTGTCAAAGAAGCTTACGAAACCAACCTGGAACTGTTCCGGTACGGGCTGGAAAGCGAACGCACCGTCTTCGTCAAAAGGCTGCTCGTCCGCAATGGGGGAAAAATCATTTCAGATGACGAACAAAAGACAGCTTCGCTATTATGCGGGGGCGCCATTGAAGCCCGTGTGCTTGGTTTAAACCGGGCGGCTATGAGTATCACAGGTTCGGGAGCCCATGGAATCATAGCGACGCTTCCTTTATACGCAGCGTTCAGAGTGAACGGATATTCAGAAGAAAAATTGTACCGGGCCACGATGCTGAGTTACCTTATCTGCACTTACATTAAAGAATATTCCGGCCGCCTTTCGGCTTTTTGCGGCTGCGCCATAGCGGCCGGAGCCGGGATGGCCTGCGGGCTGGTCTGGCTGCGGGGCGGCCGCGGCGGGGAAATGACTGCCGTGCTTAATCATCTTGCAGGCAGTATCACGGGGATGATATGTGACGGCGGAAATAAAGGTTGTACGTTGAAGGGGCTCGTTGCCGTTGACGCGGCGTATCAGGCGGCAGACCTGGCTATGCATGGCATCGGGCTGGAGCCGGAACATGGGATCTGCGGCAGGACTCCGGAAGAAATCATGCGCAACATGGGAAGGATTGCCGATCCCGGAATGACAGGGACGGAACGGGAAATCTTGCGGATTATGGAAGAAAAAGAAACCTGAAACCGCCGACCTCTGTCAATTGCCGCCATTTTTAAGTTAAATGTTGAATAGCGCTGTTTTAATAACAAGCTTCTGTCAAAACGTGTTTTATAATAAAAAACCGGAAGTCAGATAACAACTGACTTCCGGTTATTTTTTAACTGGTCGGGGCGGCGAGATTCGAACTCACGGCCTCTTGTACCCGAAACAAGCGCGCTACCAAACTGCGCCACGCCCCGACAACACGATTATTATAGTAAATTCATTTCAATTTGTCAACAGCAAAATAAAAAACTTATCCCTGCGTTACCACGCGGATGTTACTTACATGAAACGCTTTGGATATGGCCGGGATAGCATCCCGCAGGATAAATGTGCGGTGCAGTTCGCTTTCCGCTACGATCAGGCAACGTTCACCGGCTACGTTAATATTGTGGATGCGGTTGATAAGCCTGTCGAATTCGGCATCCCCCAATTCTTCCCGCAACATTTTCAAACCGGGCATCAGCTGGGGCTTTTCTTTGGCAAAACGTTTTTCAATCGGGGAAAAGGGTACGGTTACAACACGGGTATCGCGGGCGGCGACAAAGTTCTCCTCGTTCTCGCCCGGTACGACTAAATCAGGTCTCATTTTATTGTCCTCCTGTTTACAAGAAATTAATTTAATGATATTATCCAAAACTATCTCTGTCTGGGCAGGGTGTATTCTGAATACATAAATATTATATGTATTTGTCATAGGTACGTCAAGAAACCAAAAACAAAATAGTTTTATAAAAAGACAGTTTTAACATGCTACAGTCTTGTAATAACATAAGAAATGAGTTAGAATAATACATACTTATTAAAAGTTTCAGGAGGGTTTTAAACCGATGTCTGTTTTTGATGTGTTACTGGAACGTGGCTTTATCGCGCAGGTTTCCCACGAGGAAGAAATACGGGAAATGCTGGAAAAGGAAAAGATTACGTTTTATATTGGCTTTGATCCCACGGCGGACAGCCTGCACGTGGGTCACTTTATCGCCCTGATGGCTATGGCCCATATGCAGCGGGCAGGGCACCGTCCCATTGCTTTATTGGGCGGCGGCACCGGCATGATCGGTGACCCCAGCGGCAAGGACGATATGCGGAAAATGCTGACGCCGGAGTTTATCAACCACAACATCGAATGCTTCAAGAAGCAGATGAGCAAATTTATCGACTTTTCCGACGGTAAGGCGCTGATGGTGAACAACGGCGACTGGCTGTTGAACCTGAATTATGTGAACCTGCTGCGGGAGGTGGGCACACATTTTTCCGTGAACCATATGCTGGCGGCGGAATGTTATAAAAAGCGTTGGGACAAGGGCCTGACCTTCTTTGAATTTAACTATATGATCATGCAGGCTTACGATTTCTATACCCTGCATAAGAATTACAACTGCGTGATGCAGATGGGTGGCGACGACCAGTGGTCCAACATGTTGGCCGGCGTGGAACTGATCCGCCGTAAGGATCAGAAGCCGGCTTTCTGCATTACTTGCAAACTGTTAACGACAAGTGACGGCCGTAAGATGGGCAAAACGGAAAAAGGTGCTCTGTGGCTTGACGCGGAAAAATGCTCGCCGTACGATTTCTACCAGTACTGGCGCAACGTGGACGACGCCGACGTGGAAAAATGTCTGGCGCTGCTGACTTTCCTGCCTATGGACGAGGTTCGCCGTCTGGGTGCGTTCAAAGATGAAAAGATTAACGAAGCGAAAAAGGTACTGGCCTACGAAGTGACCAAACTGATCCACGGCCGGGAGGAAGCCGATAAAGCGGTTAAGGCTACGGAAGCCCTGTTCGGTGGCGGCGCAGACATGGAAAATGTACCAACGCTGGAGATTGCGGAAGCAGATAAGACGGCAAAACTGGTTGATGTTTTGACTGCACAGAAAGTGTTCAGCAGCAAGCGGGAAGCACGTCAGATGATTGCCCAACGGGGCCTGTATCTGAACAACGCAGCAGTGGAAGACGCTGAATTCGCCCTTACGCCGGAACTGTTTACAGAAGACGGCGGTGTGCTGATACGCAAGGGCAAGAAAAAATATTACCGTATAGTTATAAAGTAAATCGTTTCAGTTTTACATTTTCTTAAATATAATTATGAAAACGCACAGCACGTGCGTTTTCATTTTCGTGGCAGGTGGTTTCTTATGAAAAATTCTCTTTCTCTTGGTAAATTGATCCCGGTAAGCCTGGTTCTGTTTTCTTCATTTTTCGGCGCAGGAAATTTATTATTCCCGCCGTTGTTCGGCTATCTGTCCGGCAGCAATCTGAACATTGCCACGCTCGGCTTCTGTATTACCGGTGTGGGTCTTCCTATTTTGGGAGTATTGGCCATCGCCATGACCGGCGGTACCGATCTGACGGAAGTGGCAGCTCCGGTCAATGTTGCCTATGCGAAGATTATCATGTTTTTATCCAGCATGTGTATAGGTCCTTTGTTTGCCATTCCCCGTACTGCTGCTTTCAGTTACGAGATTGGCATCAAGCCGTTGTTCGGAACAACGGAACCCTGGCAGCTGGCGCTGTACTCGGCTCTGTATTTTGCTTTCAGCTATTACGTAGCCAATAATCCGTCCAAAGTGTTGAACTGGCTGGGAAAAGTACTGACCCCGGCCCTTTTGGTCTGCCTCGCTGTGCTTTTTGTCAAAGTGTTGCTGGCTCCCTCCTTTACACCGGATGCGCCTCAGGGCGAATATCTGAACACGCCGTTTCTTAAAGGATTCCAGGAAGGATATAACACCATGGATCTCCTGGCGTCCTTCCTGTTTGGCGCAGCCACACTGACTACCATTAAAACCTTTGGCATCGAAAACAAAAAAGAACTGATCAGGACCTGCCTGTGGGCGGGGCTGATTACTGCCGGCCTGCTGGCGTTCATTTATTATTTTCTGGGGTACGCCGGCGCGGAAGCGCACCGTTATCTGTCCGGTGATTTTTCCAACGGCGCCGGTATTCTGGTTGCGACAGCCCATGAATATTTAGGTGGGGGCGGGACCTTTATTCTGGCGGCCATCATTATTCTGGCCTGCCTGACCACCAGCATCGGTCTTATCGCCGCAATTTCCGACTATTTTCATATCCTGTTCAATGCAACTCTTTCCAAAAAATCATTTGGTATCCTGATTGCGCTTCTCAGTTTCTCCCTTTCCAACTTCGGGCTGGACATGATTATAAAAATGGCGATTCCCATACTCTGCTTTTTGTATCCGGTAATGATTGCCCTTGCTCTGCTTAACGTATTCGGTTTCGGCGGCAACAAAAAGGTGTTCCGCTGCACCATGTGGATTGTCACCCTGTTTGCCATCGTGGAAGGCTTGAAGGCTGCAGCCATTCCGGTTCCCATGGAAAACATTCTGGCATCAGTCCCCCTGTACAACGAAGGCTTTGGCTGGTTTACCGTGGCCGTGATGGGCGCCGCAGTGGGAGTCATCTGGGACAGGGTTAACTGAAGACTTTTTTCGGATTTTATAAGAAAAAGCTGGTAATTTTTCTTTGACAGGTGTATAATACCTTTTGTAAACGAAATACGCTCGGATAGCTCAGTTGGTTAGAGTGCTGCCCTCACATGGCAGAGGTCCAGGGTTCGAGCCCCTGTCCGAGTACCAGAAAAAATATCCCCGGAATCATGCTTGTGTGATTCCGGGGTTTTGTATTACAGAGCATCAGAAGATTACCTGTTCTTAAAAATTGATTCGATATGTTTGTTCCAGTTGAACACACCGTAGCGTTGCAACGTGTACATCGTCTGTTTTGCTTCCGGCCTGACCGCTGCCACAAACGCCATGTCATAGCAGGATTTTGCTTTGTCCAATACCGTCTCGTTTACCTTGCCTGTGGGGTAGGCCAGTGCGCAGACCGGTTTTCCTAAAATTTTTTCGAGTGTTTCTTTGGATGTACGAAGTTCAAAATCAATATCGTTTGTGCTCATGACGGTTAAGTTTTCATGATTCACGGTATGGGATCCTATACTCATTCCGTTTGACTGCATTTCCCGCAGTTGGTCAGCAGTCATCCGGTTGTCGTTCCCGATGGTGCCGCTCACCACAAAAAAAGTACCCGGCACCTGTTCCTCCCGTAAAACAGGGAAAGCATAATAATAATTGTCAGCATACCCATCGTCAAACGTAATCAGTAACGCTTTTTCGGGGAGCGGCGCCAAACCTGCCGCATGGTTTTGCAAATCGCCCACATGGATAAACACGTAGCCTGCCTCCTTAAATTCCCGGATATGCCGGCGGAGAACTTCCGGTTTCACATTCATACAATCATCTTCGCGGTCAGGTGTTACTTCATGGTAGCAAAGGGCAGTGATGGCCGGAATCCCCGGTGAAATATCTTTTGCACGTTTCAGCCGGGCCATCTCCCGACGCACGTCCGGCCCGTAGACCGTTCTGGCAATCGTTGACAACAACCCTGAATTCTGTAGCCAGCCCATGTACCGGGCAAAGGAAAACAGGCCTGTACATATGCATATAAAGCCGATGATTATAAATTCGGCTTTAATCTTTTTGAAAAGCACCCAGTATACCTTCTTTTCGATTATTGGTAACAGCAAATTCATTGTACAACAGCTGTTCTTTAAAATCAATATCTGTCGGTATTCCGGTATGTGTAATTTATCTGCAAAACCACACAAAATATGATAAAATTAAATTCAGGTGAAAATGTACTATGATAAATGGTATGTATGATGTTTAAATGATAATATATTTGATGTTACGGAGGTGTTTTCATGAGCGCTTTGGTAAGTATTCTGATGGTCATAGTGCTGGCAATCGGTTCGGTGTTCGGCTTTTACAATGGTATGGTCTCTGCCAGGGAGAATGTGGACAGCAAGTGGTCCCAGGTGGATAACCAGCTGCAACGCCGAAGTGATCTGATTCCCAATCTGGTGAATACGGTGAAAGGATATGCGGCGCACGAGAAAGAAGTGTTCCAGTCTGTGTCAGATGCCCGGGCAAAAATGGCCGGCGCCAGATCGGTCAGCGACAAACTGGCGGCCAATACGGAACTGAACAGCGCACTGTCGCGTTTACTGGCGGTGGCAGAGAACTATCCACAGTTGAAAGCTGACCAGAATTTCCGGCAGTTACAGGACGAGCTGTCCGGTACGGAGAACCGCATCGCGGTAGCCCGGAAAGATTATAATGACGCAGTTCAGAGTTACAATACGAAGATAAAATCGCTGCCATATTCCCTGTTCGCCGGGGTGTTGGGCTTTACGGCACGGGATTATTTCAAGGTTGAGGAAACAGCCAGGACCGTTCCGAAGGTGCAGTTTTAAGGATGGTCTGCAGGGTTACCGGTTTGGACCATTTCAGAACCGGTTGCAGGATTGTTCTGTGGTATGAAAGCGTAGTATAAAATATGAAATATGTTTTAAGACTGCTGTTGGTGGCGGTCTATGCCATGATAGCAGGCATCTGGTTCTTTGCGGATGATGAGCCTGCCGGGACAACAGTACAGGTTCCGCCGAAACCGTCTGCATCTTCCGGCATTTATGTGCAGGATTATGCAGGGGTTATTTCTGCGCCTGCACGCAGCTACCTTCAGGACATTGGCCGCCAGCTGGACCGGAAGACCTCGGCGCAGCTTGCGGTGGTGACGGTGAAGAGCCTCAACGGCGCACCCCTGGAAGAGTATTCCCTGAAGCTGCTTCGGGACTGGGGTATCGGGAATAAGGAAAAGAATAACGGCGTGCTGATTCTGGTGTCTACCGGGGACCGCAAATCCCGGGTGGAGGTAGGATACGGGTTGGAAGGCGCCCTGACGGACAGCCTTACCGGGCAGATCCAGGATCAGTATATGATTCCTTTTTTCCGCAAGGGAGCTTATGAGGAAGGCATTGCCCGGGGGTATGAGGCCCTGGCTCTCCGGATTGCAAAGGAATATAATGTGCAGATGGCAGTCAGCGGTTACAATAATCATTCGCCGGGTTCAGTTAAGGCTGGCGTTGACGGACAGTCTACCGAAGCGTTGTTTGAAAAAGCTCTTAAGGAACAGAACGGAACGGAGAACACGACAGGGAATACAGCGACCGGAAAAGAGGAGAAACGGAGCGACAGCGCGCAAAACGGAACGGATAATGCGGATCCGCAGTCAGGCCCGGCAGAAGGGCGGGGCAGTGATTCGCAGAATCCTGTGGCGAATGGTGGCGAGCCCGCTTCTTCCGGCGCGGATTCCTCTCTGCTGGCGGGCGTCCTGGGCGCATTCGGTTTTCTGCTGTTGAAAGGTGAATGGCTGGTAGATACCGTCGGCTGGGTTCCGGTCATTGTGGCACTGCTGCTTATCGATTTTATCTTTCTTAACGGCGCGATTACCGGCCTGCTGCTGCGAATACTGGGATTCTTCTTCAGCGGCGGTGGAGGTTCTGGCGGCGGCTCCGGCGGCGGCTACAGCGGCGGTGGCTTTGGCGGCGGCTCCGGTGGTGGCGGCGGGTCGTCCCGCAGCTGGTAATGGCTTTCCTGTTCCGCCAGAGTACATTTTCCGGGCGAAACGGTAGCAGAAAAATCGTGTTGGAAGGTGAAATCATACTATATTTTGTGTTTTTCACAGATTTGTTACAATATTTAGCAATAGGAAAGTGACAAAACGGAAGTTTTGTTGTATGATAAATAAGAATATTAATGTCCTGCCATGTTCAGAGTAAAACAGAAAAGCGCAGGTACGCCGGTTTCCGGAAAATCTTGCTGTGACCGGCAGAAAGGCTCGGCCTGAAACGCGATGCGAATTATTACGGGAAAGGCGCGGGGGCTGCACCTCAACGTGCCAAAGAATTATGATGTGCGTCCTACGGCGGACCGGGTGAAAGAGTCCCTGTTCAATATCATCGGCAGCAAGGCAGTGGGCGCGGCAGTGTTGGATTTGTTCGCCGGCAGCGGTAATCTGGGGCTGGAGTCATGGAGCCGCGGGGCCCGGTTTGTACAGTTTGTGGATAATAACCGGACATCCCTTCAGTTGACGGACGGCAATATCCGAAAGTGCCGTGCGGAAGCGGAATGTAAGGTGCTGAAGCATGACGCGGAGGCGGCAGTAGATTTATTATATAAACAGGGGCAACGGTTTGACCTGATTTTTGTAGATCCTCCTTATAACAAAGGCTGGGTGCAGAAGATACTGTCGAAGCTGGCAAAATTTCCGCTTCTTGCAGAAAACGGCTGGCTGGTGGCGGAGCATTCCGCCCATGATGACATTACGGGCGCGGTGCCGGAAGGCTATGAGATATTCCGGAGCCAGCAGTACGGGGAGACGGTTCTGAGTTTTATAAAAAGGAGTTTCTGAGCAAAGGCCGTCATTGTTGTGTGGATTAACCGGCAACAGCAGGACAGACTGATTTGCGGTTAAATAATTTGCATGGTATTTTGTAATTTAAAGGAATTTATGAAACGACGTCGAAGCTTATTAAAATCAGGTAAGTTTCAAATTTGTTGCCTAAGGGGGAGCAATAATGCGCAAGGCTGTGTGTTCTGGCAGTTTTGACCCAGTGACCATAGGGCATATCGATATCATCGAGCGTGCCAGCCGGATGTTTGACGAGATAATTGTCTGTGTGTTCTACAATCCGGGAAAAGCAACTTCTCTGTTTACTCCGAAGGAAAGGGTGGAAATGCTCAAAGCGGCCACAGCCCATCTGCCGAATGTGCGGGTAACCAGCTGCAGCGGGCTTTTGAATGAATTCTGTGAAAAAGAAAAAGCATCGTTTATTGTCAGAGGATTAAGGGCTTTCACTGATTTTGAATATGAATTCCAGCGGGCGTTGCTGTTGAAAAAAATCAATGAGTCCCTGGAGACGGTTTTTATCATGACAAATGCCAATTATTCTTATATCAGTTCGTCCGGTGTTCGGGAACTGCTGGCATTTGGCGGCGACATAGGGCAGCTTGTCCCGACCGGTGTGGAAGAACTGATCCGCAAATACCAGAAACGTAAGGCAAAGTGAGTGAGGCTGTGTCCGAAGCATAAGTGGCGGGCGCAGATGGAATAGTATATAAAAATGCTGGCGGAAGGGCTGCCAAATTGAAAAAGAAAGAGGATATGAAAATGCTGGAGAGACTTAGCACAAACGTAACACTTGACCAGATTTTTGACGACTTATACAACCTGATTTCAGAAGCGAACCGGATTCCGCTGACAGACAAAATCATCGTGGAAGAAAGCGACTTGTCCGCAATCCTGGATGATCTGAAGGAAGCGATTCCCAAGGAAGTTAAACGGGCGTCGGAAGTTCTGACTGAATCGCAGAAAATTATGAGTTCCGCCAAGGAAGAAGCTGCCGCTACAGTGGAAAAAGCCAATTTGGAAGCGGAACATATTATCACAGCTGCCAAGGAAGAAGCGGACCGCCTGGTCCGCCAGGAAGAAATCGTACGTCAGGCTGAGATGCTTTCCAAAGATATTAAGACATCTGCCCAGCGCTATGAAGATGAAGTGAAACAGGGAGCGGACCAGTACGCGGATCAGGTGAAGACCGATTCTCTCCAATATGCAGACGATATGCTGGGTTATCTGGGCAACAGCCTGCAATCCGCCCTGCGGGCCATTGAAGACAACCGCAACAGCGTGAATGAGGAGCGGAAAGGGCTGGCAGAACTTATTGCATCCCGCGTGCAGCACGTGGCGGTCCAGCCGGAAGCCATCCCCGCGCCTGCAACAGCAGAAGAAGCGGAAGAGGCGCCTGCTGAAGAAGACTGACCGGATGTGACCTGACAATTATTACGCACTAGTTTGTATGGGGGTTCTTCATTCGAACGATAAAAAACTCCTTATCTGCGCAAGACCGTTTGCGTTCAAACCGCAGATAAGGAGTTTTTGTTTCATTGTCAGGATATTGATTTGCAGTCTCTTCCGGAATGCTCTGCGAAAAATCTGAAGCAGGCCGGTGTTTACTTTACATAAACCGGGGATGTAGTAAAACAGGTTCCGTATATTCCCGGGTTTCCGTTTAACAACTGGTACAGGTCGGCAGTATCGGCATCTAACTGCAACAGCGGATGCAGGGCTGTGTTTTTGTACTGCTCTTTATTGCCCGGCTTTGTTATGACAGGCTGTTTTGCGGTTGCTTTCATTTCTTTTAACAGTCTGCGGCCACGATCATTGAATGCCAGCACCCGGAGGTAAGCCGGTTCAGGTGTATTTGTCCAAAACGTCCGTTCTTTATGTAACAGCAGTTGCAGGGCGAGCCGGCGAACGGAGGGCAGAGGGTCCCGTTTGCTGGTGACTCTCTGACAGAAGGCATTGTAGCCCTGTTGCAATTCTGACCTTGCATTATGGAAACGGTCACATAAATCCTGACTTGCGCTGCTGTGTTCATATAAATCACGGCTGCCGCACCGGGCAAACAGGCTGCCCAGCAGCAGGGTCAGCGTCTCTTCCTGCCTGGCAAAACGGGCAGGATAATCGGTTTCATTTAGTCTTAATAAAGCTAAGGAGTCTGCCGGCAAAACGGAAGCAAGGGAAGAAGGAGGGCAATTGTTCCGCAATGCCGTACGGATGGCGGAGGCAGACGCGTAAGGCGGCGTCAGCTCTGTTTCGTTGTAACCTCTTCCCTGACGTGGCAGGGTAACCAGTTCAAAGGGCAGGTTGTTTTGCAAAACAGCTTTTTGGTAAGCCAGTGCCAACAGGTTGTTTGCTCCTTTGAACCAACCGGCGTCCTTAAAGTTTTCCGAGGCTGCGGTTTCCCAGGCTGCGCCGTAAGACAGGCCCTTTTGCAGTAACGTTTTTATCTGCTGTTCCGTTTTCTCCTGCAGCGACCAGGCCGCGGTTTCTGCAAGAGTGTTGCCGGCGCCCAGCTCCGCCCCGCACACCAGGGTGTTGACAAGGCCGGTGGCGGCCAGCGTTTTTACTGCCCCGGCGGCAAAATAATCTGCGCTGCGGAGGCTGTACCATGCAGGTAGCAGCAAGACCAGGTCCACGCCGGCGCGAACCGCCATGGCGGCCCGGGACCAGGGATCGGTCAGGGCGATTTCGCCCCGTTGAACGAAAAAGCCGCTCATACAGGCAATAACCGGTACGTTGCCATATTTTTCCCTGGCCGCATTGAGCTGCCAGCGGTGCCCGTTGTGGAAGGGATTGTATTCAGCTGTAATTCCGACTACCTGTAAAATCATAAAAAACTCCTCTTGCAATATTACCCCGGCTGTTATACAATCGTTTCAGCCAAAATAATTCACGTGGGATTATTCCTAAATTTTTCGTTTTTATTATTTTATCATAAAATCAGGGGAAGCTTGGAAAAATTCCTTTGTTGATTTTGTCTTGACAAAGGTTTTATGTATGGCTATAATTGTAACGATTGGTGAAATATGATTAAAATAAATGTCGCTGAGATACGAAGACATCTGACAGGAAAAAAAGTCCTGCAATTTGATGCGGAACCCGAAGAACTGGATATCTCCGAAAAGGAACTGCCCATTGCCGGCAAGGTCCGTATTGAGGGTGAAATATCCAACGTGGGGGATGTGCTTCTGTTGCAAGCCCGTGTCAGCGCCAGGGTGAACCGTATGTGTTCCCGCTGCCTGAAAGAGTTTACGGCGGATTCCTCCGCGGAAGTCGTAGAGAAGTATTATCCGTCAGGAAGTCCGGGTGTTGAAAATGATGCTTATGTCTACGAAGCGGATATTGTCGATATAACAGAGCCGCTGCGTGAGAGCCTGCTGTTGGCAGAACCTCTGAGAGTCTTGTGCAAAGAGGATTGCCTGGGAATCTGCCCTGTGTGCGGGGCGGACCGTAACGTCCATCCCTGCAGCTGCGATACCGGCACCATCGATCCGAGACTTGCGGCATTAAAGCAGTTCATCAAATATTAAATACCATTTTTGCTTAGGAGGTGTATGTAAAATGGCAGTACCGAAGAGGAAAATGACCAAAGCACGCCGCGATTCCCGCCGCGCGAACTGGAAGCTGACTGCTCCGGGCCTGGTTGAATGCCCACAGTGCCACGAAATGAAGATGCCGCACCGCGTGTGCCCGGAATGTGGTTACTATAACGGGAAAGAAGTTATCAAAACCGAGGAATAATTAAACCGTGAGAATTGACCCTGAAGATGCAATGTCTTCAGGGTTTTTCTCTTTTATTAAAACGCTCCGGGTTCTTTATTTGTGTGAAATATGTTTCATTAGAGGGTTTGTATCAGCGTTTCGTGTTATTTGTACTGTATTTTACAAAAAAGGCTTGCAATAAAAAAAGAAAAATAGTATAATGCATACAAGCAGGTATTATAACCAGGTATTAAAAGTGAGGTGATAAAATGAATTCTTCGAAAAAGCTGATTCGTCATGGGAAACTGCAGAAGTTGATTCAGAAGGATCCATTTTTAACCGATGAACAGCTGGCAAAGACTTTAAAGGTCAGTGTGCCAACTGTGCGGCTTGACAGGCTGACGCTGAATATACCTGAACTGCGGGAGCGGATCCGTATGATGGCGAGTGCAGCCAGCACCCGCCTGAAAGCAATCGACCAGAAAGATATCGTAGGCGAACTGATCGATTTGGAACTTAACAAGTCTGCCATTTCAACCCTGACAGTCACCAATGAGATGGTGTTGGGAAAAACCGGTGTGGGCCGGGGTTATTTCATGTTTGCTATGGCCGACACGCTGGCCCTGGCGCTGGTAGATACTGAATTTGCCTTAACGGCTGTCGGCAATGTAAAGTATAAAGTGCCGGTGTATCCCGGCGACAGGCTGGTAGCCAAGGCGGACGTGACTAACATCAAAGATGGCAGATATTATATCAGGGTCATTATTAAAAAGGAAAACACGGAAGTTTTCAGAGCAAAATTTATCATCGCCGCGGTAGGAAATGGCGAAGACATAAATTAGAGAAGCGCTGATGCGGCAACATAATCGTTGATAAATGTGCAGACAAATTAATCAACGGCTTTGCAAGCGGTTCTTCTGACTGGAAAGGAAGCTGAAAACGCATGAAAATTGCGCTTGATGTAATGGGTACCGATTATGGCCCGAAGGAACTGGTCCTGGGCGCGGTAATGGCGGTAAAAGAATATAATTGTGACGTAGTACTGGTAGGGGATGAACCTACCATTGTAAAACTACTGAAAGATTATGGCGCGGAAACGAATCCGCATCTGACGACCCGGCATGCGTCGGAAGTTATTGATATGCATGAACATCCGGGCATCGCGGTAAAGACGAAGAAGGATGCATCCATTGTGGTGGCTACCGACCTTCTGCGCAACAAAGAATGCGACGCACTGGTGTCTTCCGGCAGTACGGGGGCAGCGGTAGCTGCGGCTCTGTTCCATCTGGGACGCATCCGCGGCGTGGGCAGGCCGACAATTGCCACGCCTATCCCCAGCCTGACGGGCACTACGGTACTGTTGGACAGCGGGGCCAAGGTGGATGCCAAACCGCAGCATATGCTGCAGAATGCTATCATGGGTTCCATTTATGCTGAGCTGATGCTGAACATTAAGAATCCCAGAGTGGGACTGCTTAACATCGGCGAAGAAGAAATCAAAGGGAATGAACAGACGCTGGCGGCGTACCCGCTGCTGAAAAAAGAGAAACTGATTAACTTTATCGGCAACGTGGAAGGCCGCGACATCAATAAAGGCAACGTAGACGTGGTTGTCTGCGACGGATTTGTGGGAAACGTAGTGCTGAAGGCGGCGGAAGGTCTGGCAACGGCCATCCTGACCATGGTGAAGGAAGCCATTATGAATGGAGGTTTTCTTGCCAAGGTTGGCGGTCTGTTAATCCAGCCGGCCCTGAAAGGCCTCAAAAAGCGGCTGGATCCGGAAGCCTACGGCGGTGCACTGTTGTTAGGCGTACGGGCGCCTTTCTTTATCTGTCACGGTTCTTCCAAGGCGAAGGCAATAAAAAATGCAATTGGCGCGGCGGTGGACGGCGTGGAACGTAACATCTGCAACCGCATTGCCGAGGATATTGCCAGGCAGACAAAAGCTGACAAGGTGGTTGGCAGTCTGCGGTAAAAGAGAGAAATTCAAAGAATCATACAAGGAGAAATATAGTGACATTTGCCGCTGGCATTATAGGAATAGGTTGTTACCTTCCTGAAAAGAAACTGACGAACCAGGACCTGGAGAAAATGGTTGACACTTCCGATGCCTGGATTACCGAACGTACGGGAATCAAGACCCGTCATATAGCCGCTCCGGACCAGGCGACCAGTGATCTGGCCTATGAGGCTGCAGTACGTGCCCTGGCGGATGCGGATACCAAACCGGAAGAACTGGATCTGATCATTGTGGCGACCGAGTCGCCGGACTATAAATATCCCTCTACGGCGTGTCTTCTGCAGGCAAGACTGGGAGCAAAAAATGCCGCCGGTTTCGATTTGTCCGCAGGCTGCAGCGGATTCGTATATGGTCTGGGTATCGGAAGTCAGAGCATTGTGAGCGGGTTGTATAAAAAGATTCTGCTGGTTGGCGCGGAAACCCTTTCCCGGATCACTGACTGGACAGACCGCAACACCTGCGTGTTGTTTGGTGACGGCGCGGGCGCTGCCGTACTGGGCCGGGTAGAAGAAGGTTACGGGGTTTTGAGTCTGGACCTGGGCGCGGACGGAAGCGGCGGCAGTCATCTGATCCAGCCGGCCGGCGGCAGCCGGAAGCCGACGACCCATGAGACGGTAGATGCCCACGAACATCTTATCCACATGGACGGACAGGATGTGTTTAAATTTGCGGCCCGGCGGATGCCCTATGCCTGCAGGAAGGTACTGCAGAAAGCCGGCATGACCATGGATGATGTTGCATTGCTGGTGCCCCACCAGGCGAACCTGCGCATTATCGACAATGCCATAGACCGTCTGAAAATTGACAGGGACAGGGTCTGGATCAACATCGACAAACACGGGAATATGTCGGCGGCCTGCGTTCCCGTCTGCCTGACTGAGGCGCAGGAGGCCGGACGGTTAAAGAAAGGCGACAATGTAATCATGGTAGCCTTTGGTGCAGGGCTTACCTGGGCCGGCGCACTGGTAAAATGGGCGAAATGATTCTGAGATATATACAGAACATTTAAGTATGGAAAGTGAGGTTGGTTCCATTGTCAAAAACAGCATTTGTATTCCCCGGACAGGGTTCCCAAAAAGTTGGTATGTGCAAGGATTTTTACGACAACTACGCCTGCGCAAAAAAGGTGTTTGCGGAAGCGGATGACGCACTGGGATTTTCCATTACTAAAATGTGCTTTGATGGGCCGGAAGAGGAACTGCGCCTGACAAAGTATACCCAGCCTGCCATTCTGACCTGCAGCGTGGCAGCGCTGGCTGTGATGCGCGAACACGGGCTGGAGTGCGAGGCGGCCGGCGGCCACAGTCTGGGTGAATATTCCGCGCTGGTAGCAGCCGGCGTTATGGGGCTTCAGGATGCGGTGGTTGCTGTCCACAAGCGTGGTGAGTTTATGCAGGAAGCAGTTCCTGTAGGGGAAGGCGCTATGGCGGCAGTGATAGGACTGACTCCGGATGAAATTGTGGCAGTTTGCCAGAACGTGGAAGCAGAATGCGGAGAAGCAGTGCAGGCTGTCAACTTCAACTGCCCGGGCCAGGTTGTTATTGCGGGGGCAACAAAGGCAGTGGACAAAGCGGCGGAAGCCTTAAAAGCGGCAGGAGCCAAACGGGCCATACCACTGCCGGTAAGCGCGCCTTTCCACAGCACTCTGATGAAGCCGGCTGCGGAACGCCTGAAGGAAGTGTTGGACAAAATTGAATTCCGGGATGCAAAGTTCCCGGTATTCGCCAATGTAACCGCTGAGCCGGTTGTAAAAGCGGAAGAAATCCGCGCCTTGCTGGTAAAACAGGCTGCCAGCCCGGTCAAATGGGAAATGTCCATGCACCGGATGATCAAGGAAGGCGTCGATACGTTTGTTGAAGTGGGCCCGGGCAAGGTTCTGACCGGTTTTACCAAAAAAATTGACCGGGGCATGAACGCGTTAAATGTGGAAGATATGGCAAGTTTGGAAAAAACACTTGCTTATTTTAAGGAGGTTCGCTAAAATGCAGTACGAAGGTAAA
>JAEEGF011391672.1_pt1 | contig 16754 bp, 9 predicted proteins | sample 9134171 | NCBI WGS metagenome assembly JAEEGF01 (sample SAMN16246542, study PRJNA631951) | gut metagenome | biome: gut microbiome; feature: rumen; material: AP-attached | host: Bos | place: Iran: Karaj | collected 2018-10
CCGATGAGCGAGATGGACGAATGGGTGGACGAGGCGCTCGACCTGATTGAATGGGCGAACGGCGACGTGAATACCACATGGGGAAAGAAACGTGCGGAGCAGGGACATCCCGCACCGTTCAACCTCAAATATTTAGGATTGGGCAACGAGGAGAAAATCACGCCTGAATTTGAGGAACGCTTCAAATATATCTATGACCGTGTGCGCGCGAAATATCCGGATATCGTGATTGTGGGTACGGCTGGTCCTGGTTCACACAAGGGCAACCCTGACTTCGACAACGGCTGGCGCTTTGCTGAGCAGATTGACCTCGCCATCCTCGATGAGCACTACTATGAGCCCCGCAACTACTTCTACGACAACCAGCACAACTACGACAACTACCCGCGCGACCGCAAGACCAAGGTCTATCTGGGCGAGTATGCCTCGAAAGACAAGAAGCTCACCGACGCACTGGCTGAGGCACTCTATCTGATGGGTATTGAGCGTAACGGCGACGTGGTGGTGATGACCAGCTATGCACCGCTGTTCGCGAAGAAGAACCATCTGAGCTGGAACCCCGACCTGATTTATTTCGACAACAAAGGGGTGTTCCTCACTTGCAGCTACTATGTGCAGCAACTCTTCGGCATCACAGCCGGCGACTACTATTACGGAGACGTGGTGAAGGTGGCAGACGACAAGTTCCTGGGTTCTTCCTGCGTGCTCAATACGGAGAAAGGTGAGGTATATCTGAAGATGTGTAACGCCACTGATGCGGCAAAGGACGCGGACATCGACCTGTCCAAGTTCAAGAAACTCCCGTCGGTTGCGGAGATCACCACACTGAAAGGCAACCCGATGGACGAGAACAATTTCGACCAGCAGCCTATCAAGCCACAGACCTCCAACATCGACATCAAGAAGAAGATGACCGTCACCATGGATCCATATTCATTCTCCATGATTAAGGTGAAATTGCAATAACAATCATTTCAATAACAAAAACATCTCCCGGAATGTCTCAACACATTCTGGGAGATGCTTTTATATTGGCCATCCGCATGGCTACCAAAAACAAACAAAATCCTTAATCGTAAATCCTATTTCAGGAAATCCTCGAAATACTGGGTGATTTTCTTGTGAAGATGCACGCGGTCGGAACCCATCATGTTGTGTTCGTCGCCAGGGTAGGTGAAAAGGTCGGGATAGGTGTCGGCATCGATGCATGCACGGATGAATGAGAGCGTATGCTGCGGCACGCATACAGGGTCGTTGCCTCCGTAGATAATCAGCAGCCGCCCTTTCAGTTTGTCAGCTTTGTTCAGACAGCTGCTGGCGGCATAGCCTTCGGGGTTGCTCTGCGGGGTCTCCATATAACGCTCACCGTACATCACCTCATAATATTTCCAGTCGATGACCGGTCCACCTGCCACGCCCACTTTGAACACGTCGGGGTAGGTGGTCATCAGGCTCGTGGTCATGAACCCGCCGAAGCTCCAGCCATGCACGCCGATACGATCGCCATCCACGTAAGGCAGCGATTTCAGGTAGTCAATGCCTTTCAGCTGGTCTTTCATCTCCTCCACACCGAGATGCTTGAAGGTGGCCTGCTCGAAATCCAGTCCGCGGTGCTCACTTCCCCGGTTGTCGAGACAGAACATCACGTAGCCGTTCTGTGCCATCCAGATATCCCAGCCTCTCGCGCCCCAGTGACGGCTGGCGTCGATGTTATGGGCGTGCGGACCTCCATAGACGTACACCACAGCCGGGTATTTCTCTTCAGGGTTGAAATTGGTGGGGAGAATCAGCCGATAATAGAGGTCGGTCACTCCGTCGGCTGCCTTGAGGGTGCCGGTCTTGATTTCAGGCACGTTGAAGTTGTCCCAAGGGTCTTGGGAGTCCATGAATGTCAGGCGCTTGCCGGTTGACGTGTCCACAAGATCCTGGCGGTGGGCTATCGGTCCTTCAGGCATCGCCCAGGAGTCCATGGCGGTGGTGCCAGCATCCGACAGCACGGCGCTGTGCCAGCCACCAGTGTCGCCCAGTGCCGTCCGCTTGCCTTTCATGTCAACGGCATAAAGCGCACAGCCAATCGGGTCGGACTCATTGCTTGTGAATACCACGGTTTTTTCTTTCTGGTTGAATCCCAACACGTTGAACACCTCAAACTGCCCCTTGGTGAGCTGACGTTCCAGCGTGGCGCTGTTGCCGTCAAGCTTGTAGAGGTAGATGTGGTTGTAGCCGTCGCGGCGGGTAGCATAGATAAACCGTTTGCTGTCCCATGGCAGGAACTGTATGGGGGTGCGTGGCTCGAAATATTTGCTGTTGTCCTCACGGAAGAGGGTGGCGGTGAACTGTCCCGTCTCGGCATTGTAGGCATCGAGCTTAGCGTGTTTCTGGCTTCTGTCCAGCTCGATGAGATAGACGGTCTTGCTGTCGGGACTCCATGCGATGTTGGTGAAATAGCGGTCGGTGGGGTCGCCGGCATTGAGATAGACGGTCTTTCCGCTTGCCACGTCATACACGCCCACTGTCACTTTATGGCTGGTCTCTCCTGCCATCGGGTAGCGGTCGGGGGCAACCTTCGCGCAGCGGCTGCCCTCTTCTGGATCGAGGTTGAGATCCACCTGCGGATAGGGACTGACCATGCTCTGATCCATGCGGTAGAATGCCAGCTTGTCGCCCTGGTCGCTCCAGAACAGTCCTTTCTCGATACCGAACTCGTCGCGGTGGACGGACTTGCCATAGACCATATCGGATGTTCCGTCCGTGGTCAGCTGCTTCTCCGTTCCGTTGGCATCGCAGACGTAGAGATTATGTTCCTTGACGAATGCAAGGTTCCGGGACTTGGCATTCCAGTCGGAGGCCTCGTAGCTTGACTCAAGTGTCTGGATCCATACTGTTTGTTTCGTCTGCCAGTTCACAAGTGCCTGCTTCCCTTTCCCTTTCAGCAGAACCAACGGGTCCGTGGAGTAGGGGAAAGACGCCTCGTAGAGGTGTTGCATCCGGAAACCGGCAGATGAGAGCGCAGTATTGATGTCGGTCAGCGTGAACAGTTGCTCGCCTTCAGCTGTACCGTCTGTACGGTTGACCAGCCGGCATTCGTCAAGCCCGAGTTCCACGCATTTCTCACCCCAGAACGCTGTGTATTTCCTTTTGGCATAGTTGCTCTGGTAGAAGGTGGATCCTCCTGGAATGAGGTCGTCGATGGTGAAGTTTTTCTTGATTTTCGCCCTGACGGGCATCTGACGGTTTTGCGACATGACGGATATGGGTAATAAAGCCAATATGAAGGCAAAAGAAAAATGTTTGATTCGCATAATGGTGTATATTGTGTATATTATCCGCAAATTTAATCAATTTTCACGAAAAAAACATTTTTTTTATTCGTTATTAAATAATTTTTAGTAGTTTTGCGTTATATTTTCAATAACATTCATTTTTGTATTAACTAAATTTGTGTATTATGAAAAAGTATTTAGCAGAATTAATCGGTACGTTCGTACTGACCTTTCTCGGCTGCGGCGCAGCTGTTAGTTTAGGATGCGGACCGGAGAACACAGCTGCCGTGGTAGGTACTGCTTTCGCTTTCGGTCTCTCTGTTATCATGATGGCTTACACCATCGGTGGTGTCTCAGGATGCCACATCAATCCTGCTATCACGCTTGGCGTGCTCCTCGACGGACGTATGAGCGTTAAGGATGCGATAGGCTACTGGGTAGGACAGTTCATCGGCGGTATTCTTGCTGCTTGTGTGCTCGCTGCCATCGTCAACATGGATCCGTCGCTGGTAATCACAACATCAACGGGTGCAAACGGATGTCCTAACGGAAACATCGGACTTGGACTGGTGGTGGAGATTGTGCTCACCGCATTGTTTGTGCTTGTGGTGCTTGGTGCAACATCAAAAACCAATGGGGCTACCAACAACTTCGCAGGACTGGCCATCGGTCTCTCGCTCATCCTCATCCATCTCGTTGGCATACACTACACAGGGACTTCTGTGAACCCTGCACGTTCACTTGGACCGGCTATCTTCCAGGGTGGTTCAGCACTGTCAGAGGTTTGGGTATTCATCGTCGGACCATTTGTCGGAGCTATCGTGGCTGTTGGTCTCTGGAAGGCTGTCAGCTTAGACAAGGAAGCATAATTTATTTATCATCACACTCCGCTTGGCGTGAGTCATTCGTATAAAAACAGTGGAAGGACACCGAATTCGATGTCCTTCCGCTGTTTTTTCTTCTTTTTCCGTTTATAGCGTGCGGTTTTATATGTTTTTTTAATAGTTTCCGCTGGCTATAAACGAAAATAATATGGTATAATATTTATAACTATCTGACTATTAGTTATTAACTATTTTTGTAGAAATATAAACTCACATGCTGTTATATTGTGACGATTTTTAGTCTTTTGTTCTATCCCATCCTTGGTGTCCGCAGTCTGTTTCGTAAAGATTCGTTGTGGCAAAATAAACATTCTGTTTCTCCTTCCCTCCTCAGGAATAGAACTGGGAGAAGGCCTTGACGCAGAAGATGTGGTCGATGACGCTGCCGGTCTCACGGCAGCTGTGCATGGCGAGTATGGCGTTGCCCATATCGACACCGCGGAGCGGTATGGATGAGGCGAGGATGTTGCCAAGGGTGCTGCCGCCTGCCACATCGCTGTGGTTGACAAAACGCTGGCAGGGAACGCCTGCATCCTGACATATCTGAGCGAAGACAGCTGCTGAAACAGCATCGCTGGCGTATTTCTGTGCCGCATTGAACTTGATGACGGGGCCGCCTCCGAGTACCGGATGGTTTGTCGGGTCGTATTTCTCGCTGTAGTTGGGATGCCAGGCATGGGCGTTGTCGGCGGACACCATGAATGCACGCTCAACTGCCTGATAGAACGACTCATCGCTGCCGCTCTGAGCCAAGGCGATGCGTTTGAGCATCGAAGCCAGGAATGGACTGGCAGCTCCCTGCTTTGTCTGTGATCCGGTCTCCTCGTTGTCGAAGATGGCAAGCACCTTGGTGGTGTCGGATTCGGGTGTGTTGATGAGCGCTTCCAGACCTGCCTCACACATCGACAGGTCGTCAAGCCGGCCCGACGACAGGAATTCATTGTGAACGCCAAAAGTGCAGGCGGGGGTGGCGTCAGCTAAATATAGATCGAAATCAAGGATGTCCTCTTTCTCTATGTTCAATTCTCCGCAGATAGTGTTGGTCAAAAGATTCTTTACTTCCAATTCGTTTGTGATGATTCCCAGGATGGGCAGCATGTCTTTCTGTTTGCTCAGTGCCACACCATCGTTCACCGAACGGTTGAAGTGGATGGCGAGATTGCTTATCTGAAGGAGGGGACGCTTGATGTGGAGCAGCAGCGACCGGGGCGACATGGCATCTTTTCCTTTCACGATAACACGTCCGGCGATAGTCAGCGGACGGTCGAACCACGTGGACATAATCGGACCGCCATATACCTCGGTGTTCAGTTTCACGATGCCTTTCTCACAGAGAATCTCAGCATTCGGCTTGATTCGGAAGGTGGGGGAGTCGCAGTGGGCGCAAATCATGTGGAAACCGCTGTCGGCAAGAGGCTTCCTGCCTATATGAAACGCATAGATGGATGAGTCGTTCTTGGTGACAAAGAGTTTGTCGCCTGCTTTCACCTCACCAATAGGTAACTGAGGGTCAACACGTCGGTAGCCGGCCGATTCAAGTGTGTCGGCAATATGCTTCACTGCCAGGAAATTCACTGGCGATGCGTCTAAAAATTGTAATAAGCGGGTAATCATTAGGCTTAGTTTTTGGTTTTAGTTTTTAGTTTATAGTTTTTAGTTTATAGTTTATAGTTTATAGTTTATAGTTTATAGTTTATAGTTTTCTGAAGTTCTTAAAAAGGTTGATGACAGCTGGAGTTGTGGACTGTTTTAGATTGACTGCTCCATTAGATGATCTTTTGCAAAACTATCGTCCACGAGCCTCAGGCTCGTTAACTCCCCTTTTAAATTCCGAACCACTTGCATAAATCTTACATCTTACATAATTAAATCTTTAAATTAACTCGGCTTCCTTTTTTACTTCCTTTTTTACTTCCCTTTTTACTTCCTTTTTTACTTCCTTTTTTACTTCCCTTTTTACTTCCTTTTTTACTTCCTTTTTTACTTCCCTTTTTACTTCCCTTTTTACTTCCTTTTTTACTTCAGAATGGTGCGTCTTATGATATTTTTATATGGATAGCATATAGTGTAATATTGTAAGGCGTAATGAAGGATGGATAAGGAGTGAAATCCACAGATTTATTGCAAAGTTACAATTATTTCATGAAACATATCGTAAAAAAGTAAAAAAATCGTAAATTTGCAATCTTAAACTAAGTAAGTAATAGTGAAAAAAAAAGTTAGGATAATTTATCTTAGATTTTTGAGCTGTTTTTCAGTTGGTCAGAGGAAGTGATGCGGGCATCATAAACATGAGTATTAGTTTTATAGGGTCAAAAGCGTATCATTTTACCTTTTGTATGGCTAATCAGATAAAGAAACAAATGATTATAGATTGAATCACAAACAATTAAAAACGTGAAAATTTACTTTAAACTTTTTTTAATATCAGCACTGACACTGCTGTTTGCCGCTTGTTCCCACTCTGATGATGAAAACTTGATATCGTCTCAGAAAAGCATTGTGATTTTGTATGAAAACGATGTGCATTGTAATATTCAAGGCTATCAAAAGTTGGCTGGGCTGCGCGATGCTATTGCTAATAGCGACACAGCGTACGCTGGAATAGTCAGCTGTGGAGATTATCTTAATGGTGGTGTTGTGGGAGCTGCATCGAAGGGGCAATACATTGTCGATATCATGCGCAACATGTGCTACGATGCCATCACGATTGGTAACCATGAGTTTGATTTCGGTTTGCAGAGAATGAAAGAATTGCTTAAGAATGTCAATGCACCGGTGGTTTGTGCGAATCTCTTCGATTATGGGGAAACCACACCCTTTTTTGCACCGTATGTCGTGGTTGACTATTTGCAGAACACTCTCGGAGGTGTCGTTGGAAACGAATATGCTAAACCACAAGGCAGAATCATTTTGGTGGACGACTGATTACGACAAAGACTGAGGCCAACTGATTAATTAACACCTATTTGGCATGAAAAGACAATTGATTAGTTCTGCTTTTGTAGTTTTTCTACTGCTTTGCCTGCAGAGTTGTGCCCAGAAGCCTGATGCCAACGGCAACCTGCATGGAGGGCAGCAGGCTCTTTCTGAAAGCAATCTTGAGGGCAGCCTGCAGACACTCTGTCTTGACATCACAGACAAAGACGGCATTCTCTCGGAGATGGAACTGAGGAAAATCAATCATGACTATGAGCTGACATACCGTAAAGGGGAAGAACGCAATATCAAGAGCTTGGACGAGGATGAGGCTCTGAAGCTGCAAAATATGCTTGAGGAACACTATAAACAGCCTTATTATCAGGACAACTGGTCGGAGAAAGGAGAAGAATCCCCGACATGGCAACTTGACATCCAGCACGAGAAAGGAGCCTTCAGCATGAAAGGGAGAGGCTGTGCGCCAGAAGATTATCCCATCATCAAGGCTGTGAAAGCCTATTATGACGACCTCTTTGAATACACCCTTCCAGACATTCCTTTTCCTGAAGGAAAACTGAAGCATTTCCGCTTCTCCCATAAGGAAAGCATGAGCCCGGGCGGACCGGAATGGACTGTGGACCGTCTGGACGACGGCCGCTACAAAATCAGCTATCTTAATGATGCCGGATTGTTTGAAAACGAAAATCCTGTGAAAAAAGAGATGGTCGGTGGCAAGGAAGTGGGAGAGAAACTGTGTGAAATATTCCGAAAAGGAAATGTACAGACCTACAAGCACAATTATTTGTTCTCGCTTGTGACCGACGGATCACAGTGGTCGTTCGAAGCGGAGTTCGACAACAGGGAGTCTGTCAGCTCAAGCGGCTACGAGGATTGGCCGAGAGACCGATCAGGCATCACTGACGCCACGAAATATCTCTCCGGACTGCTGGGGGTGGATGAGTAGGAAGAGTAAGAAGAGTAAGAATACGAGAAGGCAAGTTCTATTACACATTTTTTCCTGCATTATCATCATAAAAGACGTTTTGTCTGACATAATAACTGTAATTTTGTCGGACAAAACTTTTATAATACTAACTAATATGAGAAAAAGACAAATGATTTCTTTATGTTTGCTGACAGCCGCATTGACAAGCTGCGGAGGATTTGGAGGTGACAAGGACATGGTGACGGTCAACATTGACAATCCCGGAGAGGGGGCTCCAAAGGTGGTGGCCCTTCAGGTTATTGACGACAATATCATCCGAGTGAGGGCAACCACCGACGCTTCGCTTCCAAAAAAACAGGAAAGTTTGATGATTGTGCCGCAGGAGACGGATGTGAAATACACCGTTGACGAGAAGGATGGAAAAGTGACGGTGGCGGCACCTGCCATTAAAGCAGTGGTGGATAAGCAGGACGGACGGATCACATTCTATGATGCTGCCGGAAAACTGCTGGCAGCAGAGGCAGAGAAAGGCAAGACTTTCAAGCCGTTCTATGTGCCTGAACGGGAAATCGGATGTGATGTGGCAAAGGTGAAGGAAGAACAGCGGCACGGACTCTCTTGGAGATTAGTGTTTAACGAGGTGGGTGACGCGCTCTATGGGCTTGGACAGCATCAGTCGGAAGAACTGAATATGCTTGGAAAGAATGAAGATCTTTTTCAGTATAACACGAAAGTGAGTGTGCCGTTTGTGGTATCGAACAAGAATTTCGGGGTGCTTTGGGACAGCTATAGCTACTGCCGTTTCGGAAAACCTGATGAATACCTTCAACTCAACCGTGCATTCAAATTGTATGGGAAGGACGGCGGGGAAGGGCATCTCACAGGTACTTACACCGACAGAAACGGAAAATCGCTGGAGCGTGACGAAGACTCTATTTACTATGAATATGCAATGCCCGACGCATCGGAGATATGCAAGGCTACAGATAATGGAGGCATACAGAACCTGCCAAAGGGGTTCCGCCTGGAAGGGGCGAAGGTGGTGTATGAGGGATTTATCGAGCCGCTGAAAACCGACTTGCCAGACAATCCTTATCAGTTTATTCTTTATTATGCCGGCTACATCAAAGTGATGATTGGAGGTAAGGAAGTGGTGGCTGAGCGTTGGAGAACGGCATGGAATCCGAATGCCTATAAATTTACTGCCGATGTGAAGGAAAAGACTCCGATACGAATCGAATGGCAGCCCGATGGAGGGGTAAGCTATGTCGGTCTGCGGGTGGCTGAGCCGCGCACCGACGAGCAGCTGAGGCAACTGAGCGTATGGAGCGAGATGACTCCAGACATGGACTATTATTTCATCGCCGGCAATAATCTCGACGAGGTGATATCCGGCTACCGCACACTCACAGGCAAGGCACCGGTATATCCGAAGTGGGCATTGGGCTTCTGGCAGAGCCGTGAGCGCTATAAGACCGCTGGCGAGGTGGAGGAGAACTTGGCTGAGTTCCGTAAACGCCATATTCCGATTGACAACATCGTGCAGGACTGGAATTACTGGGAAGACGACCAATGGGGCAGCCATGTGTACGACTCTAAGCGCTATCCTGACCCCCAGGCGATGCTCGACAGCGTGCATCAGATGCACGGACGCTTCATGATCTCCGTCTGGCCGAAGTTCTACTGCAACACCGACAACTATAAGGAGATTGACTCGAAGGGATGGATGTATCATCAGGCGGTGACCGACTCGATTTATGACTGGCTCGGCTACATGGGATCGTTCTACGACGCATACGATGAGGGCGCGCGTAAGATGTTCTGGCGGCAGATGGACGAGAATCTCTATTCGAAATATAATCAGGGGGTGGATGCCTGGTGGATGGATGCAAGTGAGCCTAATGTGCGCGACTGCACACCGATGTGGTACCGCAAGGCGCTGAGCGGACCGACCGCACTTGGCACCACCACCGAGTATTTCAATGCTTATAGCATCGTCAACGCCGATGCCATTTATAACGGGCAACGGGGCGTGAATCCCAACCAGCGCGTGTTCCTGCTCACACGAAGCGGATTTGCAGGTGAGCAGCGTTATTCCACTGCCACTTGGAGCGGTGATATCGGCACCCGGTGGGAGGACATGCGCGCACAGATGACTGCAGGAATGAATTATTCTCTCTCCGGACTGCCTTTCTGGGGCATGGACCAGGGCGGTTTCTGCGTGGAGAACCGCTATGTGCGTGCTCAGCAGCTGTTCGACCAGAACGGAACGGAAAACGAAGACCTCAAGGAATGGCGTGAGCTCCAGGCGCGATGGAGCCAGTTCGGTACCTTTATTCCGATTTTCAGGGTACACGGCCAGTGGCCGCTTCGTGAGATATGGAATATCGCACCGGAAGACCATCCTGCCTATCAGTCGTTCGTCTATTACGACAAACTCAGATACCGTCTCATGCCTTATCTCTATTCAATGGCAGGATGGGTGAGCAGTCATGACTACACGATGATGCGCGCGCTGGTGATGGACTTCAATGGCGACGGACAGGTGTATGACATCAAAGACCAGTGGATGTTCGGGCCGTCGCTGATGGCGTGTCCTGTAGGCTACTATAAGGCAAGGTCGAGAGATGTCTATTTCCCGAAACAGTGTGGATGGTACGACCTCTATACAGGCAAGCACCAGGACGGCGGTCAGAAGCAGTCGGTGGATGCCCCTTACGACCGAATCCCTGTGTTTGTGCCTGAAGGCGGAATCATTCCGTTCGGACCGGAGATGGAGTGGAGCGACGAGAAGGCTGCAGACCTCATTAATCTCTATGTCTATGCCGGCAGGGACGGATCATTCGAGCTCTATGAGGATGAGGGCACTAACTATAACTATGAGCAAGGAAAGTTCGCCACCATCGGCATCAACTATAACGACAAAGACCATACCATCACATTTGGCGACCGCAAGGGTGAGTTTGACGGGATGCTAAAGACCCGTAAATTCAATGTGGTCTATATCACCAAAGACAGTGCGAAACCGCTGAATTTCGATAACCCCGAGGGTAAAGTGGTGGAATACAGTGGCAAGACGATAAAAGTGAACCTTTAAAGGCTATCACTCTACTTCTATAAAATCTATAGTATCTATATAATCTATAGGAACTATAAAAATCTATAGTAACTATAAAAAAATCTCAATGAACATCAGAAATAACACTATATTAAGCTTTCTTTTATTGTTGGCGGGAATTGCAATGCCTGCCACTGCCCGCGACCGGCAGCAGTTCGACGACGACTGGCTGTTCTGCCTTGCCGACACGGCTGCGATGGCGCAGCAGAACTACGACGACAGCAAGTGGCGGCGTCTGAACCTTCCTCACGACTGGTCGATAGAAGGTGATTTCCTCGCTTCAAATCCAGCTGGTGCCGGTGGAGGTGCGTTGCCCGGCGGAGTGGGGTGGTACCGCAAGCATTTCAAGGTCAACAGGCAAGCGGATGAAAAGACCTATATTCAGTTCGACGGTGTCTATCAGAACTCCACCGTCTTTGTGAACGGTCATGAACTGGGCACACGTCCCTATGGATTCATATCCTTCGAGTATGAACTGACACCTTGGCTGAACGAAGGGGATAACGTGGTGGCGGTGAGAGTGGATAACAGCAAACAGCCCAACTGCCGGTGGTACAGCGGATCGGGTATCTACCGCCATGTGTTTCTGCTTCATGTGAATACCACGCACGTGGCGCAGTGGGGCACATACGTCACTTCCCGTGTGGCAGACAATGCCAAAACCGCTGATGTTAATGTGGAGGTAGAAGTGGAAGGTGCGGCCGCTGACACGAGGGTGGTGAATACGCTTTTCGATGCTTCAGGAAAAGTGGTGGCGACAGATACTAAACCCCAAAAGACAGCTGGCAATGGCGGGAAGCCCGCATTGTTCAAGTCGTCAATGCGACTGAAAAATGTCCGCCTCTGGTCGTTGGATGACCCTTATCAGTATAAGCTGGAGACGGCTGTCTATAACGGAAAAACACTCGTCGACACCTATACGACCATGACGGGCGTGCGATATTTCAAGTTTGATGCAGAGAAAGGCTTCTCGCTCAACGGAAAGCCGATGAAGCTCAATGGTGTGTGTATGCACCACGACCTGGGCTGTCTGGGTGCGGCGGTGAACGATGATGCCATCCGCCGTCAGCTGTTGTCACTGAGAGAGATGGGCTGTAATGCCTTCCGTACCTCTCACAATCCGCCTGCGCCGGAACTGCTGGCGATGTGCGACTCAATGGGATTCATCGTCATGGACGAGGCGTTCGACATGTGGCACAAGAAAAAGACGAGATACGACTATTCATTGTTCTTCGACAAGTGGTTTGAGCGCGACCTGACTGATTTCATACGGCGCGACCGCAACCATCCATCAATTCTGATATGGAGCACGGGCAACGAGGTGCTGGAGCAGTGGAGCTCCGACGGAGGGGAGGACCTGACGATAGAGCAGGCGAACCTCATCCTGAATTTCGGACACGACGCATCGACGCTGAGCAACGGCAAGGAGAAGAGCACGAACACGATGCTGGCGGAGCGGCTGGCGGAGATTGTCCGCTCCCTCGACAACACACGGCCCATCACGGCTGGATGCAACGAGCCGAACCCCAACAACCATCTGTTCAAAGGCAACGGAGTGGATATCATCGGATATAACTACCACAACCAGAACATGGCTGACGTGCCGAAGAATTTCCCCGGCAAGCCGTTCGTGATAACTGAGAGTAACTCGTCACTACATTCTCGAGGCTATTATGTCATGCCGTCAGACTCTGTGGTCATCGCACCGAAGGAATGGTGGCTGCCCTATACCGACCCGTCATTTATGTGCTCAGCCTACGACAACAGCCGTGCCTCATGGGGAAACCATCATGAGGAGACCTGGGATCTCATCAAACACAACGATTTTATTACCGGGCAGTTCATCTGGACAGGATGGGATTATATCGGTGAGCCTACTCCTTACAGCTTCCCTGCACGCAGCAGCTATTTTGGCGTCGTGGATTTGGCTGGATTCCCGAAAGACATCTATTACTTCTACCAGAGCGAGTGGACGGACAAGGACGTGCTGCATCTTTTCCCTCACTGGAACTGGATTAAGGGACAGACTGTCGATTTGTGGTGCTACTACAATCATGCCGACGAGGTGGAGCTGTTTGTCAACGGCCGTTCGCAGGGGGTGCGCCGCAAGGAGAACGACCATCAGTACCATGTGATGTGGCGTGTCTGCTTTGAACCGGGAGAGGTGAAGGTGGTGGCACGGAAAGACGACAAGACTGTACGTGAGCAGACCATCAAGACCGCCGGCGCGCCTCATCACATCCGTCTCACTTCCGACAAGAACAGCATCAATGCCAATGGCAGAAGTCTGGTATTTGTCACGGTGGAGGTGGTGGATAAAGACGGCAACCTCTGTCCGAATGCGGAGAACGAGATTGTCTTCTCTGTGGATGGCGGTGCCACGATTGCCGGTGTGGATAACGGATGCCAGACCTCCATGGAGCGGTTCAAGGTAAATCACCGTAAGGCGTTCTTCGGAAAATGTCTCGTGGTGGTGCAGGCTGGCAGGCAGCCGGGTACTGCGACGCTCAAGGCGCAGTCGGCTGACTTGGAACAAGCGGAAACAATCATAAAAATTAAATAATCATGAGAAAAAAACTATTGACGGTCGTTTTCCTGACGGCTACATTGTCGATGGCACAAAATGTGCCACCTGCTATTCCCCGGGACGCTCAGATTGAGGCGAAAGTGGAGCAGACGCTAAAGAAGATGACGCTCGACGACAAGGTGGGGCAGATGCTTGAGCTGAACCTTGACATCATGGGCAAGAATGGTGCAGACGGCAAATGGCACCTGAACGAGATGATGCTCGACACCTGTCTGTCGAAATACAAGGTGGGATCGATTCTGAATGCGCCGGGCACACGGGCGGCCACTGTCGGGCAATGGCAGGAGTGGATTCGGCTGATTCAGGAGAAGTCCATCAAATACACGGGCATACCGGATATCTACGGGTTGGACCAGAACCACGGCGTGACATACGTGCAGGCGGGAATCCTCTTCCCGCAGCCCATCAACCTGGGGGCGTCGTTCAACACGCAGCTGGCGAAGGACATGGCGGAGGTGACTGCTTATGAGAGCCGGGCTGCCAACTGTCCATGGGTGTATAACCCTGTGCTTGACCTCGGACGCGACCCACGCTGGCCACGCATCTGGGAGAGTTTCGGTGAGGACGCCATCGTCAACGCACGGATGGCGGAGGCTGAGGTGAGCGGCTATCAGGGTAACGACCCCAATCATCTGGGCAAGTATAATGTGGCGGCATGTGTGAAGCATTATTTCGCTTACGGAGCGCCGTTCACCGGCAAGGACCGCACGCCGGCGTATCTCTCGCCGGCTATGCTCCGAGAGAAATATTTCGAGCCGTTCAAGGCTGCAATTCAGGCGGGTGCACTCACGGTCATGGTCAACTCTGCGTCCATCAACGGAGTGCCGGTTCATGCCAGCTATGAATACCTCACACAGTGGCTGAAAGAAGACTTGAACTGGGACGGCATGATTGTGACGGACTGGGCGGACATCAATAATCTCTTCACCCGCGAGCGCGTGGCGAAAGACAAGAAAGACGCTATCCGCATTGCCATCAACGCCGGCATCGACATGTCGATGGACCCTTACAGCGTGGATTTCTGCATCTTGCTGAAGCAGCTGGTCAACGAGGGTAAGGTGAAGATGGAGCGTATCGATGATGCTGTGCGCCGTATTCTGAGGGTGAAATATCGTCTGGGATTGTTCGACGAGCCGAATACCGGTGGCAAGGGCTTTGAGAAGTTTGGATGTGAGGAATTTGCCCAAAAAGCGCTTCATGCTGCCGAGGAGTCGGAGATTCTGCTGAAGAACGACGGCATACTGCCGCTTGCCAAAGGTAAGAAGATTCTGCTCACAGGTCCCAACGCCAATCAGATGCGCTGTCTGAACGGTGGCTGGAGCTACTCATGGCAGGGATCGAAGGTGGAAGATTTGGCAGAACGCTATAACACCATCTACGAGGCACTCTGCAACAAATATGGTAAGGAGAACATCATCCTTGAACAGGGTATCACCTACAACGAGAACGGACCTTATTATGCGGAGAACGCTCCGCAGATTGACCGCGCGGTCAGTGCGGCTCAGAATGCGGATGTGATTATCGCCTGCATCGGTGAGAACAGTTATTGTGAGACTCCGGGCAATCTTAATGACCTCTGGCTCTCAGAAAACCAGCGAAACCTCGTGAAAGAGCTGGCGAAGACGGGAAAACCCATCATTATGGTGCTCAACGAGGGCCGTCCACGCCTGATTGCCGATATCGTGCAGAAGGCAAACGCGATTGTGGATATACTCCTGCCGGGCAACTATGGGGGTGATGCGCTCGCCAACCTGCTTGCGGGCGATGTGAATTTCTCAGCCAAACTTCCTTATACTTATCCGCGCGAAATCAACTCACTGGCGAACTACGACTATAAGGTGAGCGAGGAAGTGGGAACCATGGAAGGGGCATACAACTACGATGCGAAGGTGTCGTTGCAGTGGCCGTTCGGATATGGACTGAGCTACACCTCATTTGCTTATTCCAACCTGAAAGTTGACAAGACACAGTTCAATGTGAACGACGTGCTGACTGTGTCGGTGGATGTGAAGAACACTGGCAGTTGGGTGGGCAAGGAGTCGGTGCTGCTCTACAGCAGTGACCTCATCGCCTCGATTGTTCCTGACAACAAGCGGCTGCGCGCGTTCTCGAAAGTGGAGCTCCAGCCGGGAGAGACAAAGACCGTCACATTCCGTCTTCCCGCTAAAGACCTTGCCTTTGTGGGGGCTGACTGCAAGTGGGTGCTCGAAGAGGGAGAGTTCCGCATTTCCTGCGGTGGACAGTCAACGGTCATCAACTGCACTTCAACCAACAAGTGGGACACACCGAATATCTAAGAAAATCAGGTCACTAAACCCTATATAACCCCAATATAGCATTAATAAGAAGTTTGTTAGTAACAGACTTCTTACTAACAAACTTCTTACTTTTGTTTTTGGGTTAACGAACAATAAATCTCAGCCATTATGAATAACAGAAGATATCTATTACTTATCATGCTGACAGTGCTAACCTTCTTCGGGGCACAGGCTCAGCGGCGAATCTCGGGAAACGTGACGGAATGCACCGACAAAGACACGCTGTACCCGATGTATATGGCAACCGTGATGGAGATAGACCGCAAGAACCGTATCGTGTCGCACACCTCGACCGACATGGACGGTAATTTCTCCATGACTATCAAAAATCCCAAGAACCATCTTAGAGTGACCTACGTGGGCTATGAGCCATACGAAGTAAAGATTGGCAAAAAGACCAGATTCAATATCAAACTGAAAGAAAGAGGATGGATTAGATGTTACTGAGCTACAAGAAAACTGGAACTTTTCTAATTCCATTTTCCCGAGCTCGCATTAATATAACGTGTCTAGTATTTTTTCACAAATCAGACTCTGGTAAGAAAGCATCGCCCAGATCACACACAATTACTTGGCAAAGTGCCTAAGCACACAGCTGTCATCCTCTTGATGGAATTCAGCTATACTTTCAAGATAGAAGTGCAATTTCTTGATTGAAAGATTTAACCCTCACGCCGAACAACGACGCCCTGGAGCGTAGCGGAAGTGGCGTCGTTGTT
>JAEEGF012141490.1_pt1 | contig 16753 bp, 12 predicted proteins | sample 9134171 | NCBI WGS metagenome assembly JAEEGF01 (sample SAMN16246542, study PRJNA631951) | gut metagenome | biome: gut microbiome; feature: rumen; material: AP-attached | host: Bos | place: Iran: Karaj | collected 2018-10
TCTGAGAAGTACTTTTACTTGCTCTTATGTCTATTCTTTCTCAGTCTCTTCTTACGCTTGTGAGTAGACATTTTGTGTCTCTTATGCTTCTTTCCGTTTGGCATAATTGTTTGTTATTTATGGGTTAATACTATTGTTTCTTCCTTTTTGGTCTGCAAAATTACAATTTTATTCTCAAAGCGGAAAGCATTTCTTTGTTTTTTTATCTTAAAAACAATGTATACGCTTGTTTCTGTCTTGTTTTTATGTAATTTTGTGCCCGAAAATTGTGGATAAAACAGTAAATGACATCAGAATTTGCCATACAGATAGAGCATTGGTATAACCAGCATAAGAGAGCCTTGCCATGGCGTCAGACCACCAATCCATATTATATATGGTTGTCCGAGATTATTCTGCAACAGACCAGGGTAGAGCAGGGCAGGACTTATTATGAGCGCTTTGTGCAGATGTTTCCTACTGTTCAGGATCTGGCTTCTGCTCCGGAAGAGGCAGTCCTGCTTCTCTGGCAAGGCCTTGGCTATTACAGCAGGGCTCGTAACTTGCATAAGGCGGCTCAGCAGATTGCTGCAATGGGAGACTTCCCCTCCGACTACAAGACCATCCTCTCCCTGCCTGGTGTCGGGCCCTATACGGCAGCTGCCATTGCCAGTTTTGCCTTTGGTCAGCCTTATTCTGTTCTGGATGGAAATGTCTTCCGTGTCTTGTCAAGATATTTTGGTATAGATACGCCCATAGATTCTACAGAGGGGAAGAAAGAGTTCAAGGCATTGGCAGATGAGATGTTAGACAAGAAACGTCCCTCCCTGTACAATCAGGCTATCATGGACTTTGGTGCTATGCTCTGTAAGCCTATTGGTGCCGATTGCGGGTCTTGTCCCTTGCGTGACGGCTGTATGGCTTATGAGCAGAACAAAGTGCAGAGCCTGCCTGTTAAAGGCAAGAAGATAGAACAGAGAACACGCTATTTCTCATATGTTTATCTATGTACAGATAAAGAAGAGGTGCAGATATCCCGCAGATCTGGTAACGACATTTGGCATGGGCTCTATGAGTTCCCTCTGGTAGAGTCAGAGGAAGAGCTTCCTTTGTCTGCTTTGCAGCAGAAATTCCCTCAAGGGCAGTGGACATTACTCAGGCAAGGCTTTGTGCATCAGCTTACCCATCAGCGTCTGGTTGTTAACTTCTATAGGCTCCAACTCCCTGTTAAGGATACCTTTTTGCCAGGTCTCTGGGTCAAGGAATCGGAACTCCAGAACTATGCCATGCCTCAGCTTCTTATCAAGCTGCTAAGTCATTGTCCATAAACTATTTGTATGCAGGCTCAGTATGTACTATCTTATAAAACAAGATAAGCTATCTAAAGATTATTCCCACGTTGGAAATGAATAATTCCCACGTTGGGAACAAAATATTCCCACGTTGGGAATAATAGATAAGCTACAAGTAAAAAAGTGATAGACTTCTTCCTTCTCTATTATCCACATGGTATTAGGGCTATATTATCAAGTTATTTTCCAGTTCAATACTCAACACAATCATTCCAGCAGTTTTACCATCTCAGCAGGCGTACCACAATAGGTGATTTGGGGAAATGCGTAGATCATTTCTTCTGCGTTTTTGCTCTACGTTCTTCCCTTGCCAAACGGATTTCCTCGTTAATCTCGTCCAGGGTCATATCCTGAAGGCCATTCTTCTGTGCTTCAGCTCTAAGAGCCCAGAATGCTTCAAGCCCCTTATTTGTTTCTTCAGGTGCTTTAATCTCAAATGGAATCTTACGCTGCATTACAACAGCATTTGCAAAGATGTTCATTGCTGCATTAGCGCTCATACCAAACTGATTGCAGAGAGCGTCAAAAGCCGACTTGATTTTAGAGTCCATGCGGACGGTCATTGATACTTGTGCCATAATAATTGTATTGTTTATGGTGCAAATGTATTCAATTTATTTCATTCTGCAATAAATTTATAGCAATAATTTAAGGAACATGCCCTAATTAACTATATTTTCCATCCGAGAACAAATATAATAGTTAAGGGTTTATGACAAATTATTCAGCCTCCAAACTTCAGCCATCATCCATCAGCCCTCTTCCTTCTTACGTCTTCCTTCTTCCTTCTTCCTTGCTATTATCTACATGATATTAGGGGATTAATATTTATTCTGAAACAAGAGATTATTGTAATGATTAAAACTTCCCTTTACTAATTAGTTTAACTAACCTTAAATCATTGTTATATTTTTTGGCGTAGATAATAAAAGAACGAAAAATAAAATCGTTTATTTCATCATAATGTTGTTCTATATATTTCCACCATTCTGAGTTAATAACTATCCGATCTGGATATATAACATAAGGACCATCAAAATCCTTTTGTTTCGATTTCTCTACAACTTCTTCATTAGTAGTGAATTTTACCCAAGGAGACAGGAACCTATAGGGAACATTTTTGAGAAGTGGAGAGAGAATTTGTTTAATACCCATGGTATCACAATACCGTAAAAGTGATGATTCAACAATTCTACTTGATGCAACTTTAATAATATATGTCTTTCTCTGGATTTCTTTAAGGTATTTCGACATCATATCTTTATCGCCAAATGAGATCTCGTCCTCGAGAACTATTGACCATGCAAGAGCTGCCATTCTAATTAGAATTTTCTCATACGAAATAGAAAGTTCTTTACGTTCTTTTGCTAACGTAATAATAGCAACAAACCAAAAATATTTATATGATGTAACTGTGTTATCAAATACTCTATCCAGTTTCTTTGTGTCTAATGGCTCCTGTTTTACAATAAATGCACATTCAGTTTCAGGCACATTCACCTCTTCCTCTATATCATCTTCAGGCTCTTCAAGAACATTTTCATATTCTCCACTTCGAATATATTCTTGAACAACATTACGTTTGCTAGCAGGGAATAACCATCCAGGGCCCCAATTGGTTTCTTTTAGAAGATATCCTCCCATTTCTTGAAGTTCAGATTTATGCCGATCCGTATCTCCAACAATAATTATTGAGTTTTCAGAGAATTTTATGATTTTAAGTTCAGAATAAAGGACAGAGGTCTGTATCTTTTCTTGACCATTATTTGATTGCTCATTCTGGTGTTGAATGTCATCATTTGCTTCTTGCTCAAAAATATACTCAATGTAACCAAGCATAGCAAGTCTCATTTTTATAGCAACCTCTGTACGACCAAATATCTTTGCTAAAGATGCAAAGCTATCTCCATTTTTAAAATAGTTTACTAATAATTTTTCTTCATTATCTGTCCAAGGTTTTCCTCTCCTATCCCACGTATTCGAGGAATCCGTCGGAATGTTGTTTGCTGGAATGGGGGCGTTATTAGAAATAATTCGATTATTTTGTTCTGACGAGTGAAAATAATCTTCAACTTTTTGTGAGATATTTCTTTGTTTTGCACATTTATTTAAGAGCTTGTGCCAATCCGAGAGTTTCATCTTGGGATATTGCATGCCAAATTTATTCATACAATTTGACACCAACGTAAGCGTAGATATCTCCTCGTCCTTATCGAGCATTTCATCAATAAAGCTCTTTAAAGTGTAATTATCGTTAATATTATGCAATATATCTTGCTTCATTGTTGGAGATGAAATGGCCCTGGAAGCTGTATTATTATTTGAGAAATAATCGTTATAGTTTAGTAAGAATTGGGGTAAGTCATTAATTTTAAAGAGAACGTATTTCAATCCATTGGTTAGATATGCACTTAATATTTGCCCACGTTTGACAGATTTTTGTAAATTAAGTCTACTAAAGAAAGATACATATTCTCTTTCATTAAGTCTTGCTTTCGTTTTTTCTGGATCCCAACACGCAAACACCTCATTCTTTTCATCGTAACCTAAAAACAAGAAGGTTGAATCGCTTTTTTTTATAGAATCAAATTCGCTCCTACATGGTAATTGTGCTCTCGTCGTATTTTCTGGATATGGATTACCTGCATAGGTGAGACTTTTGATATAAATATAAAAGATTTTATCCTTTACACTCAGACTCAAAACATTCCCTTCATCTATTAACGAGATATCATCCTCTTGCTGGAATATCTCATTAAAAAACCATAAAAAAAATGCCTTATCCATATTATAAACTATTGAAAAGTTGGCTATTCTCTTTATATCCTGTTATATCAATTGATGGAACATCTGCCAGATTAGAACGGAAATGTACACTATTTACTTCTGGCGGGACATCTTTCTTTTGTATTGCAGGTATAACTTTAGAATCGAAGAATTCAAGAGTATCAGCCGCATAATTATAATCAAATTTCATATTTGAACACTCATTGACATGTGGCCCTATCGTCGTTAATATTATTTCCATGAGTTTCAAATTGGACTCAGTATTACTAATTCTCGATACTATCATATCAGATAGGTCGAAAATCGATTTCCCAATACCTGACGCATTAACAAAAACTGATGCGATTATTAAATCAGCACTATCATTAGGGAATAACTGTTCTATGGAGAAAATATGAGACCTATCAATTCCAGAAGTTGATTTTACTTCAATTTTGTCTATTGAGTCATTGAAATCATATTTATCTTCAGGTTCCACATGCCATGCTTTTATAAGATAATCTGGGTTCTTGCTACGTTCTATCACTAATAGCTCAGCCCATAACCCTCTCACTATTTCCTTTGAAAACTTATGTTGAAGTGTAAAGATTTCAATCACCTTAGAAATTTCTTCTTTTAACAAAACCACTTCAGGACGTACTGGTAATTTCTGTAAAACTATTGTCATTACCTGCAGGAAATACTTTATTAAATCCTGATCAGTTGAGTTCATCTGAATTATTGTAAATACCTTATCTGTGACAGATTTGCTTTCTACATCAGACAAAGAACACTTTCTATTAAACAATGACCTAAACAATGACAGTTTTATGTCAGAAACCTTTTCGTTATCAGCACACTCGATGAATAGCATTGGATAACCTTCATTAGAACAGCCAATTCTATGAGGCAAGTCACTATTTATCCGAGCGACTCTGAAACTCTTTTCCTCAATATCAGAAGCTAGCGTGCTTTGATATAAGATATACAATTCATCATTCGTCATCATAGTCATCTTCATAATCTTGTTCAACTGCAACATAACTATCACTGAACTCATTAGGATAATATACAGCAAAGTTGTAATAGTCCTTATTAGCTTCCCATTCTGAATCTTTTAAGGTAAAGTGGTGAATCTGAAAGCATATTGAATCTTCGAACTTAAATACATCATCACCTGGTAGTTTGTTATCAGGCGTTCGACCCATCATTAGTACAGGTTTGTCACCATTTAATGAACGACTACGCAATTCTGTTTCTTTTAACTCATATGCCATCTCAATTAAATAAACAAATTGGAGACCATATTGTTCATTTAAATAATTCAAGAATTGAATTGTCGCAATCTTACGTGCAATATTTGGCATATCTCCATATTGTATCATCTTAAAATACTCTACGAAAGACAATAAGTCAACACGAACAAATCTATGCTTACGCATTAAATTCGTCATCTCAGGATTCATTACTTCAAAGTTGCACTTAACCTCTTCAAGTAATTTTCTTATCACAATCTTGTTATGGTCTCTATAAGCTATTGAACCCATTGTACGCCAGCCGGACAACTTACTTCTAACAAGCCGAGTTGATAAGATATTGCTTCTGGTAGGGTTAAGTTTATCAGACATATGAAGCAGACTGATTCTTTTTACATATTCTTTTAGAGATGTGCAATTCTTTAATGTAGAGTGCATTATCTCCTCATGTTCCACATATGACTTATATTCTTCAATGCTCTTGAGTGGGAGAAATACTCTACAATAATCGATATATTTTTCCTTGTAACCAAAGAAACGACATCGTTGTTCTATTGTATCAGCAGTAGCTCTTCCCTTTGTTGTTCTAGGCATATAAGTCATAGAAAGGTTTTCAACAGTAAAACCTCGATTCAAAATGTTAGCGCCAACCAAAATGTGCGATGATGCAGTATCCCATTTAATATCATTCTCGGGAGCAACATCTATTGTTTCAACCTTTGATTGAACGAGATGTAATTTTGTTTTTAAAAGAACAGAACTAATATGTTTTAGAACCTCTTCGAACGGAGGCCTGTTTGAATCATATTTTGTTATCTCATTGTATGCTTCTTGGAATCGTTTAACAAGTTTTTTTCTTCCGAAATCACCTTCAGGAGAATGAATTGTGTTAAGCCAAAGTTCTAAACGTGATTTAATACCTTTATAAAAGAATTCATTTGAATATATGGTTCCATCAGGATGAACCATCATAGAGAGTGATTTAACTTCTTTTTCGCGTTGTATATACACTAGAACAGAAACGCTAACCAGATATTGTAAAAGGGCATTATCCAAAGAGTCGGGGTAAGTGTCATTATTTACCCTATCATATACATCTTTTATCTCATGTATAAGTTCGAACTTAGAGTTTTCAAAAAACACTTTTCCGCCTGTATACCCCTTACCTGGTGTTAGAACTGTGTGATATCTTGGAGATAGTTCATCGTTACTATCTATCAGAAACGCAGCTTGTGGTGTTGCCGTATATTGAATATACGACAAGCTAGGAAATGCTTGTCTTAGTTTTAATATACATGAATATATACGGCTCTGTTCATCTTCCTCCCATTCTTTTTTATCTCTGTTTTTCTTTGCATATGTATTAAAACTAGCCTGATCAGCTTCATCATCAATAATAATAACGCTAATATCCTGCAACAAGTTAGCAACTTTATAATCAGTGAAGATTCTGGTCAATCTATCAATGTGCTGTTGCTGTTTCATTGCTGGGAATAATAATGTACTTGAAGAGTATTTTATATATTTTGCGACCTCATTAATGTCCGCATCTATATTTTTGGGGTTATCTTCAAATATTGCATACCAGTCAGTTTCATTAACATTTAAATCATTTCGTATACGCCCATAGGTCTGATTATTAAGCGATGTAGTAATACCAGTAAGATAAATTATGATTCTATAATTATTATCGGCAGCTAGTGCAGATAAAGTCGTGTATGATAGTGTCTTTCCACTTTGAATGTATCCGACTGCGATATTCGTTATAGTACCTTTCTCGTAAGGAGGAATACAGTGGCTTAGAATATTCTGGGCTTCACTTATCACATTAATACGCCCTTCCTCGTCCAATTTATCTTGGGAAGCGATAAAGGCTTTCGTCCTCTCTCCTATTGTTATCTTTGGAAAACGGCGATGTTCGTCTTCAGATATTCCTATAATGCTAATTTTCTCTCCCATTATACACTTCCGAATATTGAATTAAACTTCATTCTAAAAGCATTACTATCCTTGATTTTTTCTTCATTCATTAATATCTCTGTTATAATCATTGCTCTGATGATAGTAGAGACAGATTCGTAACCATTCTTGTTGTCTACAAGTGAAGAAAAACGCTCGAAAAAGCGATGTTTCAAATTGATTACGGAACAATAATGCTTATCCCCAGTTTCAATTATATCATAGAAAGGGTCACTAGACAATTTTTCTTCTGCGCCAATAGATAAGAAAAATTCATTATTCCCTATTCGAACACGACTTTCAGACGACTCGATTGTGGGCCTTGCTACTGCAGGTTTTATTTCTCTTGGTTCTACGAATAACTCATCATGGCTTGCAACTTTAGGTATTGCAATGGTTATAGGCTTATCAAGCCCTGATGCAATTGTATTAACCAATTCGCTGGCTATTTGGCTTTTCTCGGTTTTATTCTTTGTCGGCGTATAATTTTTAGCCTGATCAAAGATTTTAAAGGTTTTATCTTTACGCAAATCATCTCCCAGCATCTCTATGAACGCATCCAATTCTGCATCTTGAGTAAAGGAATTTTTTGTAAAACTAACAGAGAATCCCTCTAGTTCCAGTTCTCCATATATTCTTTTATATTGAGGAGAGCCCACATCACCACACAATTTTTTGGGGCGATATTTCGTGTCATAGCTTGTACCGATAACTTTATTTCTTCTAAACAGCAGAAAACCATTATCTGTGTTTGTACTCATCGTATTCAGAATGCCGATAAATCCTTTTACTTTATATGGACCTGCTTCAAACCAAATATCTTTTTTCCATTTTATAGGAGGCTCATCAGGAGTTTTCCAATATGGTGTTACCAATGGTTTTAAATCAACATCTTTTATTGTATCGTCATTCACTATAAGTTCAAGTATATCCTTCCTCAAAAACTTTGTATAAATACTGGCCAAATGTTTTTTGATTGATGATATCTGTCTACCTACAGGTTTATTTTGAGACAACTTCTTTAACCTTATAATCGTATAATGCAGATGTTTATCGCATGGTTCTTCTAATACATTTAACTCTGTTTCTTCATTTGCAACAACTTCATCTAAATCGAAAGTGACGGTCTTCTTTACAGGTTCACCATATGCAGATGTCTCAACACTCCACAAATTTGAAAGCCAAATAGAGGACACTTTCATACCCATTCCATATTCATTAAGGCCAGATGCATCTAATGGAACGTTAGCTAATTCAAAGGCTCTATCAAATTTTGATTCTTCAATGCCATATGCATTATCCCTAATAGTTATTAGGTCCCTATCGACATCAATGCTAATTTTAACGGTTAGTTTGTGTCTAGGGTTAACTTTCTCAAGCAAGTCTTGATGATCTAGATAGCTTTGAATTGAATTATCTACATATTCGCCAATCGCATGCCATACATGATTGCTAATATAACGAAATGTAGAATATACTAGTGGTTTTGTTGCAATAGATACTTTCATATTTTGATTAGATTTTTAGCTATATGTTTTACAATGGTAACGTTAACTGCATTCCCTAATGCTTCAAAAGATCTTGTCATAGAAAGCGCAAAATGGTCGTTGCCGAATTTCAGTTTCATCATACCTTGAAGTTTTGCAGCTTCATCTCTAGTCATATAACGGCCATATTCAGGCTCACCAGATTTGACGGATTTTCTAGGCAATTTAATCCAAGGGATGATTGGGATCTGTGTCCCAACTAAATTTAAGGCTGGAGAGAATGTAGGTAACTTAACACGGATTCCTGAAGCCCTATACTGTATTATCTTATCATAAATAGTGGGCTCAACATCATCTCCACAGTTCCATTCAAATTTTAAATGACTGTTTTCAAAATTACGAACCTTAGTAATCCACGGCTTTAGCCATTTCTTGTTTTTATTATAGAATTCCCTATTTTGTTCAATATATCTAATCTTCCATTTTGGGAAAACTTTGCTTTTATCTGCCTGTGCATATATGGGGAGACAATTTAGTAATTGCCTTTTATTGCTACCTTCAACAGGTCGTCCAAGATGACCACGTTTTCCTCTAAGCATATTATTTGTTTGAAATGCAGGTGCAACCTCCCTAAATTCATAATTTGCTCCAAATTCCATCGCCCATATTGGGAAACGTGGAATAGATTGACCATGTTTTATTATAAGGTCTATGAATTCTTGCCATATAGACAATTGAAAACGCGTTTCCTTTTTGATGGGTATATAATTTGTCTCATCAACATCTAAAATTCTACTAATATCACAGTTTTTTGCTGAGGGAGGTTCGGGAAATCGAAAATCATCTATGCTACCAATGTCTTTTCGAACACCCACAATATAAATACGCTTACGATGCTGCGGAATACCAAACTGATGAGGGGACAAAATGCGTTCTGTTACACAATATTGACGATCTTTTAACATTTGCTCTATTGTGGCCCACGTATTACCATTGTCATGCCCCTTAAGATTAGCTACATTTTCCAAAAAAACATACCTGGGATGATGCTCATCAATAATTGCACAAATATTGTAGAATAGATTTCCTCGCCCTTCATCCTTAAAACCTTGTCTTTTGCCAGCCTGACTAAAAGGCTGACAGGGGAAACCTGCACATAAGATATCATGTGCTGGGATATCTTTGGGATTAATTTTTGTTATATCTCCTTCTATTCTTGTGCCGGGAAAGTTAATAGTATACAGTTTGCGCAAGTCTTCACGCAATTCTGAAGCAAATACACATTCATGTCCCAATTCGCTCAACGCAAAATGAAAACCACCTAATCCGGCAAATAAATCTATAAATTTGTATTTTTTCTTTGTCATATCATGGTTTCGGGCCACGAAAAAGCCCCCTTTCGTTTTTTGAAAGAGGGCGTAGCAGAGATTGAGAGGAACAAGGCTTAGCACGGCCTACACCAGACAACAATCATTCTGTCCACGCCCTCGTAGTGAAGAGCGTAAACATCCGTTGCCTTGTCTGACTGGCGTGTTCTGAGAAGTGCTAATTCTGTTCCAACAGTCTTATCAAGGATGTATAAAACGCAATAATCGTTAAATCAAATTTGTTAATTACTCACTATGAGCAATCAGACTATATCTTCAGGTTTTGAACGGGCACAAACTAAGAGACCTCAGGATACAAAAGAAGCGCGAGCTATGGCTCTTCTCTTGAATCGTGAGGTCGTAGGAATGTACCCGTATTACAAAGATTAAGTCATGCCCGCGCCATATGCACGGGCATCCGCTGACTTATTCAAAGTAATACATCATTGAAATTTCCTACGTTTCACGATTCTCTGAATAAATAGCTGATGCTATTATTTACCCACAAAAATATACCGCCTCCCTGCGCTCAGGGAACACGCCTTAGAGTGCGTCATTTAAGACTTATGAGCGATATTCATTTGCAAAAATACAAATAAAATTGATAATTGAAAATTGATAATTGAAAATTTTATTGCAGCACTTCCTTATTTCGAGGCAAAGCCTTAGCAAAAAGGGGGTCGAATTCGACCCCTTTAAATGTACAAATAAAAATCAGCACCTTGTGGGGTGCTGATTAGTTCCGTATTATATATTGTTAATTGATTGTTTGTAGGATTCAAGAGGATTTTATATGATTTTAGAGGACGTCCTCTTGTTTCCTCTACTTTCCTCACCAGTCCTCTTTTCGTCATCTTGCTTTCTCTCTTATTCTCTTCAGCTCTGCCTCTAGTTCTTTTATTCTCAGCTCTTGCCGTTTGATTGTGGCTTCCATTTCCCTCATCTTGCGGTCTTGCTCCGCTCGATATCCCGTGCGTACCCTATACATGCGCTCTTTCATCCCTCCCTCCTTGCGGAAGCGGTCTTCCAGGGTGGCGAGATAACCGTTCATCAGTACATCTATCTGGCAGCACATCGTGTAACCGGTATTCGCCATTTCCTCGTCGTTCCACTTCTGGAAGAATGGCTCATAATCAGCGAGGCGGTTGTGTGCTTTTGTGAACTCGCGCATCGCAAGGTAGCGGGGATGCTTGTTGTTCCAAAGGGGCAGCTTGCGCGAAAGAAGATAGTCCTTGAAATCTTCTCTCAACTCATGAATGCTCGAACGAGCCACATTCAGCAGTCTCAGTTCCATCTCTGTAGAGGTCTTGCCGTCTTCCGAGCCTTCAATGATGTTCTGCTTGCCAGAGCGGGCTGCCTGCACCATCTGGTCAACGGTCCTGTCGCCGTACTTGGGCAGGAAACGCTCGCGGAACACAAAAGAAAATGTTATTTATTTTAGAAAAGGATGGGGAAAAGCAGTTGTTCGGGATTTCCGAACATCTGCTTTTCAACGATAACGATAACGTCAACGTAAACTTTTCAACTACCTTTGGATATCTGAACGCCTATGCTACGTCTACGCTACGCCCTTGCTACAAAGGATAAGAAAGGAGCATCAAAGGATCACTAAAATAGGAGTAAAGGAGTGCAAAAAAAGAGCCTGCCTCGCGGCAAGCTCAATTAATAACTAATGTTAGCTGAATTCAATTCTGTGATTTTTATCAATTCTATTATGGTCAAAAGAACTGGTGCAAAGGTACGGTGATTCCATAGATTGCACAATACCCAAAATATGTGATTTTAGTCTTCCAGATAGTAAACTACGGTTGTTACTACGCGGATGTTCTTGAGCCAGGGAGTGTTCTGGTCGCGGTCCTCGATGCTGAACTGACCCTGGTCGGCTGTCTTTATCTTGCCCAACTCGCTTTCTGAATCCTCGGCAAACTGCTCGGCAGTCTTACGGGCATTACGGGTAGCCTCGGCAATCATCTCGGGCTTGATCTTGTTCAGACCAGTGAACTCGTAGCTGACAGAGGAACCCTCGTCATACTCGTTACCTACAATGGTAACACCCTTGCGCATCAACTCGGCCTGCTTAGTGACGAGCTTGCGCACCAGATCCACGTTCTTGCTGACAACGGTTACCACGCAGTTGGCCTTGTAACGGTAACGTACCTGCTCGCTGCTGTAGCTCATATTGGCCTGTTGGTCAACCAGAGTGGGAGGTGCTACAGAGATTTCCTCATCGCTCAGATTGTTTTGTTTCAGGAAGGCAACCACGGTCTTGGTGTTTGCTTCGATGCGCTCATATAGTTCTGCAGGATCGTTGCCCAACTCCTTGAACTTGAGCGGCCACGTAACCTTGTCTGCCTTCATTTCTTTCTCACACAAGCCCTTGGCTGTGACGGTACGGTCCATCTCCTTGAACTTAACAATACCACTCTTGATGGCTCCTCCTGCCAGGAAGAGACCGATGGCCAGGACTACTGCCTCGCCAATGTACTTGAACTGAATGTCTTTCATAACATTATGGTTTATGAACTGTAAATTGATATTATTTCTTCTGCAAATATAGATATAAACAGAAGAAGTCAGTTCAAATTGCAGTCAGATTTAACAAAAGTTGATAATCATTTTAAGATTTTAGGCTTTGATATGAGTTGGGGATCATAAACTGTAACCTAATGACCACTCTACGGAGTAGGAACGGTCAAACTGATGAGCGCGGAGGTCGAGACCGGCAAATAGTCCGCTCTGCTGACCAAAGTGATAGCGTATGCCAATCTTCTCGAAGGTGCGGCTGATGTCCTCCGTGAGTCCGCAACGCTTATACAGATATACACCTGCGGCAATATGAAGTGAGATACGCCGGTACCAGAATTCCTGCTTCAGGTATGCCCCGATGCGAAGGGGAGAATATCCGTCAGGGTCTTCCTGCCCCTTGAGCAATAGGTCTGTCTGCCTGTAATTGTTGGCGTCTAAGTCAGCCTCCAGTCCAATGCCGGTTGCAAAGACGGGGGTATAACGCCAGACGGCTTCTGTTCCCATTACTCCGCGGAAACGCGCAGGAGGGGTACGTGCCGGGTCATCAGAGGCAAGAATCCCGTCAAGCTCTATCGGACAGCTATGTACGCCGGCAGCGGCAAAGAGGTTGTAGTGTATCCCCTTGGCGTACTCGGGCTTCTGGGGTGCTTCTGCGCTCTTAGGCTCATATGCTTTCTGTCCCAGGTAATGACGGACTCCTAAACTTACTGCCATCTCGTTGATACCCTGATTGGGAGAACGGAACATTCCATTGGAGTGATGCGTCAGATAGAAACCTGCCTGTAGCGCCCATTGTGGGGTGAACATCCACTCGGCCTGCAGACCTGCTCCTAACATGGCAAAGACCTTAGAGCCTATGTAGAGGTTCTTGGGGTTCGTGTAATAGTCGTAATTCTGACTTGAATATGCCATACCCAGTTCTATTAGCGGACCTGCCTTGAATTGCCTGGTACGCACCAGATTGAACTCGGCAAAGCCGTACAGGTTAATGATATCACCCAGACGGGAATCGTTCTTGAAATTCAATGCTCCCATTCTGGCATAAGAGAGTCCTATGCCGAATGTTGGATAGTTGAAAGCCCGCTCGAACCAATTACCGTCCTTAGGCAGGGTGGACAGCCCGATTTTGGTATCGAAGATACCGTAGTTATGGGTGTCTATCAGGTTGGAGTAGATGTTATGCCCATTCAGTACATGACTGTATCTGCCATCGGCACTGATGCTGAGATGATTACGGTCTATGCTCTGTGCTGACATAGTGCAGATGCCTGTCAGCAGGGAGATAGCGAATATTGATAAGCGAGCTTTTTTCTTCATTATTCTGCTTTTATGGTGGTTAGTTGTATAAGGTTTTCTGGTGTGTCACCCGTGAAGAGGGTGTAAGTGTTTCCCTTCTGAAGCAGGGGAGATGAATAGAGGATGGTTAGTGTAGGGTAGGATGGTGTCTCTATCACGGCTAGTTCATTACCCTCGGCATCTGCAATCTTGACATAGCGCTTTACATCCTTATTCTTATAAAGGCGGAAGTAAGCCTGCGTAGATTTGTCAGCCATGGGCTGGTCGCTCTTATAGCCGACTCCGATGACCGTCCCCCCGTTGCAATAGAAATGGTTCACGTCAAAGGCTGCCTCAGCGCCCTCGGGACTATATGTACTGATGATGCCCCCATTGACGAACAGGTCGCCCTTGGAATCCAGCCCGTCGTTAGTAAGACTGGATGTAAAGGTAAAGCCACCGTTCACGTTCACTGATGAACCAGCCTTGAGGGGATCGTCATAGGTGGCTATGTAGTGGTTGCCACCATTGATGGTTATATTCTTGGCTGCTGCAAGTCCCACGGCACCATTATGTCCAAGGGTCTTGATGAAGAGTTGTCCGCCATTGATGTTGATATTGTTAGCCATCACGGCACGTGCACCCAGAGTAGGGTTGTTCAGGAAGTCGGCATCGGTGAGGGTGCCACTACCTGTCATCAGGAAGTAGAGGCTTCCGTCCTCTATCGTTACATCGCCTGAAGTGACAATACACTTGCCATTGAACGCCTCATTGTAGAAATTCAGTGCATAGTCTGTACAGACGGTTAGGTCGCAGTTTGCTGTGATGCCGGATAGCAAGGTACCCGCCTCTGCAACTGCCAGCTTGCAGGGATGCAGACTGTTCAGGCTGATTCGTCCATTTTCGGACTTTCCGCTAATCAGCAACTCTACACCCTCTAATTCTGTTGCCAAGGAAATGGAATCACCGTTAACATCAACATTTATGCCAGTGAGATTGCCGTTGACCTTGGCATAACCATCGCTAAACTGGATGTCTATGATACGTTGAACATTGAACATTGAACATTGAACATTGAACGTTGACCATTGACCATTGACCATTGAACGTTGACCATTGACCATTGAACATTGAATAGGAGCATAGCGGGTATCGAAATTGAAGAAATGCTTCAGGCTGTCGGGGATAAAGGCAGGGGTGGGGTAGATGCCCGCATGTTTAGTCTTGACTTCCTTTATCCCGTCTATAGGATATTCGTGCACGGCATCCTCGCGTGTCACGGTCATCATGCCATCCTTGTAGTCTATGGTGGAGATACCGTCAGAGAACTCCTGTTGAACGGTGCCAGGCAGTGTAACAGTGTTGTCCTCGTGCTGGGATGTTACGTCATTACCTATAATATAAATGGCTGACGGAGTAATCTCCTTGGCGTATTCCGCTTCGTTATATTCGTCGTGGGGCCATGTTGCAGAAGCCATTTCCTGATTGAAGATGGCGTAGTTGTCCTCCAGGAACGACATCATATACTCTACCTCTTCCTGAGGTGTTGCGGCAATCTTCTTGCTGTTCTTATAGGTTGAAAGCCAACGTGCTCTCTCGCGTTCCCATGCTCCGGAGGTTGCAAACAGGTTGGCGTACTTCTCCATGATGGCCCTGACATTCCGGAGCGACAATTGATGGGTAGAGAGGTATTGCCAGCGATTGTTCATCTTGGTGGCAAAGTCGTCGGGACGGATATTCTTGGCTTTGAAACGGTGTATCATATGGTGATAACCCAATTTCTCGCCCCATGCCATCTGCTTGATGTCCCGACCGGTCTCGTCACCTCCAGCATACCTTCCGATGGAGCCATCCAAATCCCAGAGGGTAAACAGGTACTTGGCTTCCTTGTCCCGGTTGCGTACACTCAGATAGTAGTTCTTCTTCTGGTTGTCGAGCAACTGGAAGGCCTGAACAAAGAGGATAAAGTCAATCACATTCTCTTCGTAGAGCTTATCCGTGTAATGGGTGTTGAAGTCGGTATTGTCCGTTCGCAGATAGTCTATGATATCGCATATGGGGTCGAAGAATGCCTGAGTGACAGTATCATCGGGGTACTTCTGCTCCCATCCGTAGGAATCCTTGGATTCTATATAGGGCCATAGGAAGGAGTCGTTGGCAGGCCTGTCAGTGTAACCCGAAAGGTAGGTCTCGCCACATTCCCAGATAGCTTTCCACAGCAAGCCTCTCTTTACCTCTGGTGTTGTGTCGGTGGCTTCCTTGGTTTTCTTCAGGTTCAGCTTCTTGCGGTCGATCTTGTCGGTAAAGCACATCAGACCATAATAGCTGCCATTCACAAATACCTCTACGAATTCGCCCTGTGTACCGTTGCACTGGTAGCGGTTGTCTGTCTCGTATGGCAGTTTGTCGACGGCAGTCCACAGGTCCATCATTACACGGTTACGCATACGACTGTAGTCGGTATATTCAGATGCCAGAATCCAGTCATCATCCTTGCGGTAACCCAGCAGATGAACATCCTGACTCTCACCGTCCTTTACCAGTTCCATATTGAAGCTCTTCTTGGCCTTGGAACCGGATGTTGCACCTCGTGGACGAATCATTATCTCGGAGTTGAAACATGCCAATCCCCCAATCTGCGAATCTTTCTGCTTGGTACGGCAGCGGGCATCTATCACGCTTAGGTAGCCAGGGTATTTCCTGGTATGGTTCTCGTTGTCCTTGGAAATGGAGTAATTGGCAGACATCTCCTCCAACGGACAGTCTATAACTATAAAGGGCAGGGT
>JAEEGF012115211.1_pt1 | contig 16752 bp, 7 predicted proteins | sample 9134171 | NCBI WGS metagenome assembly JAEEGF01 (sample SAMN16246542, study PRJNA631951) | gut metagenome | biome: gut microbiome; feature: rumen; material: AP-attached | host: Bos | place: Iran: Karaj | collected 2018-10
TTTTGGACATATTCAGACAGCAGTAATGTATGGAAAGCTTAAGGGGGTTGACATCAGAAAGGTCGGTTCGGGAAATGCGGGAACCACCAATACGCTCAGGGTCCTTGGACCGAAGGCGGGATTTATAGTACTTCTGGGAGATATGCTCAAGTGCATGGCAGCGATTTTTATAAGCTACCTGCTCTTTGGAAGGCAGCATCCCGAACTTCAGATACTCTATATGACTTATACGGCTGCAGGTGCTGTTCTGGGACATGATTTCCCTCTGCACCTTCATTTTAAGGGCGGCAAGGGTATCGCCTGCACAGCCGGTTACACTATTCATCTGGGAATTGTGTACCATTGGAGCTTTATCCTTATGGGACTTATTTCTTTTTTCCTGCCGCTGAACATTTTCCACATCGTGTCAGTGTGCAGTCTGTGTTATTACACCGCACTTCTTATCATGGTGATAATATGCGGGCAGTGCGGAATCTTTTTTGGTAAGTTCGGAGCATTCCCTCCCCAGGGCGTACTGATCGAGGTATACATACTTCTTGCGCTCCTGACAGCACTTGCGTATTTCCAGCACAGAGGCAATATCAAAAAGCTTCTTCAGGGCAAAGAGAGAAAGACATATATTTTCAAGAAGAACAAAATAGACTAAATAATCCGGAGGATTAAATTGAGTAAGAAGATAGGAGTTATCGGTGCAGGAAGCTGGGGCATTGCCCTGGCTTATGTACTTTCCAAGAACGGCCACGATGTGACCGTGTGGTCCAGAAGTCAGGCTTCTGTTGACAAGCTTACAGCATACAGGGGCAATGAGGACAAGCTCCCCGGGGTTCATCTTCCCGAGAGCGTATCATATACCTGCGATATAGCATCTGCTGTACAAGATAAAGAGATCCTGGTGCTTGTTGTGCCCTCTGCGCACATGAGGGAAACAGTTAAACTGATCGCACCTTATGTTGCTGAAGATAAAGACGGAATGCCTGTCATAGTCAACTGTACAAAAGGTATTGAAGAGTCAACGCTTATGCTCATGTCAGATGTGATACTGGATGAGCTTCCGGGCAGAAATGTCTGCGTATTATCCGGTCCGTCCCACGCAGAAGAAGTCGGAAAGGACATGCCCACAACAATTGTTGTAGGCGCATTTGACCGTGATACTGCCAAGCTTGTACAGGACGTGTTCATGAATGATACCTTCAGGGTTTATATAAGCCCTGATATGCTCGGAATAGAGATCGGCGCAGCTCTCAAGAACGTAATAGCACTGGCTGCCGGAATGGCAGACGGCTACGGCCTTGGAGACAACGCCAAAGCAGCCCTCATAACCCGAGGCATCGCCGAGATATCAAGGCTTGGCATGGCAATGGGCGGTGAGTTCGAGACCTTCGCAGGCCTCTCCGGAATAGGTGACCTGGTTGTCACCTGCGCATCCATGCACTCCAGGAACCGCCGCGCAGGTATCCTTATCGGCCAGGGCAAGTCCATGCAGTAAGCAATGGATGAAGTCAAGATGGTCGTAGAAGGCGTTTTCAGCGCAAAGGCTGCCCTTGCCCTGTCAGAGCAGTATGAAGTCGACATGCCAATCGTAAAGGGAGTCAATGAGATCCTCTTTGAAGGAAAGGCAGTGGGCGACGGAATCAGGGATCTGATGATGAGAGAGAGACGCAGAGAGAATTCATCACTGGACTGGTGAGCAGTAATCAGCGGATAGGCCCTGCTCCGGCGCATTACCGGTGTTGGAGCAGGGGTGTATTTGCCGGTGTTGGAGCAGGGTGGTTTGCCGGCATCGGAGCAGGTGTATTTGCCTGTGTTGGAGCAGGATGGCTTTACCGTCGTCGGAGCAGGGTGGCTTGCCTGTGTTTGAGCAGGATGGACTTACCGTCGTCGGAGCCGGTGGGTTTGCCTGTGTTGGAGCAGGATGGACTTACCGTCGTCGGAGCCGGTGGGTTTGCCTGTGTTGGAGCAGGATGACTTTACCGCTGCTGAAAAAGCGAGTCTTGTCAGCGCCGTAAGGTTTCATAAGATTTTTATACTCTTTACTTTATCTGCTTGATAAGGTATCATATCAAATGATTCAAAAATCTTTGTTTCAAAAAAGATGTTGTCCAATTCTGTGGCACATCTGTTTCCTTAATTTATTGAAATAACTGTGGTTAATAGAAGCTATGCAGTTTCATCCGAATTACATAATTAGTCAAAAAGATTATGAAGAATTTTGTTTCGATATCCGCTTTTCTAAATTCGTTGAAAATGAGGTTGGATAATTTGGGAACAACTTGATTTTAAATTCATTGAAAAATAGTCGACTAATTATTGGTTCATCCGGATTTCAAAAATCGTTGAAAAAGATGTCGACAAATTTCATGGTTCATCCGGATTTCAAAAATCGTCGAAAAAGATGTCGACAAATTTTATGGTTCATCCGGATTTCAAAAATCGTCGAAAAAGATGTCGGCAAATTTTTCGCTTCATCCGGATTTCAAAATTCATCGAAAGAGATGTTGACCTTTTTTTTGCTACTTCTCAATGCAGAATTTTTTAAAAACAGATGAGACTAATTCTTGGGATTTCACTCATATTTCGTGATTTGTGGTCAAAAATGATGCTGAAAATGCGATTTTGCTTTGAAGTAAAAGCAAGAAGTAACTGAAGAAATCGCATACTCTTATAGAATGTGAGTTTTGTTGACAACTATTTTAAGGAAAAATCAAATATAGTTGAGTTGAAAAAAACACTGACATCTATAAATGGAAAAAATCAAAAAAAGATGTTGACCATTTTATGGCACCATCTCAATGCAGAATTTTTCAAAAACAGATGAGGACAATTCTTGAAAATACATCAGAAAAAATAAAACCCAGAGGGGGACACGATGAAAGACTATCTGGTCAATGCAAAAAATCAAACCCAGAGGGTGGACACGATGAAAACCTATTTAGGCTGTATTAAAAAATGAATCCGTACAGTGGACACCGGTTAAGAGGTATTTCTTATTGGTAATCACCCTTGAGAATAATTGGACAACCAGTAATCAAGCAAAAAAGGAAAAACTATGAAATTGCAGATAGGCTGCAAGGAAAGAGAGGACAATGATTAATTACAAAGAAGAACTGAACAATCAGTTAAGTGAGCTGCGACAATTAGAAGAAGAAACTAAAAGAAGATTAAAAAGCTATAAAGGATTGGAAAAGGGGAATGTCAGGGCTTGTACACATAATGGCACAACGCAGTATTACTTCAGGAAAACAGGTGAAAAGAAAGAGCACTATATTTCCGGAATTGAAAAAAGCAAAATACAACTTCTTGTTCAGAGAGATTATGATGATAAGATCTTGAAAAAGCTCCAGGAGATGATAAAAAGACTGGATAAGTTCAATGAAGCTTACGATAGTGGCAATATCGTTAACTATTACAACAATCTCCCTGTAGGAAGGCGAAAATTGATCGATCCCATAATACCTACAAGCCAGATGATTATTGACGAGTGGTACAGGAATAATCCGGGGAGTAAGAATTCTTATAAGATTAAACATGAGTTTCCTACATTAAGAGGAGAAGTTGTGCGTTCCAAGTCTGAGAAAATGATAGCGGATCTTTTGCACACGAAGGGAATCCCCTATGTATGTGAACCTGAAGTCCTGCTCCGTGATGGCAGTAGAGCATGTCCGGATTTTCTGGCATTAAATGTGAAAAGAAATAAGTCGGTGTACATAGAGCATCTTGGTCTCGTTGACCAACAGGTGTATGCCACCAGGAATTTTAATAAGCTTATCGATTATGAAGAAGTAGGGATTGTATTGGGCGATAATCTCATTATCACTATGGAAACTGAAGAAAGACCTCTTGATATGAAGGTGGTAGAAAAGAAGATTGAACAGTTCCTTTTATGATAAACTTGGGCGTGATTACAGTTGAAATATGCATTAGAGTTCTTAATATTTTTCTAGAATTTTAATCTAATTTTCTAAATTATTTATCTAATTTTCAGAAAATATCACTCAAATTTATAAATTAAAATTAAATTGACCGAATAAGCGAACGCGACAACCGAATAGACAGAAAGCATTGTATTAATAATCTCAAATGTTAGAATTTTGCCATGGTACGGCCTTGGGTTATTATACCCTGACGGATGTAAAACGTGTCACTAATCGATGATGATACTAAAGAATCTGAGAATGAATCGGGGATGGATGAAGAAGCAGTTCAGATTGTTTTTGATGCCAATGGCGGATTATTTGATAATCAGGAGCAGACAGTGACATTTAATGTCTTAAAAGGAACTCCTTTATCAGTAATTGAGGCAGAACCTGTAAGAGCGGGCTATGAATTTGGCGGCTGGTTTCTTGATTCAGAGTTTACGAAGGCTGCAGATCCGAATGAATTCGTTGTCACGGAGAATGCAGTTCTCTTTGCTAAGTGGCAGGAGGCTGCTGATCTTGACAAAGAAAGCATCCTGATGGCAGCTGAGGCCGGGATCTACCTTGTTGTATATGCAGACAACACCAAAGTAGGCAATGCGACCGTTACTATCGTAGGAAAAGGTGCCTACGGAGGTACTAAGACCGTTAAGTTCAAGGTATTGGCAAGAAGATTTAAGTAAGATTCAGATCCCTGCAATCCATTTCCACGGGTTGCAGGGATTGTTATTTGGCTTTGTTGTGATAAGATATATAGAATTTGTGCCTGTTATTTCTTTTTTCTTCGGGCGCAGATTTAACAACAGACTCTGGATCTGCATTGCCCTGTCTGTTGTCGGTCTGTACCTGTTGTGCATGAAGGGGAGTTTTTATCTTGAAATCTTAATCCTGCGATAGCTTCGATCGCCATGTGTCTGGAAAGCGTATTTGGAACACTGTCCGGCTTTACGAGACAGGATTAACACTTCGCAGAGAAGCATAGTAACCCGCTTCTTCCGGATTTTCAAATTCCAGCTCGGTTCCTTTTTCGAAAAGCGCCACTACCTCTGTGAATGGAATGGGCTTTCCGTAATAGTATCCCTGAATCCTGGTACATCCGATCTCCTTAAGAAATTGTACCTGCTCAGCCTCCTCAACGCCCTCACACAGGGTTTCCATTCCAAGGCTTATTGCCATGTTCACCATATGAGTCAGAATAATCTTTCCGCCATCTTCATCACCAAAGCAGTCCATAAAACGCATATCGAACTTAATGAGATCAAATCGAATCTGGTGGAGGACATCAAGAGAAGAGTAGCCGCTTCCGAAATCATCCATCCACACAGGGAATCCCAGATTCTGGAATCTTGCCACCTGCTCCTTCATATACTCAAAGTCTCCTCCGATGACACTTTCCGTGATCTCAATGCTGATCTTGGAACGTTCTATCCCGGCGCCATCCACTCTGCGCCGGATTTCCTCAACAATATCGCAACTTTCAAAGTCCATCCTTGACAGGTTGATGGACTGGGGAACCTGATAGAATCCGGCTGCTGTCTGTTGTTTCATCTTGTTAAGAACTTCATCTACAACATAGAGGTCAAGTTTATAGATGAGTTTAGACTGCTCAAGAGCAGGAATAAAAAATGCGGGTGAAAGGAACCCAAGTTCAGGGTCTATCCAACGGGCAAGTGCCTCTTCATCGCATACCTTTCCACTTGAGGTTCTCACAATTGGCTGATAGTATACCTGCACCCATCCCTCTTCAAGTGCACGATCCAGGTTATGGATAACGTGGTTGTCAATCTCATTCCTTTTTAGCATTTCAGCATCATAATAGGTTATGGAAGAGGACAACTCACCTTTTTTAGTGTCACTGGCATACTTTGCGCGGTCGCAGGCAATGTTCGTGTCAACATCCTCAAGTTTATCGGAATAGATTCCCACACGTAAGGGAAGTCTTTTTCCATCCATCGCAGTCTCGCACTCCTGTAATACTCCGGCAAGAATCCGCTCAACTTCTGCACCATCTGCAACTGCCGCGAACTGGTCGCCGTTGAATCTGCATACCCTGTTTTCTCCAAAATGACGCGACAGTATCCTGGCAAAATCCATAATCAGTTTATCGCCCATTTTAAAACCGTTCTGCCTGTTATAATTCCCAGTTCCGATGATATTCATATATACCATGACAGCTTCTTTGTCCTCTTGCCGCAGAATATCCCGCTCCTGTTTGGCCAGGGTAAAAAAACTCCTCATGTTGGGAAGGTCTGTCAGCCTGTCATGGAAGAGCTGATGATTCAGATCATCGATATTATGCCTGATCTGATCCCTCATTTTTCCAAATGCATTGGTAAGTGCACCAATCTCATTTTTTCCCTGATATGTAAGATCAACGTTGTAGTCAGAATTCGCGAGTTTTTGGGACGCATCCGTAAGCTGCTTTAATGGTTTCGTTATTGCACCCATGACAAAAAAGATCAAAAGCACAAAGATCAGGATAACCACCAGAGTTATAAATGTGGTACCCTGCCAAAGCTTGGTCCAGGACGCGTTGATCTCATCAACAGGTACCACGCAGGTCAGTTTCATTCCGTTTGAGAGGGTAGAAAAGGACAGCTGTTTCTCCTTCCCGTCACTCATATAGCGGATAAGCTCATTTCCACTGTTATCAACCTCTAATATCTCCCTTGGAACATTTATTTTAAAATCATATATATAACTGTATATGGGCATTTCAGGATGATATATCACATGCCCGTCTGCATTGGCAAGGCATACATATCCTGTTTTATAGAAGCATATGTCACTTAACTCTGCAGCCAGTGAGTTGCAGGAAATGTCTACCCCCAGGACTCCTATGAGCATTCCGGCCTTATATACAGGAACCATATATGAGCAGACCCATTCTCCCTGACAGATGTAAGGGCCGACCCATCCCGGGCACCCCATATTCACTGCGGTATCATACCAGGAAGCTTCCAGCCCTTCATTGGGTGTAAGGTTGGATGCATCAATGGGAGGCTGTTCAATCAGTCCCGTTTTTCCCTGTTGCATGAAAAAGAATCCATGTTCTTCTCTGCTAAGGAGCGGACTAATACAGTAATAGTAGGAGATAACGCCCCGAGTATTGTCTGCAACGCCGGAAAATATCCTTTCTATCCCGTTACAGTATTCTTTCAGATAATTATTGAGAGCGCTTACCTGTTCGGGAGTCTGGATTGTTTCTACCGTCCCTGCCTTAACAGCACCGCATTCAACCAATAAAACGCTATCCAGGTCATCAATCGCAATGTTCGCTACAATCTCTGATGACTGCTGGATACTTGTAAAATAGTTCTCGAGAATCCTTTTTGTGCCTTCATTGATCAGGTTCATTGTATCTACGGAACTGTTATCGGTCTCATTCCTCAGAATTAAATGATTGGCACCGGAAACGGCTATTATACTTGTCAGGATCACGAGGACGGTGATCAGCGTGATAGTTGAACGTATCGACCTCATTTAATATCAGCTCCTTTTTTTATTTAATGGACATTTCACGATACTTGTTTTTTACAGAACCATTCCAGGAAGCCTGAATACCTTCAAGCCTTTCAGACGTCACATAGTAACGTTGCCTGGAATAGAGCGGAATCCATGCTGCATCGTCCTGGACAATGACACGTTCAAGTTCCTGATACTCATTTATACGCATATCCCTGTCTGAAATGGTTCTGGCCTTTTGTATGCGCTGCATCACATTTTCCTTAGGGTAACAAAGACTTCTGAAGGTCGTATTATGCTCATTGCCAAAAAATGTGTATATGAAATTGTCGGGATCATTAAAATCCGCCATCCATTGAGCTGTGTAACATGCGAGTTCGCCGTTTTTTCTTCTGCTCATAAAATCACTTTCATCCACCACGTCGATAGTCGCTCTTATTCCCACATCTTTCCACATGGATGCTGCCAGTCTCATAACAGACAACTCCCAGCGTGTTGAAGATGAATTGATACTGACAGTCAAGGCAAAACCATTGGGATAACCTGCTTCTGCCAGCAGAGACGCGGCTTTTGGGGGATCATAGGGTATCTCCGGCAAATCAGGGTTATAACCATAGAGACCGTGTGGAAAAATTCCGTTTTCGACGCTTCCGTTTTCTCCGTAAACGGCAGCAAGAAGTGCCGGCCTGTTTAATGCCAGCTGCATAGCCTTACGCACTCGAACATCGTCAAGAGGCGCGATGCTCTCATTTATCGCAATGTAAGCTATTCCAATGCGCTGAACCTTAAAAAGCCTGTCTTTATATTTGCTTCCATGAATAAAGAACTCAGCCGCATTCCCGGTCTCATCCAAGTCCAAAACATCGATTTCACCGTTCTCAAACATCCTGCGGATCTCACCGGCGTCAGTTACAAATCGCAGATCGAGACCTTCGCACCGAGGGGGCCCCATCCAGCATTTGGGATTAGCAGTAAGGAGCATTCCCTCCCCGGGGTTCCACTTCCACAGGATAAAAGACCCTGTTCCAATGGTCCATTCAGGTGTCCTGCCAAAAAGATCTCCGGCATCCCTGGTGGTTTCCTCATCCAGGATCGAAGCTCCGGGCATGGTCAGGCATGCCAGAAAAGCTTCAAAGGGCTCCTCAAGGGTGATCACAAAATCCAGATCAGAAATCACTTTAAACCCTTCAAGTGTATCAGTCTCACCGGCTTCAAGTGCCGCCGCACCGTTGATGATATCTACTATGTCCTGGTTGCAGGCATCGGGGTGAGTCAGAAGTCTTTCGAAAGTGTACTTTACGTCAGAAGCGGTAAGAGGTGAACTATTACTGAAAGTGACATCCTTACAGAGGTGAAAGGTATATTCCCGACCATCTTCGGATATTTCCCATGACTCTGCCAGGGATGGCAATATCTCCATATCCCCGTTTTCATCGTTCTCCATCTCCACAAGACGATTAAATACGTTCTGTGCTATTGTATAGTGAATCGAGGTGCACTGAAAATCTACCGTGTCGGGTTCATCCTCCACGGCGACAAGGAAATGTGATACATCCGGACCGGAGGTAGTTTCCTCCTGCAATTTATGAGCAGGCTCCGAACGCCTTGATCCACATGCGTAACAAGATAAGCTACAGAATACAAGTAAGAAGCAGACAACCATCTTTTTCAAAAAAGAGCGTGACATGCTTGATTCCTTTCGAAGTTCATAATAATTCAGTACCTATATAACTCTATATTACAATGTCATAGTCAGGAATAGTCTTAAATATCCATAAAGAATTCCTATTTTTTCGTTAACAAAGATGCATCTGTGAAACATGTCTGATGAAAGTGTGGGTATTGACGAATGCATGCGCTTCAGGTAATATATGACTGAAACAATCAAATTGAGAAATGCAGAGTAGACGTTAGAGCGTTAAGTGCCCGGTGAACAGGGAGTTGTCACTGGGACGAAGGGGCCACCCCGCGGTTTTAATGTCGCATCCCGCTGCTACATCGAACGATGAATTGTTACGCCTCCGATGTGGTTAAAGGAAACTGCAAAGGAGGTGTTTTTATGTCTAATGAACAGAGTGTTTTAACGGCAAATGAAAAAAGTGTAATGCAAAAAAGTCAGCTCTCATCTCTGTCACGGCTTAAGGAGACAAAAGTCCTGACTTTCTGCGGAATGATGGGAGCGCTGGCAGTGGTTCTAGGCTATGTTGCTACGATCAAGGTCGGGCAGTACATCAGGATTGGTTTCTCCGGGCTTCCCAATCAGGTAGTTGATTATCTCTTTGGCCCCTGGATCGGAGCCATATTCGGCGGTGCCATGGATGTTATCAAGTGGTTTGCCTCAGGTGATGGCAACTTTTTCCCCGGCTTTACCATAACAGCAATGCTGGGTGCCGTGATCTATGGCTTTTTCCTTTACAGGAAGCCGATTAAGATTGTAAACGTTGTGTTGTCTCAGCTTGTAGTCAAGATCGTGTGCAATATTGTACTAAACACGCTCTGGCTCAATATGCTGTATGGGCAGGCAATCGCAGCGATTCTTCCCGGTAGACTCTTATCTAATGCAGTTATGCTCCCCATCGACAGCTTCATTATGTATGCGATGCTGAAGGTTGTGAATAAGGTCATCAGACCGTACTTTGACTGATTGGTTTAAACCTACCGGCTATTGACAATTTAGGAGTTGCTAAAAAAATCTCATCTTTGACACCTAAAAAGCCGCAATCCCAGTATACACCTGAGGTTACGGCTTTATTTTTTTCTAGTGAAAAGCGTAATACTACGTAAACTTGTCTGAAGATGAGGGCAGAGGCTACGGCTTCTGCCTTTTTTAGTTAAAAAAACTAATTTGATGTAAGCTCGCCGTTAACTTATTTTATAAGTAAAGGCTGAATTAAAATTTCATAAAAGCTTTGTTAAATAGTACTTTTGTTACCCATGAGCCATGCGCCTGCATGTTAAAATAAAAGAACCAAACCGGTTGTTTTATGAGCGAGGAGAAGGCCTATGAGAAGCAAAAAACTTTTTAGGAACATATTGGCGATTGGACTGGCTGCAGCACTTTCAATTACATCAGTGCCGCTTAATGTCTCTGCGACAGAGAATATTGACGAAGCAGAGATATTAACTGCTGCGGAAGAAAATGCAGAGGACTTGGCCGTGGAAGAGGAACCGGTCTCTGAAGATGAGTCGATTTCTGAAGAAGAGTCTGTTTCTGAAGATTCTGAAATGATCGATGATGAAAGCGAAACCGATGTGGAGGAGGACCTTGACGCAGAAGGCGAAGAGGACCTGTATGAGCTTGAAGATTCGGAGATGCTTGAAGACGAAGAAATCATTGACGAGGATGACGATCAAAAGAGCAAGCTTCTTGATAGCGATTCTGCTCCTGTGCTGACCGGAAAGAGCGTTTGGAGAACGAGTGCTACATCAGCCAGTGTCAAATTCCACACTGATAAGGCTGGAACTTATTACTATAAAGTTACAGATAGTGCAACTGCACCGACTGCTGAAGCTATAAGGGATAATAACACCGGCGTTGAAGCAGATGCGGCCGGAATGGTAAAAATTGAGGATGTCACAGGGCTTTCGAGCGGAGCACAGTATGTACATGTCGTTCTGGTTGATGAATACGATCAGGAGAGTAATGTTCATACCATAGCTATGCCCTATGATGCATATTATTTTGATGATTTTGAGAGCTATGATGTTGATACCTATATTACAGCTGCAGGCAGTCCATTATCTCCGATTACTGAGAAAAATGGAGGAAGTGGTGCTGCAAACCAGAAAGTCGCCAACGATGGTGAAGATAAAGAGAATGTACTTCAGCTTCAAGGTAACGGAGGCTCCTCTGACCAGTATATTGATCTGTCGACTATGGCATTATCGGACAATTCCTACTATGTTCTGGAAGGAGATGTAAAAACAATATCATCCGGCTTAAATGATGGTATAAGGTTTACCCTTATGAACGGGATTGGTTACGGTCTGAATGATGAAGCAGGTTTATACATAATTGGCAATAATGGGTATAGGCATAATAGCGGTGGAGGAACCCATAGCTTCATCCCTATTGAAGGAGATACATGGCATAAAGCTATGATCATAGCGAATCCTGCAGAGAGTACCTATGATCTATATATAGATAACTCATGTATTGAAACAGGTATTCCGGCACCTTCAACAATAAATAATATTGGAATCAGTTCTTTTTGGGATGCAACAGCGCGTTTTGATAATCTGAAATTCTACACCACTCCATATGATGCGCCCCCGGAACTTCCGCCTGTGCTTTCAGGCAGGAGTGTATGGAGAACTGATGCTGAAACTGCTACGGTAAGATTCTGCACTGATACAGCAGGAACATATTATTACGTTGTTACAGACAGTGAAGATACCGTTAGCGCTAATTATATTATTGCAAACAGTGCCGGTTCCGCTGCAGTATCGGCAGGAACCGTAGAGTTAAAAAATGTTCCCGGAATCAGTTCAGGTGAACAATATGTTCACGTTGTTCTTGTGGATGAAACCGATCAGCAGAGCAATGTTCATACCATAGCTATGCCCTATGATGCATATTATTTTGAAGATTTTGAGAGCTATGAGAACGAGACCACTATAGGAAGCAGAGACATGCTGCCATTACGGCAACTCTACAATGGAAGAGGAGATGAATACCAAAGGGTAACTGATAAAATTGATGATACGGGTAAAATGCTTCAGATTGAATCGCAGCGGAAAGAGAAAGCCTGGGGTAGTGATCAGATAGTGGATCTTCCCGACAGTATGCTGAAAAATTACCATGAATGGATACTTGAAGGTGACTTCAGGGTGCCGTATACACATGACGGCAGAGAGCTTGTACTTCTTATTGCTGAATACGATGACATAGAAAATGGATTATATATAAAGGACGATCATGCTGTTGATCCTGCTGATACTGATAATATATTGGCAGATGTATCGATACAGACCTGGCATCACGCAAAGATCAGGGCATATCCATATAACGAAACATATGATGTTATATTGGATGATGTTCTTATAGGAGAGGGAATTCCGGGAAATCTTACAGGCTCAAGTCAGATATGGATCACTCCCGGAAACAGATGGAACCCTGAGGGACTTTATGTGGCGCAGTATGACAACTTGGAGTATTACACCGTTCCCGCAGAGGTTAATTCGCTTGGTGTGCTGGAGGCGCTGTTGGCGGATGACAGTGTTTCTGAGATTGTTATTGATGGCGAGATAGAACTGCCTGACGGAACCGTCCTTGATGGTCGTGGTAAGACTATCCGTGTTCCGGAGCCGTATGTAAATGAAGATGGCTCTGTTAATGACAGTCCCACCGAATATCGTGTATTTAGGGTCCCCGCTGATGCAAGCGTAACACTTAAGAACATGACTGTCATGGGCGGTGGCGGACAGGATCAGAACACCGCAGGGGCGGTGTATGGTGCTGCAGGATCTTTTATCACCATGGAAAACGTTGTCATTTCACGCTCTCAGAGTGCATTTTATACAAAAGCGAATTCTAAAGCTCTTTTAAAAGACTGTGTTATCTATCTTAATGTTACTCCTTCCAGCGGACCTGCCATGACCGGTGGTCTGCAGATGGGAGATAACGTATATGATACAAGCAGTACATGTATTCTTGACAACTGCTCGTTTACAGGCAATCGCGGAAATCATGGCGCGCTGTGTGTATGGGGAAATCTATACGCCAATAATACTGTAATGGTAAACAATGCCTCCAATGGAGGGGGATCGGCAATTGTCGGCGGCGACAATAATAAAGTGCATCTGATGAACTGTACAATTACAGGAAATGTTTCATCGAATGCAAGTAGCTATCAGCAGGGAGCGATCAGGCCTTGGGGTTCCGGAGACAGTGTTGACGCCGTGAATTGCATAATTACGGATAATTATAAGACCAGTGGAACAGTGAGAAGCGACATTGCGCCAATGGATGGCTCAAGCAGCATAAATCTTATTAACTGTGTTTATGGTGCGGTGTCAAGTGACAGTCTTGTTGAATGTGAGCAGGATACAGAGTATCAGACAGCAGTTGACTATGTGAAAACTACGGTCAGAATGGCAGTTGATGGCTTCAGTAGTGCTTATATGCATCCTGAGCTGTCTGAAAAGACCGATGGGAGACATGATTACTATGTTCCTGTACTGGGTGGTGGACCGGCATCAGGTGGAGTTGCGACATATTTTGATTATTCAGAAGATCTTAGCAGCGTCAAAATGGGATATGGCCCTGCGGATGATATTAGTGCACTGGGCAATCTGACTGCACCTGAGGCTTCGGCAAAAGTAACATCCTTCTTTGAGGGTGGAACAAGAGATGATGTCGTTATTGGAGCATCGGCATCAACGGAAGTGGCACCTGTTCTGGCCGGACAAAGTGCATGGAGGACAAGCGCTGAAACTGCAACGGTGAAGTTCCGTTCCAATGTACCGGGAACATATTATTATCAGGTAACTGATGATGCAGCAACACCAACTGCGCTTGCTATCAAAACCGCTGCGGAAGCCGAAAATGAAGGAACCGGCTTCGGTACTATGTCAAGAGGCATGGTTAAGATAGCAGAAGTCTCAGGACTTTCAGCAGGCGAAAAGTACGTGCATATTGTTGCATATAATGGCGAGCTTGCCAGCAATGTTCATACAATTGAACTTCCTTATGATGTTTACTATTTTGAGGATTTTGAGAGCTATGACGAAGATACGTACATTGCTCAGTCCGGAGCACCGCTGGCGCCAATCCAAACAAGTGCTAATGGCAGTGGAGATACAAATCAGAAAATAGTTATTCATGCAGATGAAGCAGGGAATGTTTTACAATTACATGGGCAATCCGGATGGGCTTCGGATCAGAATATACGCCTTTCAGGTATCAGTGTTCCACAGGGTTCTCTTTATGTGTATGAGGGAAAATTCTGCATTGATGAAGCCGGAAGTGGTGATGGTATAAGATTCTCCTTTATGAAAGAGGGCGGTGGAAACAACCCGGATTATGAAGCGGGACTGATGGTGCAGAATAATCATATTTATAGGCACTTTAATGATAAATCTTATGATTTTGGCACAACCGTAAATGATGCATGGTACACGGTAAGAATAGAGGCAAATCCCGCAAATAATACTTATGATCTTTATATCAATGATACGCACTTTGAAAACATTCCGGCACCTTCACAGCTTGATTATTTATGGCTTAGCGCAGTCTGGGTATCAAAGGCATATTATGATGACCTTAAGTTCTATGTGGTTCCACCGGTGCAGGTAACTTTCGATTCTGACGGAGGCTCTGCAGTAGAATCTCAGTATGTAATAAAAGGCAGAAAAGCGACAAAACCTGAAAATCCTGGAAAAGAAGGATGCGAGTTTAAAAAATGGCTTATTGGTGATCAGGAATTTGATTTCTCTAAACCTGTTACAGAGGATATTATTCTGAAAGCAGAATGGGATTATGTGGGTCCTGTTCTTAGTGGCAAGAGTGTATGGAGAACCAATGCCACAACAGCAATGGTCAAGTTCTACTCAAATACTTCCGGAACCTATTACTACAAGGTCACTGACAGTGCTACAGCACCGGAGGCTTCAGAGATAATAAGTGACTGCGAAGGCTCCGGAGATGCAGTCTGGGGATTGAATAAGATCGCGAGCGTTGAAGGACTTACTTCCGGAGAAAAATATGTTCATATAGTTGTCAGTGATGGCAATCGGACCGGAGATCCACATACGATCGAGCTTCCTTATGATTCATATTATTACGATGATTTTGAGAGCTACGAGGGTGGAGAATACATTAAACAAGATGGAGATCCACTGGCACCTATTTCCGGTAAAAACAGTGGCATAGGCTGGTCGGAACAGAAGGTTGTAGATAGTGATGAATACGGAAAGACGCTGAGGCTTAAGGCAACAGGCTGGGCGTCAGATCAGGTTATCAATCTTTCGCCAATGTCACGACCTGAAAATTCGATAATTGTGCTTGAAGGAAAATTCAATATTCTTGATGCCGGAACCAATGACGGGCTCAGGTTCGTACTGATGTATGACTATGGTTATGGAACGAGCTATGAAGCAGGATTACACGTAGTCAATCACAAAATGTGCCGGCATCATGACGATACGACCACCTACAACTTTGGCGAAGCTAATTATGGTGAGTGGTATAAAGTTAAGGTTGTAGCAGTTCAGGGTAGCAGAAAGTATTCATTATACATAAATGATGAACTTGTCGGAGAAGATATTCCGGCACCACGGAACATAGATTTCGTAGGTATTAGTTCTTATTGGAAAGCAGAAACGCTTATCGATGACATTAAAGTATATGTGATCCCGCCTGTTACAGTTGCATTCGATTCTAACGGTGGAAGCGAAGTTGCTGCTCAGACTATCACTTATGGTTCAACAGCAACAGAACCGGAAGCACCCACAAAGGACGATTGTACCTTTAACGAATGGCTTCTTGACGGGCAGACATTTGATTTCACAACTCCTCTGGTTCAGGACACTACCCTTGTAGCAGACTGGATCATTGGCGTTCACCCGGAGGTAACTATCGAGGGATGGACCTTCGGTGAGCAGGCAAAAGAGCCTTCTATTGTGGAGGGAACCAACCCTGGAGGCGGAGCAGTAACCTATGAGTATAAGGAAAAAGATGCTGAAGATACTTTGTATTCAGAGCATATTCCGACTGAAGCAGGAACTTATACAGTAAGAGCAACTGTTGCCGCCGCTGGATCATACACTGCCGGTACCGGGACTACAGATTTCACAATAGCAAAGGCACGTCGTGAAGATCTGACCATAGAGGATACTGTACCTAACGATGTAGCAACGATAGGGATTACCTTACAGCTTCCAACATTGCCTGAAGGTGAAAGCTATCTGAATGAAGGAATAATAGTTGCCGGAAGTGTTCCTGAGCTCATAAGCGGAACGCCTTATGTTACAGAGACTGTCCTTACTTATGACACCACAGCCTATAAACCGGGAACAGAAGCTACAATTACCATTACGATTGATGGTGGCAGAAACTGCGAGAACTACAAGCTTGTTGCTGCTATTTCCACATTGCTTCCGCCTGTTACAATTATATTTGATACTAAAGGAGGAAGTGAGGTAGATTCACAAACTATTACTTACGGCGAAACTGTGGCAAAACCGGAGGATCCGACAAGGGACGACTGTACCTTCAATGGATGGTTTCTTGAAGGGCAGGCATTTGATTTTGAAACGCCACTGACTCGTGACATCACCCTCGAGGCAGATTGGATTATCGGCGTTCACCCGAAGGTAATCATCGAGGGATGGACCTACGGCGATACGGCAAAAGAGCCTTCGATTGCGGAGG